>JAAUYH010154909.1_pt1 | contig 18846 bp, 17 predicted proteins | sample 7278061 | NCBI WGS metagenome assembly JAAUYH01 (sample SAMN14350203, study PRJNA611818) | marine sediment metagenome | isolation source: surface marine sediment (0.6m) | place: French Polynesia: Moorea | collected 2018-08 | reverse complement strand
TGCCTGTTTGAAAATCGCGGAAAACACCGATTGTGCAAGAACAACGCTTGCATTTCATAGCGCAAGCGGTGTGTTTGAACACACGCGGTGCGCTTTTTTTCGCACGCGTTGCGATTAGTTTGATGCGAAGTAGTAAGTTCTTTACGGAATTCGTAGAAAACAGGTGTTAGAATGGAATTAGAAAAATTGAATGTGATACTAAAATGATACTTGATAACTAACGCATCATTTTGCAAGTTCCCGCATCTTCCAGTACACTATGAATGCTCTAACTAAAACAAATTTTAGCCAATTAACCAATAATTCTACATTCCTCATAGCGGTGGTTTGGAATAGAACTACCCGTACATGCCCGTCATTAACCGAGAATCACTGGTCGTTCGCCGAATAGATCACCCACATTACAGGAAAGAGCCCTTACTGAACATCCATCGCAGTAACAAAGGATACGAAGAACTGTTGATTATCACTAATACGGCCTATCTAGAATCCGATTGTTTTTCGAAACCATACAAGTCGAGCTCCACGAAATTTATTGCATCGTTTGTTTATCGTCTTCAAATTAGAATTCTCAAGTTCTTCATAGTTCACTACATCGTTCACGAGCCGCCCGACCGACCACATGGAACGAGTCACGGTTGTTGAGCTTTTCATGCATTCTCGCCACCACCGCTTCGACTGCCTGCACCTTCTCACGCGGTAGCGTACCCATACGAACGGACTGCACCCAATTCTCTGAGATCCGTAACAAGACACCATCCGAATCGATGCCTTGAGTGTCGAGAAAATCCATACTGCTCATGGTTGACTGTTCACCCCGAATGTCACTCCATACTTCATGCAGCTTACTACCAATAGCGGGGTACAGGTCAACCTCTCTTCGAGCTTGCGTGAGTAGAGCAACCACAGTATCTGCCACCGAAGTACCGCCAGAAATCATCAAGTCCAACTGAGACTCCTTCCTGCGAGGGAACAGTAATTCACGGAACGCATCACTCGCCGAATCGATTATTCTCCGCGTGAACTCGACACGCATATTTTCGGCAATACCCAACAGCGATGCTCGCAGTTCACGGTCCCTCATCGGTCCTGCTACCTCTTCGCATATAAAGGCACCCCGGAGGAGAGCTTGGAAGCACTCCTCTTTTCGACCCGAACCCGCACCACCGTCATTTGCCTTCCACACCACTAGACTCAATATCTCCTTCTGGAAACTCTTATCCGATGATGTGCTCTGTTCATCAGCCGACGAACTCGCTGTTAGTTGTTTCAACAAAGAGTCGCATCTCTCTCCAAGTTCGCCAATTCTCGCAACGACTTTTCGCAATTCTCGAATGGTACGATTCTCCAAGCCCGGGTTGAATGTTTCCGGGAAATCAGTGAATAGCGCGTCGTCCAACATTCCCGTCATTTGTGCAGTAGCTTGTCCGGTGATAGTCTGTTTCACATGCGAACAGATGGAATCACACAAGGTTCCAACGATAATAGGAACTTGAGCAAGTGAAGTCTCCGAATTCATTGTAGGCGTTGCTGACATTTGTCTCAACACGGTGACTGCTTCCTTGAAGTCCTCCAGGTCAGCAACGGAAATGGAGTCGTCATCATTTTTCGCTCCATCTTCGAGTGACACGCGCTTGACTTGTATTCTCGCAGACTTTCCTGGGGTCGCGACTTCTTTTCTCACCACATTCCCAATGAGTTCATCCACGGTGCCCGATAACCATATCGCGAAATCATCCGAGGACAAAATTGAATCGTCAGAGTACGCCACACCCGCACGCTTTTTGCTGTGCGCGACGAAACATTCTTTTCCCCTGAACGTGTCGTCGTATGCACTGCTGATGGCTTTGATATCCTCCAACATCACGTTCGCCGCATGCCGCAATTGAAACGCGCCTCGAGTCAACCCTGACCGCCCTGAAACACGAGCAGCGTCATTTTCCGGCATCGTACTTCTCAAAATTGCCTGGCTGGTGTTCAAGAAAAATGTGCGCAATTCGTCATCGTCAATCATCAAAAACACACGGATACGCATTACATCCGCGAGGCTGAGCCCCTCGATTGAACCACTTTCTTCCTCAACCTGTGCAACGAGGTCAGCCACCACCTCTTTAATCACCGCTACTAGATTCGCATGAGCTTCTTTGAAACTCTTCGAGTCTTTCGCAAGTGCCTCGAGTTGTGGCAAAATAATGGCACATCGGTGTACAGTGAGAAAGAGACGGTCGCGCATGTTCTGAGGGTCTGTACACAAGCCAGTGAGCTCGGTGAGCTGTGCAGGCAGTTCGTTACTCAGCACTTCCGCAGCGCGCAGAAGCAGCATAATGCGTCGAGACTCCTCTAGTCCTTCGATACGGTCACGCAACGGCGCCATTTCTTCACTGATGCGCACGCATTCATCGCAGGAACGGCCAACGCGCGCCAGTGCACCGTCGGTGTCACTTCCTAAAGTCGAGCAAACAGATCGAAGTTGGCCACACTCGGAAGCCGCGGTATCGACTTGTTCGTAACACCGACGAACAGAGCCGTGTAGCGAGCGTTCGATATTTTCCGACTCCGCTCGAATTGTCGTGGACGCTCGGACCAACTTGGCTAACGGAAGCCGTTTGATAAGGTCGGAGGCAACCCACCTGCTTCCGTTTACCCCGGGCAACGAAGACGATGAATTGCTGGATCGTAGATCTTCGCTCGCATCATTCTCCCTCGTCGGTTTGTTCGCGCTGTAATACCCGGAAACCCGTGCGTTACGCGGCCGTCTTGCAACGGGTTCCATCGTGCGGATGTAGCAGTGTGGGTGTCACTTTTGGGCGTACTGTACGGCACCAGCACAGCAATGGACCGAGCAGAAATTCCAACTTTTTGTGCAGGTGGAAACCGAAAGAACTTATTTCGACATTGTGATTGAAATCAGATTTTGAGCCGCAGACTGCAGAATGGATGAAGCGTCGCGTAATGTCGCGAATCGTTGCGAAGGCGGTGGCGGATGTAGCGCTGAGCTAATTTGGATGTGTTGCTCAAATCAATTGAAGTCTTTCCCATCGTCAAACATCGTCGCTCACTGGAATGCGAAGCGCTTTCTCTTCAGCCGTATCCTTGGGGGTGACAACCACACGATGCCCTTATGATACATCAAGAAAATCACCCACTTTTTTGAGTTTTCGACGAAGTGCACCAACCGCAGTTGTGCGTGGCCGACAAAATGATGCTCGACGACAACAACAGGAAAAGCCGTTTACCTCACCGAAAGTGCCTCCATTGGGAATCCCACCGGAATCAACAGAATTCTTGTTGCCACTATCACGTGAATTAGATTTTCTGTTGAATCATCCTGTTGCCGAGGTGATTATTACTTGTTTAGTTGTGCTGGGCGCTGTAGGATTTGCTCTGGATACAGTCGACCTCGGTTCACAGGAGTTGAATCAATTACCTCGGTTTTTTGAGAATGCCATTGCATCGTTGTTCACTGCTGAATACATTCTTCGCTGGTACTCAAAGAATCTGAGCATTCCATTTTTGTTTACACGAGCCATGTTAGTTGATTTATTTGCGGTGTTGCCATTTATATTCAATGTTGCCGTACCATCAGTTGATTCAGGTGTCGTGCGACTACTTCGTTTAATTCGAATCTTACGCTTGCAGCGAATACTCTCGGAAGAGTGGCGCGACGCTCTTGGCGATATGACTCAAGCGCAATTGCGAATCGCGAACGTCGCCTTGACGGTATTCAGCATCCTTTATGTGAGTGCTGGCCTATTCTATAACGCTGAAGTGGATGTGAACCCGCAGATCATCACCTTCTTCGACGCTTACTATTTTTCGACTATCACTCTCTTCACTGTTGGTTTTGGGGATGTTGTTCCTCTTACTTCTGCTGGTCGAATTGTAACAGTTTTCACTGTTCTAACAGGAGCTGTGCTTATACCCTTTCAACTTACGGAAGTCCAAAAGGCAAGCAAGCTATCTCAACAAGCTGGAATGAGCGAGTCTGAACTAAAGCGGGATCGGTTACCTTCTGCACTCGACAATATTGTTCCATTTGATTTCGATATTGAATGTGGTAGATGTCATCTACGAGGTCATCAAAAGGATGCGCGATTTTGTCGTTCGTGTGCACACCATTTGAGAAATCGAAGATTTGATAAATGAAGCACTAAGGCGACGTGTTGTTCAGCTATGAATGGCTACAGAAGGAATAGAAGGTACAGTACAGAGACAAGAAAGTTTTTCAAACAGTTTAGTAGAGCCGTGCACCCGTTTTTTTCTATACTGTCCGGAAGCAACGCTCGAGGGTGGGTTTTGGTCGTGCTGTATGGGACAGCAATAGACTGAACAGAAATTGCACTTTTTTGTGAAGTAGGAAACAGACAGAACTTATTTCAACTTTGTGATTAATGAGATTTTCGACCGCCATACCGAGGAATGAATGAAGCCTCACTCAATGGAGCGAATCGTTGCGAAGCTGGTGGGGGACGTAGCGCTGAGCTAATTTAGATGAGTGTCTAAAATCAATTGAAGTCTTTCCCATTGTCAAACATTTCCGTCCCCTGGAATGCGAAGCGCTTTCTCTTCAGCCGTACCGTTGGGACTAACATCCACACGATATCCTAGTGATACACCAAGAAAATCGCCAACTTTTTTCAGTTTTCGAAGACGTGCACCAACCGCAGTTGTGCGTGGTCGACAAAATGATGCACAACAACAACAGCAAGAAAAGCCGGTTACTTCAGGGAATGTGCCCCCACTAGGAATCCCACCAGAACCACCAGAATTTGCGTTACCATTATCACTTGAGTTAGATTTTCTTCTGAACCATCCAGTTGCCGAGGTGATTATTACTTGTTTGGTTGTACTAAGTGCTGTCGGATTTGGGCTGGATACGGTTGACCTCGGTTCTCAGGAGTTGAATCAGTTACCTCGGTTTTTGGAGAATGGCATTGCGTCGGTGTTCACAGTTGAATACATCCTACGTTGGTACTCGAAGAATCTCAGTATTCCGTTTTTGTTTACACGAGCAATGTTAGTTGATCTCTTTGCAGTGCTGCCATTCATTTTCGATGTCGTCGGTCCCTCAATTGATTCTGGTGTTGTTCGACTACTTCGTTTAATTCGAATCTTACGCTTGCAGCGAATACTCTCGGAAGAGTGGCGCGATGCGCTTGGCGACGTGACTCAAGCCCAGTTGCGAATTGCGAACGTAGCTTTGACGGTATTCAGCATCCTTTATGTGAGTGCTGGTCTATTCTATGATGCTGAAGTGGTGGCGAATCCCCAAATCGTTACCTTCTTCGACGCTTACTATTTTTCGACTATCACTCTCTTCACAGTTGGATTTGGGGATGTGGTCCCTCTTACTTCTGCTGGCCGAGTTGTAACAGTTTTCACTGTTCTAACAGGAGCTGTGCTTATACCCTTTCAACTTACGGAAGTCCGAAAGGCACACAAGCTATCTCAACAAGCTGGAATGAGCGAGTCTGAACTAAAGCGGGACCGTTTGCCTTCTTCACTTGACGATTTTGTTCCATTTGATTTCAATATTGAGTGCGGCAGATGTCATCTACAAGGTCATCAGAAGGATGCACGATTTTGTCGTTCGTGTGCATACCCATTGAGAAATCGAAGGTTTGATAAATGAAGCACTAAGGCGACATGTTGTTTAGCTATGAATAGCAGCTACAGGAGTAGAAAGTACATGGACAAGAAAGTTTTTCAGACAATTTAGTAGTAAGCCGTCCACCTGTTTGTTCTATACAGTCCGGAAGCAGAGCTCGAGGAGCGCACAAGTAAGAAGAGAAGCGCGCGCGAAGGTGAATAGAATTAGTTCTGCTGGTTAAACAACGCTCGCTTGAGCCACATGCTCATCAATGAATGTTGGTGCTCAGAGCAACATTTGCCTGCGTCCCGCGCTACTTGTTCGAGTTCGGCGTTAGCTTTTCCAGAGCCATCACGACGACCTTGCAAGAAGAAGCCTCGACGATGTAGCGGGGGTTTCGTGATTTGAGATGATGCCTGCGATATTTTTCCACCAAGGTCCTTGATTTGTTGAACCACATACTCCTTGCTCTGGATGAGAGGAGAAGTCGATAAAGCACGCGCCCAATATTTGTTCCAAAGCAAGTCCAGTAATTTTGCATCGAGAGTACTCTTGAAGTAAGACACCTCTAGCGGGTAGTAGCTTTCGCAATGAACCCCGAAATCTTCAATCTTATCCAGCGGAATCGTCTGGTATTCGCTTGGAGCATCTGGGCGTTTCTTATAGTCCTCGGGATACGTTCGGAAGGCACCGAGGTCGACCTTACCAGCGCTCATCGTACGGACTGGATCAATAACGATTGCTAGAAACGGATCATTATATTGTTGATGAGTGCTTTGAGTTTGCACATCGATGCCGCTTAGCCAACAACCATACCCAGGATGCGAGTGATACCAACCAACGACATGTTCGCGGCGTGCAAGTTTGGGACAAGGAATGGTGTAGTTGACGAGGAACTCGTTGCCTTCCTGACCGGCATTCACGCGGGTCTCAGTTCCTTCCACGGGAAGCGGGAACACATCGAGCACAACGAAGGCGTTCTGCTCGATTTTCCCTTGCATCGAGCCCATGATTTCAATAGAACCTCCGGAACGCGCATGCATCACCATCTTGATGAGTGCCACTGCGCTAATATGCACTTTTTTGAACCAATTCGGATCTTGCGCCCAGGGTCGCGCTCCGCGCAGCTTCTCCTGTTGAGCGTCATCGTAGAAATAGCGTTTGTCATCCGCTTCTCCTAGCGTGGCGATGTCGTTTTCGACTTCGAACACTTTCCGCGCTGTGGCGGAATCTGCCGCTGGTTCGACCTCCATCAAGCTCTTTTCTGCTTTGCGACCAGCTGGGACGCACTCCACGGTGACGTCAATTTTCGTTTTCCGAGAAGTTAAAAAATCTGAGTCAGAAAAGTGCAAAAATTTTATTGGATTCGTTTTGTAGTTGTCGATCATCTATTGGCCAATCTCCCTGATCAGTGCGCTCTACAGATTTAGCGACCTGGCAAGTTCCGTTGGGCATCGCCTTGTGCTGGACGATGATAGGAGACAGTGCGTTCGTGTCTGGGGTGCCAGTCGCTCGAAGAAGCCAATGGAATGGTTCAAGTTTGTGTTCTAGTCGTCCTCGCGTGGGGTCTACTGTTATCCGGCAACCCTACAAACAATGGATGATGGATTCTCCGTTAGATTTCGATGAACTTGCTAAGCGTCTGACAGAGGAATTGAAAGACACGGCCGGAAGTACGTCATCGGATTCGAAATCTAGTAGCTCTGAGCTTGATGCCGCGGGTCATTTTGAGATTCTGAACGGTAACGGAGGTATACCCATGGTTCGACTTCGCCACGAAGGAAGCGGCCAACTTGCAGAAGTTTATACGTACGGTGCATGCCTCACATCTTGGTCAGTTCGCGGTTCTGAACTTATGTGGGTAAGCGAAGAAAATAAGTGGGAAAGCGGCGGGAAACCGATTCGTGGTGGCATCCCGCTATGTTGGCCGCAATTTGGACCGTACGGTAAACTCGTTTCGCATGGATTTGCACGTATCTCGAACTGGACAATCAAAGATACTCTCCTCAATAGCGACAGCTCAGTAAGTGCTGTATTTTCGCTCGATAGCAAGACAGGGACACATGAGGAGTTGAAGAAATGGGGATATGATTTCGAAGCGGAGTACACCGTCACTTTGAGCAATGTGGGTCTTGAGGCGAAGATGACCGTGACGAACACGGGAAGTGTGCCAATGCCATTTTCTTTCGCATTCCATAATTATTTCGCCACTTCGAATATTGACGAGGTTCGCTTATTTGGATTTGAAGAATCGCGACACTACAATCGACTGGATGAAGACCGTGAATTACCACCGCCACAAGGTGTTGAAGCTGGCATGTTTATAACAGAAGAAACAGACCGTATTTATCTGGATGCACCGGAGGAATTGGCGATCTTTGACTTCAACTTACTTCGTGTTATCAAAATTAAGAAAACTAGCACATTACCAAACGCGACACTTTGGAATCCGTACGGTGCGGAGGGATGTGACCCCGGTTGGCGTAATTTTGTTTGCGTTGAACCTGCTGCCATTTCTCCGGCAGCGTCCATAGCGCCTGGGGAAACATGGGTGGGGGCCCAACTTCTTGGTGTGGAGTAAATGCAATATGTTTTGGTTTATTCGAACAAAAGTTCAATATTTTACATCCCTACTGTACTTTTCGTTTCGACGTACTAAAGTGTTGGAAGAAGATTGAAATTCGTATGTGCGAAGTGGGGCCTGCACCCAATTCTTGCATCACTTCATCTAGTTTGCTTAGGTTTATCCTTGCTTTGCGGCTCGATTTCCATCTTATCTGGTTCAGACACCTTTTTCTTGGTCTGCTCTTTGTCTTTCTTCTGTGCGCTGTTTTGTTCTGATGGGCCGGATGTTGATTTGCTTCTACCCCGCTTCTTGGGTTTTTCGGGGGTGCCCTTGCGGAGACGATTCACCAAGTCCTCGAAATATTCTTGTTCCGCATAAACACGTTGTTGCCCTTCAATTCCTTCGTTTTCGATAAACTCATGCGCCTCGTTGCATGCAGTAACAACATCATCTAGTACCTCGCCATTTTGTCGCACGAGTTGCGACACGTAAGTGGTGTAGTCGCGGATTCGGGTAAGCCCGAGGCTTGCTTCGCGATTCGAGTCGTTAAAGAAACGAACCAGCACGGAACCCGCGCCTGGGCCCGTTTTGCGACTTGATCTTTTCGTACTAGTGTATTCAACACCGCGCACCACATAACCAGGCCACCACGGTGAACCGTCGAGACGTGCCCAGACAACCCAGCCTACGGTGAGTTCAGGTCGCTCCTCAGTTGCAGCCATGGTCACTTTGCGAGGAAATCTGGTTGAAATCTCTGGTAGCACGAATTCTCTTCCGAGGCCTTGGAATCATTGCTTGCTCCGCTGGGTCCCGAACCGGTACTGATACGTGACCGTTTTTTATTACAATGCTGTTACGGACACTGCACTGATGACACACCGCCTTATACAAAGAAAACAATTTGAAAATTATATTAAAAACGGTTTGAATTATACAGAATACAAATACTTGAGTTTAATACTGCCGTCGCTCTGCTGCACTGTTATTTTTATTTCAGACATCTGTTCTCCATTCTTCAGTTGCTTCGTGACGAAGGAGTGCAAAGCAATATATGCCTAACGCATTGGATTTCGCACATTGCGTGTTTAGTGCCCGGAGGGTTGAAGCAAGAGTACGAGATGTGATGTAGATAAAGTCACCTACGTCGATGGCAAGCAAGAAACATTTCTTTTACACTTGAAGGTTTTATTTTAAATCATGCGAACTGCTTGTCTGTGAAGTGCATTCTCGAAGTGTTAGGTCTGAAATAAAAACGTTACTGTTTTTCGTTATGAGTGTCTTCAAGTTGCAGCACCTCTATTTATTAGTATAAAACGACAAAGAACATGATCAATACTGGCTCATTTCATTCCTATTTCAGGTCTTAAATATAATTTTTTGCTTTCTCAGTCGAATCGGAATGTAGCTTTGCATTACATCAGTATGAAAGTATGGAAGCTGTGAAATGGTTGGGAACTATATACGCATCGAACTGAGGGTAGGTACTAGTGGTGCATACGGACGGATCACTGTACGATCTGATCCATATTTTTTTTGAAAAATCAATCCGAAAAGCGTCCGTTTCCTTATAAATTACTATAATGTTTCATTGAATCCGATACACATTATATTACCGTCATATTAATCCGTCTGTTTCCCATTACTAAAATTTTAATGGCTGTTCGGACCGTAAGCAAATATTTGACGTCAAAATGAGATCCAATATTGGTCCGTAAGAACTAATTCCAAATCCGTTAATGATACGTTTTATTTCTATGCAGTAGAAGGGAACGACACTGCCCTCCCCTTTCCCCTCTTGCTGTACGCACTCCGCATCAAGTTCCCCTAGACTATCAAACTCAAGACAAAGCGAAACAACCAGACAAAACATACACTTCAACCATATTCATACTTGCACCTTCCTTGTGAGACAATCCTCATGGTCTGAATGGCGTCGTGGCTTGTAAAAAAGGTTTATGCGCTACCATAGGTCATTGTGGTTGTGCCATAATTCCCAACAAGATTCTCGATACTGCCGACTTTCAGTGCACATATGGATTTCGCAGACACTGCATTCCGTTGTCTTTTTTGTCGAACCAACATTGTGTTCATTATTCTCATTACAGAGTCTGCAACGAGTGCGATTCGTCTGAATAGATTTATGATTTGGTGCCCTGCGTCTTAATTAAGTAGCTCGTTCAATTTGAAATCATTTCAACACTTGCTTCTCGCGACTTCTGCGCTCTTTCTGTGGAGCTTTCACAGTATCAGTATCCAAAAAAGTGGAGATTCCACTAGCACTCATGGTTGATTCTGTTTTATAACTTCTACGATATAGGCTCAACAGTTATACGAATTGGTATGAGCGCACATGTTGCGCTCATAGATGTTACCTGCTTGTTTTGTGAGAACAGATCCCAACCTTTGAGTAAAGAACAATATCTTTTTTCGACACATAAATAATGGTCCTAATTCGAATAAGGAGGTAGACAAAGACGAGACCAAATCAGCGAGTTCATCACTCTTTACCTAAAAAAGACAGTTTATTTTAAGAAATCAACATTAAGTGGACTAGACGAGTCATTTATGAAGATATCGAACAACAATCATGTCATTGATACGAGGAAGGCTCATTCGAGAACGTTTCTCATCAACTATAAGTTTCGAAGCAGAGAAAACTCGCTCACTAGCTGCTGATGAAACGGGAATGGCGTAATTCGAGCTGCAACTAAATACAAGTTCGGGAACTGAGATTTCGGTTGTATCAGAATCGCATTACTAAAAATTCGTCGTCGAGAAACCTTTCGGGTCTTTCACGAACATGGTCCAACTGAAGTGAGTTGTACCTGGACACCTCGTCTAACATTTTCCTCTCTTTTAAAACTGAATCAGCTGAGTCAACTAGGTCAAACGTACTTTTTTGCCACCAACTGTTCCTGCATTTTCACTCGATGATGTACGGCGCCCTATCGAGTCGGTCCCTATACTGTTGGAGCTCTGTTCACAGGGGACCATTTCATCAACATCAATGGATACTACTTCTTGAGCCCTCACTCTAATGCGTCCTTTTTACTGTCGAACTAACTTTCGCTAGAATTCTACCGCTTTCGCCCTATACTCCTGGCGTAAATGTTCATCTCGAACAAATTCAAATTCTGGAAACAATGAATTAAGGCAGCATCCAACTAAAAATAGTGGATGGTCCCACTTTTGTTTCATGATCCTGTCACCCATGACTGTACAAAGCCCACCTGAATAGATTAAAGGATACATGAATAATTTCCTTTCTCCTCTCCAAACTTCACCGTCCTACGCTACATCTTGAAGTTTCTATAACATGCGATAAATCAACGGAAGGGTAACGAGCGTAGTGGGTCTTTCAGATGTTTCAAATTGTTCAATACAGTCTACGATGACTCCAAAAGCATCAATGATTGCTTCGATTCCTGGGTACCCGGAGATGGTCCCATCAATATTGAAGGTCTCTGAAGACTCATGTAGGCTGTCTGTACTGTTGCACTGAGGAGGGATTCGAAAATCGTGTCGATGAATTTGGCCGCTTTTAGAAACCTCTCTGCGACTTGATACTAAGTGCCAAACCTGGTTTCTGATTCTTGAATAAGCTTGGAACCAACAGGTAGCAAATGATTCTAACCAGACCTGCTGGAGTCTTCTATTATTTGTTTCATCGAACGAAAGTCCTGCAGAACCACTCGAAGTGAAGGTGATTGGCAGTACGAAGATATCATGGATCTCATAAGATTATTGAAAAAATGTGCCAGGCAATTCATCCATGTTTCATCTGGTGCATGTATGCTGCGTAAAATTGAAGAATTTTCTACCTTTGTCATAACCGCGGCACCGTCAGTTACCATAGTAAAACCACGCATAAATGTGTGCAATGCCATTTCGTACTTGTCTAGTAATGCGTCATTAATACTTCTTCGTATGTTTGCAGCATTAGGATGGTCTGGCCCGTCTATTGGAAACAACGTCGTAGTTCGAATGTTGAAGCGCACATTTTCGAATGGTCCTTTATCCTTGATTTCCGTAAATGAACAGTGAAGTCGTAGAAGTGCTTACCTTGCAATTTAAGGTGCACACCGTCTACTGTTACAGCTGCACCGTAACGAAGCATCCCTTCTTCAATGCCAATCAAAAGTCGTTTACGCATTTTGTCAGGCAGTTCCTTGAGAGCGGAAGTAACTGTTGTTCTGCCAGGTAGATATGACTTTGAATAAATTATTCGTTCACAGGGACCGTTTGTCCTAGTTCAAAAATGGTCTTTGCGAAGTGGCGCATTCGTGCATGGCCATCACAAAACGACATTGGTCGAATACTCAGTGTTGCAGCAAGAGCGGCACTTGCTGCTATGTCAGAGCGTGCTGAAGCTGGTAGCTGACGTTGGAAACGGACAGCAGAAGACCCATTTTTATGATTGGACGTGTGAAGTTTTAGTCGAGATGTTCCACCTTGAACTGTTTGAAATCTGAACAAACCTTTTTATACTGGACACCCACCATTCTTAGCGAATCTGCACAGAAGACATCTTGCAGAGTGTAGCGAGTTTGCGTGGCTGATAAAATAGTAATCGTTGTAATGTCTTGGCCGTAGTTTTGCCGTTTCGTTGTATTTGGTAAAAGAGAGACCATTTCAAATCGTGTTGCTTCACCAATTAAGAGATTACTAGCAACTGAGATAGCTTCATCCTGGGTTTCAAGTAGTTGTCTGGTACTTTTTGCGCTCATTGTCGCGTGAGCTCGTACAAATTTGATTGTGTAATGAATTATCTTAACTAGTTGACTTCATTATTTTTGTCCGAACTGGTCCTCGTTCCATAATTACGTGATATTTTTCAATCCGAATTTGATCCGTTTCAAAGTAGAAATTATCCGTTCAATTTTTTTGAAATTCGTCTATCCGTAAAGATACAGATAACTTGGTTCTGGATCCGTTCAAAACCCGAAATTCTTGAATAGGATCGGACCAGATCTGGATCTAACCCACTCAACGGCACCCCTAGTAGGTGCTCAACAAGGCTTAAACGTTAAATTTGTACTACTTTACGATACTTAGGTAAAAGAATTTTGCATAATCAGCAAAAGCGGTATCGCATTGCAATTAAGTGGTGTTACTTTCATTTCTCGAATTTGAATTCAAAATTTTTGGCTCTTTTCCTATGATATTTTTGATAAACTTCATTCAATTCGTACAAATTTCACAATTCAATATTGAATTATTTGCGTTACTAGTAGTCTATAAATATTCTATACAATAGAGATTTTCGTCATAGAAGCGAGTCTGTAATAGATTCAAGCAATGTTTTGAAAAGCCGAAAATAAAATTTGAATATGCAAATTCTGACGGATACGGTAATTTTGTACTTATTACCGTGCATAAACTACACCGTTTGTGAACTATGATTAGCGGGAACGACACGGCAGCGAATAAGGCTTGTGCTTGATTGCAATCGTGGTGCACTGCAAATTCTACACCTAATTAATACATTACTACACGCCTGCCCCACATTCTAGTTAGGATATTCTTTAGTTGCGTAATTTGAGATTGTGATTCAACGAACAACAGAAACAAGACGAGAACAGCTGAAACAGAAGGTTTCCGAAGGTGTGGAGCGTGCGCCGACGACGACGTTCAAACTAATTTATCGTTTTCTCTTATTTGGAGCGTCACTACATTTATGAATTATATCTCGCGAAGTGGAATAGGAATGTTGCGCGACACGTGCGACAGCGGCGTCGTGCATTGAGTAGAGGCGAACTCGAGGGGGCAGACAGCGAGCAAGGCCGGCATCCTGCTCGTGAACACGCTACTATAGTCACAGAAAGGAACGCACGCGGCAAATGGATCCGAAGGGGAACCTAGAAGCGACGCGCTGAACCGCCTGACCTTCTGACCACACTAACTGAGCAACAACAAGCCATCTGAATATCTGACCGCCTGCCCGGCCTACAAGTGAAGGCAGCATTCGCTGAAATATTTCCTCTAACGACATTATTCCACTCTGCAATCCAAACAATACCTGCGATTTATCCTGCATTGAAGAACTGACTTAATATAAATTGCGCTGCTCTTACTACTCACTCATCGCACAGAAACATTACAACTCTTGCTTCGAAGGTGTATTCTGATAGTGAAGGTACAAATGCAGCCATGGGAATTGCTAGAGAAATGATCTTACGAAGCTTCGCTAGACCGTAAGTATCTTTCCAATCGAACACTCAAACAAGTCCTGAAGACGGCGACTCTGGACCTAGTGTACCAACCGGTGGAAGAACTGAATCACACAAAGTAGCCACAATATGGCAATGAGATTCCGACAGGATAGTAGTAATCTTACTGTTGACATCAGCGAATCATGGAACGAATACGTTGCTGAATATCTGCTAGTAGCCTGTGATTAGGATCTCAAAAACCAGCAGAAACTGCAGTATCTTCATAGTATTATGGGCCGTGATGTCAAAAGATTCTACCTAGATAGCGTTCTACCGCATGTGCAGACATTTAATAATTCCGTAGAGCTAATGGGGCATAAATACAATGCAGACATGCAGAAGAATCGAGCGAAAAGCGTACTGAAAGCTGTGCGTCTTCAAGAAAAATTCGGTGAAAATCAAGATTAGGGATAAGCCTTGGCTAAGGTATATAAAATCATCACGAAGCTGGCGCCCCAAGTTCCTGCATCTCATCTTAGTAACACTAACAAGATTGAATTCCTGCGCAACGCAGTAGTCGGATAAGATTGGGATACAGAACCACTGAGTAGGATCGCAACCCACAATCTTTCATTCCAACAACTCTATGAAAAAGTAGACCCTGCACACCAATTGGACAAAGAAGCTAAGCTTGCTGTATTACGCGATAAGGTTGGGTCAGCTAGATCAACAGGAGAAAACGACGAATCGCAAAAGAAAAGAAAAAATTCGACCCATTAACCATCATGAGCTGCTTCAATTGTGGTGATCCCTCAAACATGCTTAAAAACTGAAAGAAGGAAATTGAACTCATAAAAGCTGCCTGCAGAAGTGCACCGGGAACAAGTAAAACGCCCATGCTATGCTGTTCGCACTACGTTACCAACTAAGTGAGAGCCATGACGATGACAGTATAACCGATCAAGAACTCTTCTCTACCATAATGAACCAAATTGGCGAGGATGCAAGTCAGGGAGAACTTGAAGAAGGAAGCACTGTACACATGATACAAGAGAACTTCTCTGTGTACACGATGGCGAATGACGAGAACCAGTTTCTCGGTGCTTGTTTGGATGCGGGAGGTTCAGTATCACCAATAGGACGACAAAAAGCCGAAGAATACTACAAGGAAATAGGAATCCCATTGCTAGTTGAAGTAACACCAACGACAAATCTCAAATTAAGTTCTGCAACTACACAGAGTATCCGTAAAATAGGATTACGACAAGGTAGGGTAATAGATGTACCATGCCGTTAGATCTAGACGTTATGGAGATTAACTTACCGCTGTTGATTGGGCTGGACATCCTGGACAAACAAAACCTGTACTTCACCAATGTCAAAAATTTCTGGTTTTGCGTGTCGCCGAAGTGTAGTGTCCCTATAATAGGAAAGCACTGACACATATTTTATGAATGGGGCTATTAAATGTTGTATACTGAACTAAAAATCATGGTATACATCGATATTTCTATCATCCTTATCCTGATGGAATGCCCAATCAGATGAAAAGATCAAATGATCGCAATGACAATTCAGAGACACAAAAACTGCTTGAGACCATCTCTCGGAAGTTCGAGATTTGCTAGAGATTTGTAGATCAACCGTATAGATTTCAGCCATCTCTTCCAAATGACGACATTTTCTTTAACGGAACTTTACTTACTGATCTAATCAACCTGAAATCCAAAACAATCCTAGAAACTGCACGTAAGGATACTTCATTCAGCGCTGTGACATTCGTTCGAGGAGAATCTTTACTAGAAGTATAGATCGATTACTTCAGAATCTAGGTGAAATCATACATAGAACTCTAACGAGTGCCCTTTTTTTGCATACTTTCGCAAAAATGCAAGCTGATTGTACTATCAACTGTAACAGCGGACTCATTCGCGTTCTCAGCAGGATTTGATCACGCATCATCATGCAACATAACTTGCAGGTTATCTTCAATCAAAAGTTGGGAATGGTGAAGTTCACATATTTCAAGTGACTCTTTGATGTAGTCAAGAAGCAATCGCACACAACTGTGAAAAGATTGATGATTGAAGGCATGAGTACGTGGAAAGCATATAATAGAAATCAGATATGAAAAGATGACTTGGTAGCTGATGGATTTACGCAGCCAAATAAGTTTAAGAGGGGTACAATACCTTGGTGCACCTGTAACAAAATGGATACATCGTTTGCATTGAATAGAGTCACATTCGACAGCATAAAAACTGAGAAGTGTCAATTATGAGAGGGAGAATGGGTACAGCACTTCATCGACTACGCTCGTGCTAAATTGCGTTAATAGTGCACTGCAAATTCTGAACTAAATCAATACATTAAAAGGAAGGCTTGCAAAGGTGTGGAGCGCGAGTCGACAACGACAACGCTCTAGACGTACGACGACGACGACGTATAAACCATTTTGTTGTTTTCTACTATTCTGGTGCGTCACTACATTGGTCTACTGAAAAACGACGCAGTTCGGGCTCGTATGTCGATGAATTATACATGGAAAATTTATTCCAATCACGGTAATCTATTCTTATATATGAGAAAACTGACACTGAATGGTATTTATCAAAAAAATCGTGGTTCCGAATTCAGTTAATGGCATAGATTATTCTACTGGAAAAGTATTTGTAGAAGAGATGAGGAAAGAGTGAATAAAAATTACGAGTGTTGCATTATTTTATGTATGAATTAGAGACTGTACAAGAATTTCTCCCACATCCCCATACATTTGTTAACTGTACAAAATAGTAAATGAACAAATAATCTTAGCTTCGAGTTTTAAGAACGAATTTAAGATTGAATACACAGGAAATACATCCGTAATTTCGTGGATGTATACTTTGAAGCGGTACCCTCTAGGCAAATGCTAAGAAATTTAGAGTGGTCTCTCTATGCAAAATGGCTATCTGGTGGATATGAAAGGCTATCTTTAGCCTTGAAATCTAGTTAACAATTAATTGATACGGTTCATCAGCCTAAATAATTGGAGACATAATCGTCATTACAGCCTTGATTTGTTTAATTTTGCACTGAACTAAGCACTTTAGTATGTCTACCATTAAAAATAATGAATTTACAAAGTACAATAGTGGCATTCGGAATGTTCACTATTTAAAAAAAGTTAGAAATTTAAGACAGATTGAGATTATGGCAATTCATGTGATTTGAAATATGATTAGTCTTGAAATCACAATGTTTCTATCTAGCTATTCAAATTTAGCAACAGATTGCGCCATCAAAAAAGCGAATGTCAATTTGTTGCAAACTGGAAATTTTGCAGATATTCTAGAAACTGTGCTTTGCATTCTGCCAAGCACATCCTTAAATTCTATTAATCAAAAAGATTGATATCTGTTGGATTGAGAAATCGAGTGAATTATTTCTAAATGAGAAGATTGAATGCGTAAACAGCTGCCATAATTCAATAAGCACTGAATCAAATTCCGTTCCTTGTTTGTCCTTATGGCTTCTCTTGACAAGGACTTAATTGAGAGTATGATTTGACACTGAATATTGCTGATAATGCGGTCTTGAAATTAAGCTTCATTTCACTAGAACTGGAATATAACTTCATCGCATAAATGATAATAGTTAACATGAGAAATAAACTTCATTCTAATTTATACATGACGAGGAATGAGGATTTAGAATAGAGAGTAGAACGCTTTAACGGCCGTCGTCGGTCATTAGGCGCATTGCGTTGACATTGGCGTCACTGCTCGGGGCGTCTTCCAAACTTTATGCTTGACTTGATTTCTTCCTGTCGTAATTTTGAAATCTCCCGAAACGCAAAAAGTAATTTATCTACATAGTACTCAATCAGGGAAAAGAATACAACTCTTATTCGAAATGTAAATTCAGGTATCCCTCATGTTACACACTCCCAAAATCTAAAAGTCGAATATGATGAATGTGTTAGCTTGTGCGATACATTCACTGTCAAACATCTTTCTTATCAATCGCCCAGTACATCAATTTATTCCGACTCGTTCATATAGAAGGTTTCAGCAATCCATCTGCAGGATTAGACGCACCAGAGATTATTCGAAAATTAGAAATCTCATATCCGTTGTATATTTCTTTTGCAGCCATCACTTCATCTATTAATCTTTTTTGTGGTATGAGACGTTTGAGTAATCAAACAGTTGTTTTGAGTTAGCTAACATCATTAGGGGTGCAGCCCATTTCAGATCGAGTTGGAAAACAAATTCTTGATCGAGTGCTGCCGAGAATTCAAATGCTTCTCCCGCCATAATAGATCAAACAATTCGGTTTTGATTTCTTGCTGCAATATGAAATTAGATGGTTGAGAGAAACTCGGCCTGTACGAGGGACCAAGTCAAAGAGTATTCTATTCTACATATTTATAATGAATACTTTTTGAATGTTAAGCCACATTACATCCGTTCACACCGGTTTATAAGTTAAGGGTGATAGACCCTTTAATTAAATGACGAAATATGTAGAATGGAATACGCTTTGACTCCATCCCC
>JAAUYH010022989.1_pt1 | contig 18856 bp, 10 predicted proteins | sample 7278061 | NCBI WGS metagenome assembly JAAUYH01 (sample SAMN14350203, study PRJNA611818) | marine sediment metagenome | isolation source: surface marine sediment (0.6m) | place: French Polynesia: Moorea | collected 2018-08 | reverse complement strand
GTTCCATCAGAAAGCGCCGGGAATAGTGCAGAGATCGCAAACGTCATTGAAGAAGAACGTTACACAGAACATAGGGCGGTTCAACATCTCACCAGTCAATCCGAATAACGCCGTTAAGGTGGAAAATACCGAATCGGAAGAGGAAAAGACAGAAGTTAACAGCCCGCAAGTGCTGGAGAAAGACTCACAGTTGAGTCCGGCTGAAAGCGATCACAATACATTCGACAACACCTCGTTACCAAAAGTCGAAAACAACCAAGAACTACAGCCCAGTCCAGTTTCAATAGTCAGAGGCGCTCCCACTCGTTCGTCTCCGACTGGCACTCGGGACGCAAGCCCAAAAAAGAAAAATATGTTAAACGCTTTAAAACTCAAGGGCCCCAAGGGCAGGAGCAAGTCTTTCACCCTTGGACGTAAACTACCCGAATCTCAAACGTAAAACTCAATTCTAGAAATTTACATTGTCGTCTATCTTTGATTCAACTCTTCCCTCAGAAAAGACTAGTCTGAATTGATGGAGCCTTCCCTTGACTTGGGAGAGTGCGCTAAACTGGGCAATAAGAATCGTTTACTATTCAGCACGCTGCCCTTTCTCCATTAAAGGACGACGCTCTTCTGTATTGGCCGTACCTTCTTCCGCTTGAGATTCTATTTCTGATCGTGCCTGTTGAAAGTTCTGAAAATGAGTCACTGCCGTTGGTAAAGTCGGTTGTTCAGGAATCGCCATTGTAGTTGGAGGTGCACCGTTCACTCCTTGAACAACCACAGGTTTCACCTTAATCCCTCGCAACGGGCGGGACTCGTTCCTTGGCTTTCGAGTTAAGCGATCAGAGCGCAACATGCGATTGCATGACATTCCCATCACTAACACTATGAGAACTAATGTGAGATTCATGAGGCTATTCGCCGTTCGTAAGAACGCTGAGTGATGAACGAGCCGTGGTTTCTTGCAATGCTTCCGAAACCCAAACTCAATTGGTGCGAATCCTACAACAGGAATAGTTACAAGAACATGTGCGACGCCACGACGCTTGCAGATAAATAAGAATCGAATTTGACGGTGGTCATTTGTTAATAATGTGTTCTCGTCTGTTATGAGAAATCGATGAAGTCCATCTTGCGTTGGGGGATTTGTTTCCTGTACCATAGCAAGAGTACTCGCTTGATCCACAGAGAACATCGGCTTTCGAATACGCATCGGTTCGCCATCATTAGCAACGAAGAAATCGATGTAGGAATGAGATTCATTCACAGAGTGCAGTTGCTGGTTCACAAGGGATTCAGGATGCTCTAGCTCCGACGCGGATACTGCCCAATCATCTCCAGGCACTCCCTTTTGTATCACATTACCATGCTCGAAATCTGTTGAACCAATACGAAGGTCCGATGCACGACCACCTCCGCAATCTTTCGTCCATGCTGCACGTAACTGACGAAATGGTGCTATGGGTACTAGAGCAGAAACTCGAGTGACGCCTGCACGATGGCATTCATACAAAACATGCAAAACTGCGCTTTCTCCTGTTCTCAACACACCGCCTAGGCCCGGACCTCGTATTGATAGTGTCAATAGATCGGGATTAGCAACCGCGAAACGGGGTCGGAAAAATTCTTGCGTACTTGCTGGTGCGCGAAGATGGATATACAATCGTGAACTTAGTGCATTTGGACCCGCAATGTATCCCTTCGCCTTGGCAAAGTCAATGCGTGTTTCACTTCTCGAATCATCGGGTCGCCGTCGATAAACTCCGAATTCTATCATGGGATGTGGCCCGCCGCCACACGTCTTGCGCAAAGAAAACATCACGGATACACCGTTCACTACCGGCACAAATATGGATATCACCGCCTGTGTCGGAGAGGAATCCTGCGGACGAGTGCGACAATCGTACGCAATTGCAAACGATCCATCCTTCTCGTCCACGTCATGGCGATAATCGATCACCGCTGGTTTCGCCACACTCTCATCCGACGAAGCCACAGTCGGCTCTCCGTACTCGTACAAGTCAGAATCCCCGTATACCAACTGAAATTCGATGCGATCCGCATATGCGTCGTGATGAAACATACGCGTCAATTCATCTTGAGTTGGTGTGTCTGCCTTTGGTGGCAACCAAGCTCGGTGCACTTGACGATTCCCAAACACTTGACGATATTCACTTCCTGTATCGGCACCGGACAAAACGATCCCGAAATCTTCGTACGCCGAAAGCGTTTCATTGTGAAGCGTGGTTTGGGCATTGGCCGTCCTAGCGATCGTCAACAAAAGGCATACCGCGACCACGCCCCCACTCCCCATTTCGAAAAGTGCTGCCAACCCAGTGTACCTCGTGCACGACTTGCGTCCAAGTTGCTAGAACGACGAGATGACGTAACCATTTCAGCAACTGTGCTTGACCGCACCAAAGGTGTGAAATTGGTGAGCTCATGCTGTGCAGTGAGACAGGCGATTAGGTGTAGATCGACCACGCGTCCATGAAAGAGCGCGAATAATCATCACTTTTCAGGCGCCTCTCTAGGGGATTTTTGTCACGCCACGTGCCCTCGAACAGTGTTGGGTTGAACACACCAACAATGGTGTTGCTCCTAACGTGGTTGTCCATAGCGACAATCTCATCACTCGCTAAGGCGGAAGCAGTAGACGCGTTGTCGCAACTCAACGTTTGGTCGAAGGGCGATAGTGTGGTATCTCCATCCTCGATTCAGATTCTTGGGAAGTTAAACTCTTCATGGAACAGTACATGCGTTCTAGATGCGGCCAAGCGTGGAGAGGAGCCTCCTAAAACGTGCGGCGATCTTCACACCTTGGGCATTTACATCGACACACTGACTCTCGAGTACACATTCGAAGACGCGTCGCTTTTCGATTTCGGTGTCCCTACCGTGACGATGATCGGGGGACGAGCGGAGGCGAAGGTGATAGATTTCTCTACGGATGTGGAAGAACGACGCGGGGAAATACAACTCGAGCACGAATGCCGCCCATTGACACCTGCTCAAATCGCTGAGCGAAAACAACAGTTTCGTGGTGACACAGCAGCGTTGAGACGTGCCGACACAACATTGATTCGCTTGCGTATGTCCGTCACAAAGGAAACTACCCTTGAGTTGGGTTGGAACAAAGTTTGTGGCCATGGACCCCATCACGCGTTGGATTACGGAATCGAAATGCAGAGTGGTAGTGCACGCTCGTTACGCTCGGCAACAAAACCGGAGGACGTGGTCGTTGGGCCGGATGCTACTGCGACGAGGGTGTACCTGAGGACCGAACATGGAGCTGGCGCGTCACGCTTTAGGCGTCCTTTCGTCACTGCGTTGAATGATAGGCCCGAAGTGGGGGCAGTGGTGAGAAGTTGGGAGACATTTGAAACCGGGGCGAAGTTCATGGTTTTATACGCTTGTAACGGACGCGGTCGTACAGGGATGAAGGCGATGATTGCGTTGCCACCCTTTGAAAACGTGACCATACTATGGACGAAGGATTGTGGGGGAGGCGCGGAACCGTCGCTGAGCGTGAAAAGTCGAAACATAGGGAGTCAGATGCTGGTGGAAAAAGGTGTAGCTGTGTCGTCGTTCGCAACGGGCGCACCGGCAGTTCAGGAAAACACGCTAATGCAAGGCAACTCAAAATTGCGGTTCGATGTGTCGATGAGGGATGGTGTTAAGGTTGGAGTGGCATCAGTCGAGTCATCCGATAGCGCTGTGATAAGACCCCGGGTTTGGATCGAACGTAGCGTTGGTGCTACGGTGGTGGTCGTCGAAGCGCGATGCAGGAAAGTTGGTGAAGCGCACATAACCGTCACTCTACCGGTTCAAGACCGCGTACCAGTGGAGTGGGCATTTTATAAAAGATGCGCGATGAGACACAATCCAACCGGACAGACATTATCGATTGCGGGTGGCCTTGTGCTCGTTGGAGCCGTCCTCGTTATCTTGGGCAGGGTCGTGCGTGCCATGCCCGCCAAACAACCTATGCTTAGAAAAGCTGTTCGTTTCGAACGTGTTGAAAGTCGAACTGAATAAATACTGTGCTCTTTTTGCGTTAAATGGAGCCATCAGATGTAGCATTGCAGGCTGAGCGGTTGAGCTTTCTCTTCTCCGAAGAAATCACCGAAAATGGTCACGGGGGAAAAATAAATTTTGGAAACATAGTGCAGTACCTGTGGTACGATAGTTCTGTTATACATGATACAGTCGCCAGGGATCAAGGTCGTCGACGATTTGCGAACGGAGAGGTATTGCCCCACATGAGCGCGAACACTTTCGCAGCGCTCGGCGTGAAGCCATGGCTTGTTTCGGCTTGCGAAGCATTGAAAATGAAAACACCGACACCTGTGCAGAAGAACTGCATTCCACCCGCGCTAGAGGGGAGGAATGTCATCGGAGCTGCGGAAACTGGTACCGGAAAAACACTCGCGTTTACTCTGCCCGTACTGCAACGGCTTTCTGAGGACCCGCGTGCGCTTCATGGTGTGTTTATTACACCTACTCGCGAACTCGCGTTGCAAATAGGCCATGTGCTGGGCGCTTTGGGTTCTCCATCTGGCTTGCGTCATTACGTTGTCGTTGGTGGCGTCGACCAGATGTATCAAGCTGCGGCGATTGCGCGAGACCGGCCACATACAATCGTCGCCACACCTGGCCGACTTGCGTTGCTTATCAGGTCTGGTGAATTGGACTTGGCGCCTACTGAGTTTCTCGTACTTGACGAAGCCGACAGGCTGCTGGACCCAAGCTACGTTTCTGATTTGAAAACAATTCTATCATCTTGCTCTTCGCCCACTAGGCAAACACTGATGTTTTCTGCAACCATGACAAGCACCCTCGAAGCGGTTCAAGCAATTGCAGTGGGCGAAAATGCGTTCCGTTTCGATGCACGTGAAAATCGATTCGCCACTGTTACCGCTCTTTCCCAAAAGTATAAGTTTGTACCGGACCATTTGAAAGAGTGCCATCTTGTTCACTGTTTGAAAAATGAATTCCCAAAAGAGAGCGTCATTATTTTCGTCACTCGATGTGAAACCGCCGAATCTCTAGTAACCATGTTGAATCTTCTGGGCATGAAAAAAGTCGCTGCGTTACACTCGGATATGAAGCAAACGAAACGGGTTGAGGCGCTTGAGAAATTCAAGGGTAGCAACATTCGGGCACTTGTCGCGACCGACCTTGCTAGTCGTGGCCTTGACATGCCGATTTGTGAGCTTGTGATTAATTATGACCTGCCGCGAAAGCCCACGGTGTATGTGCATCGAGTGGGCCGTACAGCCAGAGCAGGAAAGTCGGGGATGGCGCTCAGTTTCGTAACGCAAAGAGACGTTGAGCTTGTGCACGCGATTGAGGAAAAGCTAGAGAAAAAGCTTGAAGAGTATGAATACACGAGTAAGAAGAATGTGATGGGCGAACTATCATTGACACTGAAGGCGAAGCAAGTAGCCAAGTTGTCGTTGGAAGATAGCGGGTTTGTGGAGAAGGTAGAAACGCGACGAGCGTCGTCGCGTAAGATTGCGAAGAAACGGCATAAGGCCGCAAACAAATCTAAAATTCACAAAGCTTGACGAGTATTACCTTATGTGCTTTTTATTTTCAGCCGAGTACTAGCTACTGAGTATTGATTCAAATGTCATGTGTGGGGAAGTGAATGTTGTGACGCTTCCATTTCGGGAAATCCAACCTTAATCATCACAACTACACAGGCCTCCCCTGCTTCACTTGCTTTCCCGCACTTCGCATTCGCTTGTTTCGAAAGTACTATTCCTGTGCTGATACTGCTACTTTATATCGTTGCTTCTGAGTTACGATTGATGCTCCTTTTCTGCGTGTGCGCGTAATATCATCAAATCACATCGACGTTCGCGATTTCGCGCTTTCGCAGTGAGCCAACATGAAGCGCTCTTCTTCAAAACTCATCACGCGCGCACGCAGCGTTCGGAATATGGGCAAGGTGTCGTTCAAGTTTAAGTTCGACCTCATCGTGGAAACCGTGGACAAAATCGCTGCGTCAGGCGATGTGGTGCTGGTGTGGGACCGCGGGAACAAGCCTGAGGTTACGAAACCAGCGAAAATCGATAAGAGTTCTCGGAAGGCTTCGTTTGGGAATGAGAAGATATCCGGAGAAGTTACGATGTTCAAATCGGCTCCATCCGACCGAAAGTTCCAGGAGAAAGTATTCAAAATTTCAGTGAAACTCGGGTCGGTGGATGGGAAAACGCTAGGCAAGATACATCTCAACTTCGCCGATTACGCTGAAGTTCCGTCGGGGTCGAAGCGAATTAGTGCGGAACTGAACAACGGCGCTGTTCTTATTGCAAGCATCAATTCCAACTTTCAAGGTATGGGTAAAGCGCTGCCAGGTAAGCCCACAACGAGGGAGAATTCTTCACCAGCCGTAAGCGATGATGAAGATTCTGGCGAAAAGGAAGAGGATGCAGAAGATACGGCGGGCCAGAACGAAGATGAGCCCTCTAACTTCATGAAGAATAAGTTGGCACAGAAACTTACCCGTGGAGCTTCGATGTCGACGATTGGCCGTCGAGGAAAAGCGGACGAAGTCGTGAAAGACAAGAAGGATTCTGGTTACGAGGCGATTGACCGCTTAAAAAGGGAAAACAACAGACTGCGTAAACAAATTGAGGAGCTAGAGGAGCAATCTAACTCTGGTGGTGGAGGCACTAGAACTGCGTCTTCGAAGCTATCCGAGGAAAACCACGCGTTACGGAATGAAGTTCGAGACCTCAAGGTCTTACTTTCACGCGAACCAGCCTACGCTGACGTCGTGAGGGAATTGAAAGAAGCGAAAATGGCTCTTGCTCTGTTGAATCTCGAGAAGGAAGAGTACTACTTCGAGCTACAAAAGTATAGACGAGGCGTCAATTCGTCGCCAACCTCTATCGCAGAGTAACGCGAAGAGGTTTGTGGGGTTTGAAAGGGAGTGTAGGTTCTGACCACGCTTTGTTTGGGCTGTTCACGGGCGTAGTTGTCGACAGGGTACGAAGTGCAACCGAATTAGTAAAGATTTACAACAGTATAATAACGGCAAGATGTTACAGGGTTTGGTCAGGAAGCTCATCGGGCTCAACCTCTCTCGCTTTCACTTCCACTTCGTCTTCGAATTGCAACGCTTGGTCTGCTTGTAGCAGCAAGTACGCTATGGATTCATTATCGGCAATGTTGAGTGGAGTAAAGGCAATCATGTTGAAACTGTCGATCAAGTGGCCCATGGCGCTATTCAGCCGCAGCTGCCGCTCGCTCGTGTGGTACGAGAGTTCTTTAAGCAGAAGCTCGGTTTCCGGGAACAGAAACTGATCCACGCGTGACTCTTCAACCCCTCGCGCCAAATCCATCTTCGACATTACGTTGATGTGCGGTACAGTCAATTGAAGCATGCACGACAACGCGGTGAGACAGCCGCCGAAAAACTTGGGTGTGTCGCCCATGAATTGTGAATCCGGGAAATAGAGCGCCTGCACACGGAAGTCCCACTTGTGCAGGTATTGAATCAAGTCGCGCATGAACGGGAAGTGGGTGTACAGCTCAATCTGCCCTGGGAGGTCGAAGATGATGTAATCATTGTCGATGAACTGGTCCAACTTTTCCTCTAGCCATTCGACGTTTTCCAACAAGAACTCCATGCAATACACAAGCGCGCCATTGGGGCCCATTTCCAGTTCGCTCGCAACCTCGTCCGCAGAAATAAGCTCACGTATGTCGACCGACATGTTGTACTTAAATTCTTCAGCTGCCTACCGTCGTAAGAACAGGGTTAGTCGCAATTCGTTTCTGACTCGACAGCAGACGAAAACGTACGGGGTCGAGATTGACAATGTGCACTACGCGGTTCGAATCATTGCAGTACTTTTGTACCTCGGCGCAGTACGTGCTCTTTCCGCTGCCCGCGGGACCCAGAACTACCTGCGAAAACTTGACCATGTTGTCGCCGCTGCTCTGGTTGCGTCGATGCTGGGTGGCTCTAATCGGATCAATGGGGTTACGGAAAGAGGGATGTAATTTACTAAAATTTCAATAAGTTGTACACGTGTTGCCGACAGCCATTCAGAATCAGACAAGTCTGAATTCCGTTCAGTGACACCCGTCGTCGTCCGCACTAGAAACTACACATCCAACACACACAGCACCCGAAACCGAAGACGAAGACCGGCCAAACTTTCTTTGGCCTTGAACTGTCTTTGTAGGTTTCTCCAGAGTCGAATCCAGCACATCCAAGATGCCAGCCCTCGCCCAAGACGCTGAAGATGCGCCGGCCATCAAGCCGAAGATGATGAAGAAGATGAAGTACTTCGCCCATCTGGAGAGCGCGCTCGACACCTACAACAAGGCCTTCATCGTCAACGCGGACAATGTGGGATCCAAGCAGATGCAGGAGATTCGCATCGCCAATCGTCATGATTGCCTCTTGGTGTTCGGCAAGAATACCCAGATGAAGAGGTGCATCGCCGACAAGGCGAAGACGCGCCCGGAGCTTGCGCCGTTGTGCGACCACCTGGTCGGGAACGTGGGCTTCGTGTTCACGAACTCCGAGCTGAAGGAGACCCGTGACCGCATCCTGTCCAACAAGGTCCCCGCGCCCGCTCGTGCAGGTTCGATTGCTCAGGTGGCCGTCAACATCCCTGCGGGTCTCACTGGTATGGAACCCACTCAGACCTCTTTCTTCCAGGCCTTGAACATCCCGACCAAGATCAATCGCGGCCAAATCGAAATCATGTCGAACGTGAACTTGTTCCAGGCTGGCGACAAGGTGACCATGTCGCAAGTTGCTCTCCTCACCAAAATGAAAATCAAGCCGTTCTCCTACGGTCTTGTGTTCAAGCAGGTGTACGACAACGGTACTGTCTACTCACCCGACGTGTTGGACATCACCGACGACCGTCTGCAGCAGTCCATTCTCACCGGTCTCGCCAACATCGCCAGCATCTCGTTGAGCATCGGACACCCGACCAAGGCATCTGCGCCGCACTCGATCATGAACGGTCTCAAGAACATGGTAGCCATCTCGTTGGCCACGGACTACGTCTGCAAACCAGCTGAGAAAATCAAGGCTATCCTGGACGACCCTGAGGCACTCGCAGCTATGCAAGCAGCAGCCGCAGCGCCGGCTGCTGGTGGCGCTGCCGCCGCGGAAGCTGAAGCTCCAGCTGAGGAAAGCGATGATGAGAGTTCTGAGGCTGGATCTTTCGACTTGTTCGATTAAGTCTTGCGCCTTGCAATCTGACTCTGTTGTCCGAATTGACAGGACAGTTGTGCGAATCGTGAACGAATCTTTGAGTAGCAATATCACTTGCTTCGTTTATGCGCTAGTATATACCAAGTGAGTAAATTTGTCTATTCGAATCTTCTATTCGTTCACTAGATTGCTTCCGAGCTTAACAGTGTGCCACCATTGGACCATGAAAATGCTAGAGTTGGATGATCATCACGTGCCCCTGAATATGTTTATTGTGACTCCTATCTATCATTGGGAGCTTAAAACTTAGAAAGACGTGGTCGCAGGGGCTGCGACGGCGCTCTCAAACACATTCCTCTTAATTTAGCAGAATTCAGAATCATTTTTTCCATAGTTTGCCTTGAATTATCGTTACTGAACAGTCTTCTAATCTAGATAACGAACAATACCGCAGTACGATAATCTATGAGTTCGACTTCTTTTCTTTAGACAAGTTCTAGTCTCTACTTGGGAGAAACTAGGCCAGATGATGATATCAAACTGTCTTGTCAATTCGAGGTGCGATACATAGACCCCAACACCGATAATAATAGCATGGTTGACAGGTCGCACAGGGCGAGTATTTTTCGGTAACCTGTACAAACAAGGAAGTTAGTATCGTAGCAGAATGAGTCACAACAGTGCATGAACACCCTCAGAAAGACAACGAAGTAATGAGTTATCAACACGATGAACAACATTTAAGGAAAATAGGAGAATTTCATCATTGAGGCGCTCGCACCGGAGAGAGACATACAACGTACCTGTAGTTAGAAGCCGTAGATCTTCCTTGGCAACACACTGGGAAGTTGGTTGAACTCGGTTTCCCAATTTCGTTGGATCACACAGATGACAGATGGTGACACAATACCGCTGGTGAGTACCGATGAATTCCATACAATGTTTCGCACATCTTTCTTCAATTTCGTTATTCGCGAACCGCCACGACGACTACTTTTCCATGAAACAACGTAACAAAAGTCACGTCCCGATGCCAGAACACTGTTTTCGCTTACTGAGAATGATAGCGTATTGGGAACTGAAGGAAACGGTTGCGTGATGCCAATCGACGGGTTTTCTTTTGTGAGAGGAATGACGGCCAGTGTCGCATCCAGTAAGGCAACGACCAGAGTTTGCCCGCTTCTCGAGCATTCGATGCATGATACTCCTTTGTCTTGTCCCAAGGACGCGATGTGTTGGAATCCATCTTGCTCCACTCCGTTAATATTTGCGAGGAAAATGCATCCACGAGAATCCACTAGAACAATCGACCCTGATTGAGGATTGCAAGTTACATGGGTCAAAAATAAAGCTTTGCTTCTGATTTCTTTCTTCGATATAGTCAGAAGCTTGTCACCAATTAGAATAAGCAGCGATTGTAGATTCCTTGAGATACCGAGAATCACATCTTTCAAAACTGATAGTTGTTCCGCGCCCTTGAACGACTTATTCACTGCTGAGTCGATGGCACGTGGAGTAACTTTGGCAAACAGCGGAGAATCCGTATCGGATTCCACATTGGCTTTTTCAAGGTCGTAAATAGCGAAGCCCTCAACATTCGACATAGCTACCATCGACGCATCGCCTGATACACCACACGATACAAAACCCCCTAGAACATCAGGTCGCTTGATTCTCAGTGCCAGTGTAGGGTCCTTCACAGAACCATTTTCAGTAGACCAAAGGTCAACTTCGAATTGCTTCCTGTTCACAATCAAACTAGGCTCCCTCAGAATTTGAATTGGGTTTTGTCCTGCGGCGCCTTGGTACGGAAGAACAAACATTCCACTGGATTTTAGCTTCACATCTGTATTAGCGAAGAAGCACAATCTGGAATCAAGAGAGGAAGTAACAAATCCATTGTTCCCGAGTACTCCGATGTTACGAACATCGTGAGAGTGTACGATGCGACCTCGACAAGGCATCCATGACACAGAACCATTCGCTGATACTAAAGACGTCATAGATGCCACAGTGCCACCGGCACATCCGAGTAGAACTGTTTCTGTTCCGTCCGAATTTTGAACTACTCCAGCGCACCAGATGTCACCAGCCATCCCTTCAATTTGGTTCTCCTCGATTTTCGTATACGTTTTAGAGCACCAAACAGACACCATACCTCGAGAATCGCCACAGACAACCTGAGAGCCATTGGCAACTATTTGAGTTGTCCAGATTTGGCGGTCTAAGTTCAATGTGGGTGCATGACTACGCCCTACTACTTCCTTCGTGGAGCCATTGATCCATCGCAATCCTGATAACGAGTCACCACAGACAATGATGCCAGCGTCATCAGGACCATTCGATTTCCAATCCAAAGATAGGCACAAGCCATCGGACCGAGTTCCTCGCAAGACCGAGTAGTGATTCGCATCCCTTGGTAACTGATTTTCCTTTTTCTTCGGAACATTCAAGTTTGTGAATTCGTCATCTACGCGAAGAAACCGCACACGGCCGTCTTCGCAACCAACAGCAACTTCAAATGGTCCAAACGGACGACTAGCCATGCTCAGGACTGAACCGCCTCCGGGCTCAACACGTACGTGATGTGCCAGGCCCTCCGGAGAAACGGAATATACATCCAGATGACCATTGAAACGGCCAACGAGCAGATAGTCACCACTGCTATCAAAGGCTAATGCGGAAACTGCGGCGGTTTCATCGGAGACGTTCCACCGTAAAATGAAGGTGGTTTGCCAATTGGACTGCTTTTGGCGGAGTTCTATGCAACCCGACCTGCGAGCTGTGACAACGAAATTGCCATCCGGGGAGACGGCCATGCAGCTGATGCTGGATATCTCCCATTTGAGGAACCGTATTTTCAGGATATCAACCTCGACCTTCGGAGCGGAAGTGGCAGCAAAATCAGCATTCGCATTCGACCCAGCTGATCCCTTCTTCTGCCGTTTTTTCTTGTCCGACCGGTTGCGCTGTTCCAACGACTTCCTCTTCTCGCCCCCACGCCTTTTCTGGGGATCCTTCGCTGCATCTTCCTCGGTACTTCGAGGACGCTTCGGGGTCTTGGGCTTGCGTTTCTCGGCCGCCATCGCAAACTGAGTTGAGGTGGTCGCTGCCGGCGGTGTGGTTGGACGACGCCGGTGAGACGAGCATCAAATGACGGGGTATCATAACCGGATCAATTTTAGTGTACGGAATAAATTTGTGCAGGTACCATTTCAGTGCTTCATGTAACTGGTGTCACGTGGCTCCTTCACGCACGCGGCCTCGGGAATGGCTTCACGCAATCGGCGACGTGTGGCGGGCCTGTTCCTGTTCTACGCCTGCTGTGCTGCGGTGCACGCACATCGCGATTGGGCGGAATCGGGCGGCTCGCTCGCAGTCGCGGGCAGGGCGGAACAGCCGAAGGCGACGACCCCACCATCCGCTTTCGATCAATTCGTGATTCTGGAAAATGCGCCGCAATCAGACGGCTCGCTGAAGCCGACCACATTGTTCGCCCATGGCAAGTTCTGCCCGGACAAGGCGGCGACTGACCCGAAAGGCTCGTGCCTTCTCCCAGACGTGCACGACGACCGTACCTGGTTCCAATTTCGATACGCTGCGCGTAGCAACGAATCCGCCATCGCGGAGCCGGTGGTGACTGTGTTGAAGAGGAACAGTAGTGTGATACGCCCGAAGTTGAAGGAATTCCGACTTGACAAGGAAGCGGGAACCGGCACGTTCACCGTGCATTATGACTGCAAAAGGAGTGGGACGTCTCGTCTACGTTTGGAAATGCAGGTCACGAAGACCAAGTCTATCTCTATGACATGGAAGAAGATATGCGGCAGCGGCGTCAATGGGTTTGTGTCACTCACGCCCATCGGACTCTCTGATTCGGGCAACATGAAACCGCCGTTAGAATCTGGGCCGACTCAGGAATCGACCGCGGTCGAGCTGGGCGTCAAGTTCCCGCAAACGTTCATTGACTTCAAGAAGCCGTATCTGACGTCGAGCAACAAGGACGTGGTCGTGAGCTTGAGAGGGCACGTGCAATCGGGGAGTGTTATCACGGGCAAGGCGAAGTCGTTCAAGATTTTCTACGACTGCAAAGCGAAGACGAAGGCTGAAATCACTCTCACGGTCGCCATCCCCCCATGGAACAACGCGACCCTGGGCTGGACGAAGAATTGTGGTGGAACCGCACCGTCGGGCTTGGTGGTGCGCTCCGGAAACGAAGCAGTGTTCAATCAAAGCGGCGTTGCATCCCCCTTTCAAGTGGCGGAAACCACGTCACTAGACGCGGCGCGAAGCGCAAATGTGTTCAAGCTGAACGCCCAACAATCGCTGATTAACTTCGTGATCGAAAATGTCGGCAAAAGTAACTTCGAAGTACAAGGTGTGGGACTGACGGTTTCGGCACCGAACGTGCTAGCAGTATTCGCCGAAAATGCGAATGGGATCATCTTTAGTCAAGAACGATTAATGGAGAACAAGCCGCTCACAATACCGTCGAAGCGGAGCACTACGCTGAGCTTGCGATGTATTTGTCTCGCTCGTGGCGCTGCTGTGGTATTGGTTACACTACCGATTCACGGGTATAAGAGGGTTGAGTTCGGTTTTTACAAGGACTGTGAGAGGCCGCAGATTTACCATCACAGTGGTATGTTCACGACAGCCTCTGGCCTGCTCTTCATCGTCTGCATATTTCTAGTGGTTGGTGGAGTGTTTGGCTACCGGCATTATCGCAACCGTACTCGGGGAACGGCGAAGTATACGCTTGTGCGAGCGGTGACCGGTTAGACGGGCTAGATTTTCGTATGTCTCGCTGGCGCGCTTACTGCGGTACGCAGAAACAAACGTAGCTTTTCTCCAAGATGCTCCTAGCTCATTGACTTCACTTCTAAGCAAGATTCCCCCTCATAAGTTTGCAACCGTGTTCTGACGCATTGTACGATTCAGTCGGAAGTAGGCATGGGGACTGCTTCCTCAAGCAGGTTGCGAGTTGGTGGTACCATAAAGTTAATCAGAATTTTTCTATCCATGACTAATCGAAGAATGCAAGAGATGAACCGCTCGATAAGCATCTCCGCTACATGTGACTCTTCGATGAATAGCCGTACGAAGAGTCAGCGGTAGAACACTTGAATACTGTATCATTTTATTCCGAAACAAAAGGGCCTCACGTCAGTAAATTTCGTATCTTGATCCAAATGAAAGTTGGCAGGATCGAGAGTTGGGGGCCCAATCGATGATGAGAGGAGGAGGTCGGTTGATTCGAAAATTTACTGAAAAATGAACTTCTCACAAAAGGATATGACCACCACATTCGGCTGGGATTGTTCAGCTGCCACTTGGTTGCCACTACGTGTAAATTAAAGGGGTGTGAATTGGATAGTGAAGTGAAGGGCGCAGTGGGAATCACGGTCGCACTGATGATTGTATCTAGTTACTCGTCGAACGAGAGCTCTAAGAACAAAAAGTCCAAACACACGATGCTGCTGATGAATTGACAGTGAGTTGCAAGTTTAAGTGGCAATATAATTTGAGCGATTACTACTGCTAATGACAAAGCAACTTGAATCAAATTTATAAAATGGATTTAGTGATTTACTAACTTAATCCCGCGATAGTGCACTGTGAACTATTGTAAATTTATTTCACATGAAATTAGTGTGGCGATGTTACCGTACCACCAATTGACAACACTGAGTATGAGGTTTTCGGATGGTACGGTACCGTAGTACTTTACGAGTATTTCGTATGGTTTTTCTTACAGTAATAAGACAACATCCCCACTTGAGTTGGTAGTTGTTTCCACAATGCAAAATGTGAGAGGTGGATTGTGAATTACGCTACAAGGTCATTTCCTTTTGACCCCCTTGGAATACCCTTCCTTTTGTTTCAACTTCAATATTAATACTCAAATGACCTTGCTCCGCGGGGTACTTGGTAGGATGTCATGATACTTGGTTCACGACCTTGGGATAGACAAACCAAGAATCCGGCGAACAGAATTTGTTGAATGTCGGTTGTAGTTCAGGAAGCTCGCGCCTGTTTGGAAGTAGAAGAAACTACTTCTTCTAAGCAACCCGTCTCGTGCACCTGTAATCGCTCCCATTCCGTCCCACGCTTGGCACCACGTCTCGAACGTTCTGTGGTATCCCCCTTCTTCGTCTTTCAATAGAACCTGCCCCACTTTGGGTATTCTACTCGGATTCTGACAACTGTTCAACTTGTTTCTTTCATTGTACCAAGCGAAAACCACATCTGCACCGGTCCGTAGCGGGTTGATCCGTGACTTGGGGATGAAGATAGTTACGAGAAAAGCAGCGGTGGGGTGAACACTTTGTAGGCTGAAGACATCAATTCTATTGCATTCACCTCCGACAAAATTCTTGTTCCTACTCCAATCTCTCCTTCTTCGACCTTCATCGTCGGGATCTTGACTTTCCCGATAGAAACTGCAACCTCTTGTAATAGCGACTTCAGTTTCCCATCGAATTGAGTTTTCTGCGATTCCGTTCCATAGGAGTCTCCTGTATCGAGCTCTAATGCGACTAGGAGAGCTAGGGAATGTATTTGTTCGTTGCCGATCGAAAATAGTTCTGAATAAGGGACTACCCGCCAACACGTAGTCCCAGCGGGGTTTGTGCAAAAGCAGGAGACTTCTGACCTGTCCGTACTATGCATCCTAACTGCCCAGACTTTCAATACTCCCAAGGCTTGAACAACACACTTTCCAATGCCATTATCTCGGTAAAGCATGCAGTAGCCCTTAGTTCTATCGCGCGCCATCTCGCCAAACGCGTAGTACTGTACGTGTTATTGTGGGTATATTCCGATGTGCTTCTCTTCGATCTCCTTACCAAAACGGAACGCTGATCCTGAATCAGGTAAGTATCCCGTCGCCAACTGGATGTCCATCGTCAAAGGCTCGCTATTGGCCTCTAGGACCAATTTCGTACCGCTGTCAAGGTAGTCAATCACATTGGGCAGAGATGTTCTGCTACGATATGTTTTATTTCTGTTGCACTCTTTGGAATCGTGGTAGACTGGCAATTTCTCTAACCCGAACATATTGGGTTGTAAGGATATCATAAAACTCACAAAAGTTCTCTCGCTGAATCTTTCGGACGAGACTTGTTCAGATGTCTGTTGCATTTTGAAAAACTAGAATAGTTTCTCCCGGATCTACTATTAGTCGGGCTGTACCAGTTACAGCCCATAGTAACGCCACTTCCCTCTCCAGAGCACCATGAGTTATAGAATCCGACGTTATGTGGCTCACTGGTCAAATGGTGTTGAGCCCTGGAAGTGACTAGTGCTGCGCTCGCTGCAAACCCAAATTCACCACACAGTCCAATACTGATTTGTGCAATGACTATAGTTTAATATGACGTATTTGCTCCTCTTGCCTTAGTGAGCCTGTCTCTGGAAGGTAACTTGTGCTAGACCTTCATCCCATCGGACAACGTAGCCATCAAGTAGAGCTGCGCTAGCTGACCTTTCAGTTATCACCTTAATTGCCTTTTCAAGCAGTGGGGAGAGTAGTAATGTCGTGAGTAGGAGTTTAATTTCTAAAGTGGGATACTCCTACACGGAGTGAGATGGAAAGCATTTTCGAACAGGCCCATGCACCGCACCGTTGGAAATCCGGAGATGATCGTTTGCCCGTTAAGCTGTTCTATCAGGTTTGATGCAATAATAGGTAGTGAAAAGTGTATTAATAGGAAATTCGATAATATCGGATACGAAGCAGTTCGGCTAAGTGAGGTAGTTAATGAGGTGGTATCGTGCTACCTCCATAAATGTTAGTATCCAGAACTGCCAAACATAGAGTACAAATGATAGAATAAGGCAGAAAATGTACTGTCTCTCGCACCCGTAATCGCCGTGCCGTACTACAGGAGATCTTGTCGGTCAAGTCAATTGTTCCAAACTGTATCAAAATAAATGTGTTGTACCTAATTTTGAACATAATCAATCTGTGACTCGAGAAAGCAGGTGAAGGCTACAGAACAGTAACGGATGGACACTGGACACATAGAACTTCAACATAACAACCTAACCGACTGAAATTAACATGGAAAGGATAATGGGAAACGAGCATTGAATCTCGGGTGCTACTGAACCGGGAATGAAAAACCGGTCAAGCAAGTGAATTACTTATCTGCCGACAATCAACTTGCAGTATGGATCACAGCAATGTTTTATAGAACTGTGTGCAAGGACTGTCCAGAGAATACTGGGAAATGAATTTATAAAAAAACTGATCAAGCAAGTGTATTACTTGGCTTTGGATAATCAACTCGCAGCAAGGACAGGATCGATGTATTTTTGATGCCTAAGCATTACTGGATCCGCAATATGATCCAAATTCCGATACCGATTCGGCAGATGAGCCACAGATTCAATTTTTGGCAAAAGTGATCAGATTGCTGAAATTGATAGAAACTGGTTTAGAATTTTACAGAAATGTTCGCTTGTGTTTCATTCACATAACCAGAAGAATGCGCTCATCACAAAATAGCTGTAAATCAGGTAACAAGAGTGATCTTTTATTATTTGGTGTATTAACCAGTGGTAGGAAAAATAATGTTTTTTTATTTATTCATCGTTTTCTGAACAAAACGAATTGAGATAAATCAGTTTGCGCTTCTCACAAATAAATAAATGTAAATTATAAGCAGCAGAAATAGATACAAACTATTTAAGCTATTTTATTCAGTAGGGTTCTCATCCGTTTCAATGCAGAATTAACGTAATGGACATTTCGTAGTTCCCCATTTGCATTTAGAGATAGTTGTAGTTCGAATTTCTCCAAATGTACACTCGGCATACAAGAAATAGCAACTCCTTTCGTTCTCTGTAACGTGAATTCGAGTAAAAAAGGTATCGCGTATGTGCTTCCCTAAACTAGATTGACCCGTTCTCAGTTTTCCAAACTGGAAGAATGGAACATTGTTTTCCAAGTAATTCAATATATGATGTATTGATTCAATATGAAATGATTCACTGGTAATTTATCTGACATTATCGAGTCAGAATTATTCACAATAATTCATCATACTTAAATCAATGAGCTAAAATACATACAAATTAGGGTTTGTTTGGCTGAATGAACAAAGTATGAATAATCGACGCTCGATGCAATAAGAATAAATACGAATACGAATAACACCTTAAACTCAAAATCTAAATATATTTTTTCCAACGTCATTTGTTAACTGTATGACAAAAGAAACATGCACCTGACTGATTTGTAAATATATAACTATTTAATGCCCTACCAGTTTACTCAATGTGAAATCTATAATGAAGTTGATAAAAAATCTGGTTTCTATTCGAAAGAATTCAAGGAGAAGTGGAAGAACTATTTCGTGAAGCTTTCTGTTCTCAGTATGATAAGAGACTAAAGAGTTGATCTTGGAAACGTAAAAGGATCGAAATAACAAATGATCAAATTATCCAACTAGGCCATCATCCAAATTACTGATTCAATGAAACACTATTTTTCCCTTTTTCCACCCTTTTATTTAGCATCTTTTTATGTTCTCCTATCAATTTCCCTTTCTTTTTTTCTACGTTTACTGATAGAAACGAACCGTTACCTACAGATGCACTTTAATCTGAACTTTCCATGATTTACCTTCTATCTTGGACATTTTACGATTGCCGATCGACACGATTTCCACT
>JAAUYH010202372.1_pt1 | contig 18857 bp, 15 predicted proteins | sample 7278061 | NCBI WGS metagenome assembly JAAUYH01 (sample SAMN14350203, study PRJNA611818) | marine sediment metagenome | isolation source: surface marine sediment (0.6m) | place: French Polynesia: Moorea | collected 2018-08 | reverse complement strand
TTTGGGAAGTGATGGCCCCCGTCTTCTTCGAAATGTGCGATCGCTACACCGAAGGCAGTCTCACTAGCGTCCCAGAGGCGATGAATTTCCTGGTGGACGGCATTTTTGCCGTAGCGGGCCGACCCATCTACCACCATGTCTATATTCGCGGTGAATGCTACGAGATTATTCCTAAATCCCAAGGATTCACCTGGCTGTATGAAGCCGCCTTACCTTACGTAGAGGCTGTGTTCTACCGCGTGTCCCCCTTCCGAGGCACACGATCCTATAACGCCCAGGTAGGACAGGTCCCAAAAGACCAACGCGATTTTCACTACGGCATCCTCTACGCAGACATCTTCCCTGTCGGCAGCGCTGGGGTCCCACCCACACTGCTTATGCAAGACATGCTGCACTTCCTACCTGAGTTCTTGCGGGAAGATTACCTGCAGCACTGCCGCGGCGAAGACGACATGCTAATCCAGCTGGGCGTTTCCTTCCAGCGATCGATGTACTGCGTCACCTCGGCTGTTATCCAGGCGCTCCGCACAGCCCTGTACTATCCTTTAGATGACTCCAACCCCAAACATCTAGAGGCCAACCGTAGATTCTTTGAGGCTCAACTTGATCGCTTTAAGCGTCCCGAAGCGCGCCTCGGGGATATTCAGCGCCAAGATTATCGGTAAGGAGACGGGGAACTGAAGAGTAGGGGGAGCAGGCAATTCAATACGATGTTCCATCATTCCGTCCCTAAGGACTGAGAACAATCTGTTTAAATAAACTATTGAAGTGATCCGATTAGGAGTGACCTATGCCGAATATTGTTGACATTGCGGTGAGTAACGACGCCTTTAAAACTCTTGTTGCAGCTGTGCAAGCGGCGGGATTAGTCGAAACTCTGCAAGGTCCTGGGCCTTTTACCGTCTTTGCGCCGACCGATGAGGCCTTTGCCAAGCTACCGCCGGGGACTGTGCAAACGCTTGTGCAAAATCCGCCTCAGCTGGCTCGTATCTTGACCTACCATGTGGTCTCAGGGAAATTTATGCAAACGGATATGGCGACAGTTAATGCTTTAACCTCTGTTGAGGGGGCTCCGATTCGGGTCGATGCCTCAGATGGTTTCGAAGTGAACAATGCGACGGTCATTTCTGCTGACATTGAGGCCGATAACGGCGTGATTCATGTGATTGACACTGTTATTTTGATGGGATAACGGTTTCCTGATGGGGAAAGAACCTCCCTAAAAAATCTGATCCGGTTTTCCTCTTGGATGTGGCTATGAGTTAATAGCCTGTGCAATATCGTTTACAAACTGGATTCAGGTATTCAGGGGGGGCAGTGGCTTTTCTCTGTAATTAATTTTGCCTACCCACTTACGTATGCTCACCAAGCGCCCAGATCTGGGCGTGTTGAACAGAGGGATGAATGGCTTTATTGTGGCGCCGTAACCCCCGGCTCTATGAGAAGAGCAAGCTCTACATCCTAAATCCCTCTCCCTGGGGAGAGGAACTTTGATTCCGGATCCCTTATCCCGAGGGGATAAGGGTTGGGAATGAAGGTGATTCATGCCGGTATTCAGCAACGCCAAATCTTTACATATGCTAGGCTTCCAGGAGGATGCGATCGTATCCTGATATATTGATTCTCAACCAACATCTAATTTCCGGGCTCCAACTTAAAGCGAGATAATCTAGTAGAGAAGAAATACAGAATACAGAAGTCAGATAGGAAAAGGAATCTGTCTCCTGTCTCCTTAATTCTTGCCTCGTTAGAATGTCCCAGCTTAAGTTGATACCTTAATTGCAGACTGCCAACTCCTAAAATGGCGACAAGTCAAAAAACTTATCCTTCCTACCCATCCGCAACTAGCTACTAGGCTTTATTTGTTCGCTAATCGCTGACTTCTGAAGACTATGAAAAGTGACTATCGAAACTTGGGTTCTCCGACAGCTTCACTTGTCCTTCAAGCCCAGAGGCAACTCGTGTCGCCTGAAAGGTTCTATCGTCTTTGTCAAGAAGTTCGACATGCCAAGCAACTTAAAAGACTTTATTTCTCGTCGCCTGAGCCTGAATTGTTAGGACTCAATCAGAACATTGACGCCTACCTATTGCAGCTGTTTTTTGATCGTTTAGCCCAACATGTGAGGCGGACTAGTCAAGTTGGCTATAGAACTGTATTTTATCTGCAAGAGGCGTCGTTACGGACTGATAACCAGACCCGTAAGCGATCTGTGATAAGACGACAAAAGCATTTGAGGCTCACTCGAAAATCAGCTCAAAGCGCGATCGCGATCGAAGTGGAAATTGCAGGCGCCGGGATGGTTGGTCGGGTTGCTCGGGTGAGAATAAATGGCGGGAGGGATCTAGCCTTTAAGTCGTTCCTTGATCCTCATTTTGTTTGGCAACATGGGCCTTGGGCGGAGATTCCTGCTGGAATCTATTTACACGCCCATGGAGTGACTAAGGATCTGCCTGAGTTCCAATTCGCAGGGCAGGATTGGGCAGTTTGGGAATGGGTTTACGCCCACACTAGCCCTCAGGCCAGAAATGGCATGACCTATGAGCAGTTTGCTAAACAAGTCGGCTTGACTCAACTCAATGCTCTCAATCGTGATAACTATAATCCCCACAATATGCGATTGGATTTTGGCGGAATTCACCCAGAGTATCGGGGTAGGCGCGTCTATGCGTTTCTGAGGGGGGTGATTTTCTATAGCCGAAAGGTACGACGAGAAGGACTCTCTTCTTTAAAGACCTATCTCACTATTAGTCAGATACGATATCTCGTGTCACGATTGAGGGCGCTGCTTTTTTCTAGCCTGTTTCAGAAAAGAGCGTGGATGCGAGAAAAGAACCTGAAGCAAAACAGAGTGAGTTAACCCATCGAAATTGTCGCTGTCTTTACTGAGAAGTTGAGGGCCAAGAGAGTGAGGACCCAGTGAGAAGGGGGGGAGGCAACATTGACTGCACTCGATATTTTGTCTTCTCTAGAACTTCTCTTTCTGAGTTGATACTCATAGAAGTAGATTTCCACCCTAGTAAAGGAAGTGAGTATTATGAAATCAATGACTTGGACCCCTGATGAAGCACATGACAAAAAAGTAAATCAATACCTTGAGCAGATTAATCATGCTCCCTACGAAGTCATCGCAGGCAGTATTTTTACAATATTCTGTTTCTGCACGGCATTGATTCTAGTGGGTATTGCTTAGTTTGACTCAAATCAGCTTTGAGGGCCCCAGGAGTCCAGCCTGTGGGTTCCTCGGGGGGCAAGGCAGTTAGCGGGCGCAAAGGGAAGGGCTAGGATTCAGGACAGCCGCGTGAGCTAGAGCACAGGCTCCGTTTGGCGAGGTCATAAACGTCCCCATGGGCAGTTCTGAATTGCAACTCGCGCCAAAAACTTTGCACTCACAGGGCTTTTTCACCCCTGATAAGATTGCCCAGCATTGCGCAGAATGGGGATCGGCAATTTTCAGTTTGGGTAAGTCGAACACAATATCAGCGTCGAACTGTTCATACTCTGTACGTAGTTTCAGGCCAGAGTAGTCGATCGACCCCATCCCTCGCCATTCATAAAAATCCCGGGGCTCTAACACCTCCATCATGGCCTGCATTTTTGTGCTGTCGCCCGTTTGGTTAAAGGTAGTCTGGGTCTCCACACCGTTACGACGCTCAAGGCGTTGTCGCAAGAGTATGACAATCGCCTGCAGGATGGCTAATGGAGAGTTCTCGGCGATAACAATCGGCTTGTGATAGGAGTCCGCTAAAAACTCGTAGGGCTGTAGTCCAGTAACCTGGGGAATATCCGCCGCTCCAATGAAGCCGTCAACCATAAGAATCGGTGAGTCGAGAACTGCTTTTAACGCAGGGATAATCGAAGTGTGATTGCAATACACACTAAAGTTATCAATCGATTGGGCGGCTGCAGATTGAATCGTTTGTGCAGTTAAGGCGGCATAGTCTTCAAAGCCGACGGCGAAGTAAACAACCTGCTGGTCTGGATGGGCGACGGCAAGGTGGAAGGCTTCATCTGCAGAGGCGACCTCATGAATGTTTGCCCCGGTTCTTTGTACATCAATCAATGTCCGTTTTGAGCCTCGAATCCTCATGGTGTCTTGCGTGGCTGCTAAGATGACATTAGGGCGCTCAGCGAGGGTGATGGCGTGATTCAACCGATCAATTGGCAGGGACCATGCCGCTAGTCCAAAGCCCTGGAGAATTTCGACCGATGGGGGCAGGTGAGCCTTAAGTTGATATTCTTCAATGAGAAGTGTCTGTGGTCCACACAACACCATCAACCGCAGTGGACGGCTCATTTGCTGGGTCAGGGACTGACTGAGCTGTTGGATGGTGTACAGGAGGTCTTGTACACATGCAGATTGGTAAAACGCCTGGAGTGAGGAACTCATGAATAAATCCTTGATAGACAACCTTTAAACTGGTGATGTTGTTATTGAAGGAATCTCCACCCGAAGAGGTTCAGGCGCGGACTCTAGGCTGCGTACTTAAACTGCAACGGCGGAAGCGCCACGTTGCTCAGCTAGGATAGTGTGTACGAGATCCCACATGATGTGATAAGTGACCAGGTGGCTTTCTTGAACCCGGTGAATACTGGTAGTTTCAACCACCAGGCAGTGGTCTACATCGGGGCTGGTCGCCATTTGACCGCCATTACCGCCAACTAGAGCAATTGTGCCAATCCCCATCTGTTTGGCTTGTGCGAAGGCCGCCAGCAGGTTTTTGGAGTTGCCGCTGGTCGATAGACCGATTAGCTTATCGCCCTTGCGTCCTTTGGCTAACACTTGACGCTTGAAGATGTCTTCAAATCCTAAATCATTGCCGACAGCGGTAATCATGCCGACATCGGCCGTCAGGTCAATAGCGTCGAGGGCCGGACGTCCGATGGTGATTGGGTGGAGGAATTCGACCGCAATATGGGCAGCGTCGCTACTTGATCCGCCATTCCCCATCACCAATAAGCGCCCGCCACTTTGATAGGCGGCGGCGATCGCACGGGCGGCGGCGACGAGTGTTAAGCCATGCTGCTCAATATAACGTTGTTGAGTGTTGCGGCTGTCTTGAGCCTTTTGCATGACAGACTCAAGTAATGTCTCATCTAACAAAGCGCTATTACGAGGTTGTCCCTGCAGGAATGAGTAGAAGTTTTGGGTCGTGTTGGCTCTCTCTTGGGATGCAATCATGATACTAAGCTCCTGTTTTGATTTCCTGATGTCACGAGAGTGATTTTTCTTAATCTAGCTTCATTTTTCTTAATCTCGACAATTGCATGATATCGAACTGAAGAACGAATCTACATCGAATAAATGTCATGCCTAAACCATGACAGATGTCATGTGTATGCTTTAATTGCTGCTTGACTTATTGATCGGAGCTTGCATTCAGCACAAGTCGAATAAGCGAGGTTTTGAGGAGTGCGATCGCACGTTACTCAGACTCATTGGTCAAAAACTGCAGACCGTATCCAGCCGCAATATCCACTACCTGCTGTCGATCCAAAGGCTGATCTTTAGGGAGTTGGTCGATCTCCACAAAAAAATGTTCGAAGCCGCCGGGGGTAATCGTATTGATCATCACACCGGGTTCAGCTCCAACATTGCGAAAGCTATGGGGGATAAGGCGCGGCAGGTGGACCAGATCGCCTCGATTGGCGACTATAGTCTCGTCCCCAAAGCGAAATTCATAAACCCCCTCCAAGACATAAAACAACTCATCTTCATGTTGATGGACATGCAGAGGCGGTCCCCCGTCAGCGGGAGTGGTGCTGACAACAACAGCATACTGACCGTTAGTTTGCTGACTCATCACTTTGCCAACAATTTCTAACCCAAAAATATTCCAGGCGGCGCCCGCTTCAGCGTCCACCCAAAAGGGCTCCGTCGTCGTCTCCCCATTCTCCTCCTCATGGCTCTCTTCAGAAATTGAGGAGTTATCCAACGTCGACGGCGTTTGACACCCGCTAAAAATGAAACCCAAAGTCATCAAAGCTCTCAACGCATAAACCCACCGGATCTTGACGGTGAAGAACCGATGGGAGTGACCGTAAACGGAGGTTGACATTAGCTAAGTCCTCTAAGCGCTTCCTTAGGGAATTAACTTAAAATAAAATCTTCAGTCAACGGCAGTAGAGGGAGAGATGGCCGGTTAGGGCGATGGGATGTCCTCTGAGCGTTGCCTCAGGCTGCCAACTTATGCTCAATGTATTGCCCCATTAAGGCGAGCTGGTGGTGTTTATCCCACGCCAACACAGTACGGAGTCGGTGGTCGCCAGCCCAGCGAAAATTTTCTTCATAGGCCGCCGTCTTGTCCCCCAATGTAGTCACCCCATCGTAAAAGGTGCGAATTAACATGTGGTCAGGAGACGGCATCTCAATCTTACTGACAATCGGTCGATTCGTGACATATCCACTGTCGCGATAGAGATATCTATCGTGATAGCCCATGAGGGTGTCGCCTTCGCTCAGTAATTTTCCGGTGTCCGCATCGTGACTTATCCAGGAAACTTCAATGGTGTAAGGTAAAGCGCCCTGAGGGAGTTGATGTAACTCTTCTAAGATATGTTGTTTCGTATCGTTCAACCTAACTTCAAACCGGTTAGAGACCCGAGTTTTCTTTTTGGACTTTAACGATTCATACGTTCGGTGACCTTGCCATTTCCCCTCTGCATTTTGCATTAAGCGGTGGAAATAGACGCTTTGGTCGTTCATAAGTGCAATCATACTAATTATCTTCTGCGTAAGTACGTTCATCCTTACTTCACCCGGCAGCCGGATGAAGTGGCGGCAGCCGATGACTGACTACCGGAAGTTTAATGCTCAATGTTTACCCATTCCCTTTCCCTGGGGGCTTGGAAGTTAGAACAGATCAAGGGCTAACGAGGGCAATGTCAGGGGGGATTTCCTTGAGATGCTTGTTGACTAAAGTGCACATCTATAGTATACGCATGCTGTAAAGTACTTGGCAGTCCCCCTAAAGAATAATGTTGAGGCGCGTCTAATCTTTAGGGTGGGGTTGTGGGCGATGGGGATCATCCGTCAAGATCCATGCGCAATTGACGCCATAATGAATTGACGGCAAAGTAAATCGCGCTAGCCCCTTTCAAAGGCCCTACGTTGATGTCAGTATTGTCAATCGACAGAATAGAACCGCTGAATAGGGATAGAGGCTTTGGACAGCAAGTCCAGAGCCTCTATCCCTATTTCACATGGCGAGATCGCCGACTTAATGTCCATACCTGATTTGATTTAATAATTCGCGGCTTACCCGCTCCAACTCAATTAGGGCAGCCTGCATGGAAGGATGCGATTGGATTTTAAGCACTTCCTCAACGCTAGGCGGCAAACCATAGAGGTCGGAACAGTGAGACCACAGATAGTCTTCTAATGGGGAAGGAGGATTCCCCGACGAACTGTGGGGATTTTCGGTTGATTCAGATAGCAGTATTGTGTTGTCCGATAGCAATAATGTGTTCATAAGGGGCTCATTTCCGATCGCTCATCGATCACTTCAACGGCAACCCCCCTAATTCCGTTCGAGTTGGCCTAGAAAATGCCGCTGGTTGACTTAAGAGCGCGATCGCAATCAGCTTTCATGCCTTTGGCCGTCAAGTTATCGGCGTCAGCTTCACGCCGCTCCAGAATAATCAACTGTCAGTTCCTCTGGGGGACGACGACGAACCACCAAAACGCGGCGTAGTTCGCTCCCTTCTTGCTCCAAATCTTCCACATAGCCAGACCGCGCTTGAACCGCCTCACTTTCTGACTCAAACGGACCAAAATAATACTCACAACGCGGAGATTCCGTTGATATTTCCAGCCACCAGGATTTTTGGTACAGGCCAATCAGTTGACTTACAAGGCTTTTCATAAATCAAGGTTAAAGTAGGAGATAAATGCACGGGCAGATGCATCCTTAAAAGGCGCATTCTATATTCTTATACAGCGCCTCTCCTCGCTGGCATGTTTGCTCGTATACTTTTCTTAATGAAATTGTCAGAGCTGAAAAAAATTAAACCTAGGTTGACTGAAATGATTAGGATGGACCCTCAAACACTTACGCTGTGAAGGCCAGATTTAATGGGCGGGTCAAGTCTTGGGATATGGCTTGCAATAGCTCTTCTTGCTTCGGTTTGAGGAAAAAGTGATTGCCCTGAAACATGCGTTGAGTAAAGTTCCCAAAGGTTTGGCTACTCCAACCGGCTAAATCTTCCCAGCTGACGTACTTATCTTGTAAGCCGCCAAAAGCTGAGATGGGACAGTGTAATGGCGATAGAGGGACATAGGAGTACGTTTCCGACAGAGAAAAATCTGCTCGCAACATTGGCAGCATCAACGCCATCATTTCTGCATCCTGTAACAGTACTTCCGGCGTACCGTTGTATTGATGCAGGGCTTGGATCAATTCAGGTTCAGGGAGTTGATGAATCGGCTGGTCGATTGGCGGCAGTTGAGGCGCTCGACAGGCTGAAACAAACAATTGCAAGGGTTGTTGTGAAAAGTTTTGTCGCTGGAGTTGACGAGCCAACTCAAAACTAATCAGGCCCCCCAAGCTGTGGCCGAAAAAGGCAAAGGGACGATCAAACTCAGGCAGCAGCGCCGGTAACAGAGTTTGAATCAAGCAAGTCAATTGACGGAAGGGCAGATGATTAAACCGATTTTCCCGTCCAGGCAGTTGAACTGGACAAACTTCTATCTCCGGCGACAGTTGTGCCGCCCAAGTTCGAAAGATTGAGGCGCCGCCGCCAGCATAGGGAAAACAAAATAACCGTAGTCGGGCTTCAGGATTAGGACAAGGGCAATTCACCCAGATATTACGAGGATTCGTCATAGAACTATGGCCTAAGCGCTCCGTAAGGCTACAATCGGATCTAATTTAGCGGCTTGTTGGGCGGGGAGCACACCGAAGACAAGGCCGATACTGCCGGATACGCCCACTGCAGCCACTACGGCCATCCCAGAAATTTGAGGCTGAAACGGGGTAAAGACGCCAATCAGCAGTAAGCCGCTTACCCCAATGGCGACGCCAATCAGTCCGCCAGCAGCGGCTAGGAGAAAGGCCTCTATCATAAATTGAATTAGGATATCTTCTTCAGAAGCGCCTATCGCCTTCCTCAAGCCAATTTCTTGGGTGCGTTCTTTGACAGAGACCAGCATAATATTCATCACGCCGATACCGCCTACCAGCAATGAGATACTTGATATTGCCGCCAACATGGTGGTCAGGGCTGATGTAATACGGTTTGTGAAATCCAACAGATCTTTTTGAGTGCTCACCGAAAAGTCATCCTCTCCCTGAATCCGATGCCTGAGTCTCAGCAAGTTAGTGATCTGGAACTGGGCGGCTTCAATACTTTGTTCGTCCTGGACCGATACGACAATATTGCTGACCTCAACGCCAAAGGGGGAGGTTTCCCCCACTAGCCGCCGCGACATGACGGTTAAGGGGACTAAAACTGCGTCGTCATAATTACCGTATCCCAGACTAGACCCCTTCTCCTCTAGAACTCCGATCACCCGAAAGCTTACCTGTTTAATCCGAAGCTTTTGGCCCAGCGGACTTTGTTGATCAAATAGCTGTTGAGCAATTGTAGATCCCAGCACAACAACTCGTTGACTTCGCTGCACATTGAGTTCAGTGAAAAAGGTTCCCTGATCCATATTGAAGTTATTCACAATTGGGAAGCTGGCTGTTGTGCCCACAATGGATGTATTAATGGAGCGATTACGATACACGATAACGTCGCGATCGTTAAATATGGGAGCTGTCGCCCTGACCGAATCAACCTGCGCTGCGATCGCTTCAGCGTCCTTTAGAACCAATGTCTTGGGCAAGGTGGAGCGCAACCGCCGCAAATCCTTATTTCCAGGTCGAATAAATAGGGTATTGGGGCCTAAATTTTCAATCTCATGGGCTACAAATCGTTGGGCGCCGTCCCCAACGCCGACCATGGCGATGACTGAGGCGTTACCGATGATAATCCCCAACATGGTTAACGCACTGCGCAACCGGTTGCTAGTCAGGGTCCTAAAAGCCATCTTTAGGCTTTCTGTGGTGTCAACCATTCAAGGCTCCTGATAGGGAACTACGATTTATTTAGGTCTTGCAGCGTCTGACCGGGTGGTAAATTTATTAGGATGCGCTCCCCTGCTTCTATGCCGTCCAAAATCTCCATCTGATCGCCCATCACTGACCCCAGGGTAACAGGTCGAAACTGAGCTTTTTGATTGTCATCGAGCGTCAAGACGCCGGGTTCGCCATTCCGGGTGACAATGACAACCGTTGGCACAACGATGGTTTCCCGAGATTGTTCGGCAATAAACTCTACATCGACATTCATACCTGATTTGAGCAGATCGTCTCCTGTTGTTAACTCAACTCTGATCTGGAATAAGGTGACATTTTGCTGAAGGATGGCTTCTGGAGCCACCAATCTGACTCTACCCTCGAAAATTTTGTCAGGATACGCATCGGCTACAATGTCAACTCGTTGGCCCACTGAGATTTCCCCAATATCAACTTCTGGAACCTCGGCGACCACCTCTAATCCCCTAGCAATCTCAACAATGGCGGATGAAGACGCAGAAGAGGCGTCAGAGGCAGAGGTGGTCGGGGTAACAAATGCGCCTTCAGTGGCGAATTTTTGATTGATCACCCCATCAAAAGGAGCCCGAATGTAGGTGTCCTCTAGCCTAACTTCTACGGCTTGCAAGAGGCCAATCATTTCTTGTAGATTCGCTTCAGCCTCTGTAATATCCTCAACTCGGTTTCCCCGTTGAAGCAGAGACAGGTTATGTTGAGCTTCGGTCAAGCTGGCGCGGTCAAGCTCCAAATCAGCTCTGGCGCTCTCGACTTCTCTTATGGCGGCGTCAAGTTCATCCCGAGACAGGGCGCCTTGCCCAGTCAGGAAGCGATTACGCTCAACCCGCTCAGCGGCCAAAGCCAACCTCGCTTCAGCATCCGCCAGACGCGCCTCTGCTTGTGTCACCCGAGCTTGACTCTGGGAAATATCTTCAGCTCGATTACCATTGCGAAGTCTGGTCAAACGAGCCTTCGCTTGGGCGACCCTGGCTCTGGCCTGGGTTAGCTCTGCTTCAATGTCATCCCCTTTCATGCGGGCGATAACCTGTCCCTGAGACACTTGATCTCCCTGTTCCACATAAAGCTCAGCCAGAATGTCAGAGGTGCGAGGGCTGAGATTCACAGTCTGAATGGGCTCCACGACTCCACTGGCTTCAATCCTGATGGTCAGCGCTTGGGTTTTGACCGGCAGTGTCAGCTCACCGATATCAGCAGCGTTGACGCGATCGCGAGTGGTCCAATAGACTCCCGCTCCAACCCCAATTAAACCAATTGCAAGGACACTGACCGCCAGCGGAGTTGTGCGACGAATTTTGCCAATAAGCGGGAGGTGAATAGCCATAATTGATTTAAATTTTTTTTTAGGAAAAAGGGTAGGAGTGATCGCTGGCTTGCTATTCTCAAGTTGTATTTGCTGTCGATCATCCATCTAAACTTCACGGCATGGATCCTTATTTGTCATCAGAAATAGCGTCCGGCAGCTCAATTTCCAATCGGCGTAATCGAGGATATTGATATGCTGCTAGCGTAACCAACAGAGTCAAACAACCTGTAACAATAAACATTAGGCCGATGCCGCGTCCAGGACCGACTCCAATCAGCGTACCAATGCTTCCAGCCAAGAAGCCGTTGGGGAGCATTAAAGGCTCAAATATTCTATCTGCCAGGGGGCCGGACACGACATAGCCGAGGGGCATCGCCATCATTGCGAACGCTCGCCTCAAGGCAAAAACCCTTCCTTGAATATGGGCAGGAATCTTCCGCTGAAAAATGATCTGGTTAGGAATGTTTATGAAAGGCACACAAAAGAATAAGAGAAAACCAGACAGCATCACTAGAGGAATCGACGAACGCAAGCCAACCGTTATCATTGCGATGGTGCCCAGGGCATTAAAGCCAAACATAGTATTAATGTAATGGTGCTTGGGAATTCCCCTTTTAGCTACAATCAGACTACTTATCAGCATCCCAACCCCGCTGATTGCAAGCATTATGCCCAAAACGTCTGAAGAGGTGATCGATAAAACCAACGGAACTGCTAATACACTTACCAAACCCAACAAAAAGTTTCTGAAAGTAAAGAAAAGGAGTAGTCCCAGGAGTCCAGGTCTAGCTTTAATATACTGCCAACCGTAAACCATCTCTCGCCAAAAAGAGCCTTGCTTCAATTTCTCAGTCTTTGTCGCCGCCACCCGCGGGAATTTTACTGCCAAAAGGGTACAAATGCCGACAATGAAGGTGGCAAAATCCACCAGAAGCACACCCTGCATTTGGATGGTCACTAGCAAAGCCCCCGCAATCATAGGTGCAATAATCTGGTTTGCAGATACGCCAAGCTGAGTCATACCTGTAACTCGTGCGAGGTGTTGTTTGGGCACCAACAGACTGGAAGTGGCGAGAAAAGCTGGTAGTTGGAGGGATGTAAAGGTTGAAGCCACCACATTCAGTAAGCAAATTTGCCAGACTGTGAGGTGCTGGTTGATCAGCAGAAAGAAAATAGCTAATGTCCTTAGACTCGCTGCGATCTGGCTGATGATCATGATCCAGCGACGATCCCAGCGGTCTACAAGTAGCCCAGTCACGGGAGAGATCAACACAGCGGGCAGCGTTGTTGACAACGCTGTAAGCGAAAACAAGGTGACTGATTCACTGTTTTGATAGACCCAGATACTCAGGGCAAACCCTGTCAGTCTAGAGCCCATTAACGAGACAAATCGTCCCAGCCAAACAATAAAAAAAGTCTTCATTAAAATTTCCGTCTATTGTAACTCATCCCACCAGGTCGACTAAGTTTCCTCTTTGACTCTTGGAGATTAGCCTATAACGCTTCAGCAATAGCTTTATCAATGGGATAAAAAGTTCCCTTCCTAAAGTCGACATTACTTGGTTACTTGAATACTTTCAGGTAACTCATATCCCCATTCATCAAATGCAAATTGCCAGTGCTGCCTTATTCTTTCGATATTTTTCTCACTGAGTTCATAACCTCTAGAGCGATCAATTTTCTTTTCATTGTCAACAAGAGTCTTGAACGCCTCTTTTGCTTGAGAAAATGCTGGAAGACCAAGCTCTTCATAGATTCTCTCAAGCTCTTCCATCTGGTTGTTTACAAAGTACTCATATTTTAATTCTACGAGGTTTCCTGATGGTATGGCCTCTTTTTGAATCAAATAGCTCTGCATCAACTCTCTATACATCGAAATAATCACATCTTCCCGTTCTTCGTCAGAGAAACTTTGCATAAAATTTGTGTGGGCTTTTGAAGTATGCAAGCGTCTCAAAGAGCAATAAACGGAATATGGATTTCGATAGATGTGGATAAACTTGGCGTCTGGAAACATTTCTAGCAGTAAGTTGATTCTTCCTGTATTCATAGGATTCTTTAGCACCAATCTCTTTCCATTGGAGCTAAAGGTTAACTTCTTTAAAATCCTCAAATAGACTTGTTTCCAGCGTTTCCTGGTTTGCTTGTCAACTCGTTCAAACAAAACAAATTTCTTGAATAAGTCATACGTACGTCTTGGGAAATAGAGCCCGAGATAATATGAGTAAGGAGACGCATGGAGTATGGCGTACTCATCTTCTAAAGGAGCCGCCGCTGCTTCTGAATAAAGCTGGTCTCCTACCAAAGCTTTTATGAAGCGATCGGTTGTCAAGTAGAATTCTGAGTTAAAAGAGATTTGAATAGCAGAAGCATATCCCAAGTTTTTATCTTGAGCTATTAGGCGATGAAGGTACGATGTCCCACTTCTCCAATGGCCTATGATGAAGATTGGAGGGTGCTTTATCTCTGTATTTCGTATTTTTTTGCCAAACTTGACCTGTTCCAAAAATCTAAGGGGAGCATATGCAATTGTCAAGGTTGATATCCATAGCGCTCTCAGCCAATGTTTTCGTTCAATACCTCCGCTCTCTAAAAGAACTTTTAGCCATTGGGTCAAGGACATGCCTGCAGCTAGCATTGCAAACTTAGGCAATATCCCCCCACTTCTTTTCTTGCGTGCACTTTCCATATGTCTTCTCCCTTGCAAACGCAATTTTACTTTTTTCACAAATCTGGCCAAGACTTACTCTATTGGGCTGTCAACTTAAACCAGGAAATGATGTCTGGGCAGAATGCAGAACTCGGAATCTAATCCCTTCCTTACTTCTGGCTCCTAGCTGTTGTAGTTACGCCCTTAGTTAATCTGACACCTTCACGTTATTACCCTGCGCCTGTACAAGGCAATCTTTCAACTTTTCAGCTAGAACCTGAACATGCGGCGGATCTGTCGCCGTAAAATGAGTGCCTGGAACCTGATGGATCTCCACGGGTTTAGTAGACAACTGACCCCAACCTCTGGTTGGATCCCGCAAAATTTCCTGGGGTCTCTTGGCCTGTATTTTCTGAGGTATTTTAGTCCGCATTCTCTTGGATATCGAAGCTCCTCTCTCCTCAGAATGATCTGTATTAGTCGTCTCAAAAAGAATGATTTTCACTGGTATGGCTTCTAGCGGAGGATGATAGGAGCGATCAATTTTGAGGTTGGCTTTGAATGTTTGAAAATGTCCGTTTATTTGAGCTATATCAGTACTAGAAGAAATCCACTTAAAATTAATCCTTTCTAACTGGGTCTTGAAATGATTTAATTGCTCATCCCAATCTAGGTTTTGAAGCATTTCGTACGGCATCTCTAGACTTTGATCTGTACTTAGCTCGATATTATGAGCTAACAAAAGTAGCCATGCAGTATCATCCACCAAATAATCCAAATCATTTTTAGTAATGATAGGTGCTGTGGAATCTATGATGTTGAGCAAAGCGATGTCCTGTCCCTGCCTGTAAAGCTGTCGAACCATTTCCAAGGCCACCCGACTGCCAGAAGAATGGCCACATATAAAGTAGGGTCCTTGCGGCTGAACTGTCTGTATCGCTTGGATGTAATCGGCAGCCATCGTTTCCACCTTATCGTAGGGTTCCGATTTTCCATCTAGACTAGGGGCTTGCAAGCCATAAAACGGTTGATCCAGACCGAGGCACCGCGCCAGCGCCTGTAAATAGATAGGATTGCCGCTTACTCCAGGGACACAGAAGAAGGGAGGTTTGAAGAAGGTGTTTGACCGACTTATTTCTACATTATTAGGATATATATCCCCTGGGATAGGGATGATCGGCATTAATGCCTTATGTAAGTTTTGAGTTTTTGGGGTGCTAGTCCTACTAACTATTTGAGGGGCAGCCTCATTACAATTTTTTTCAAGATAAGTCGCCAAACCAGACACTGTGGGATCATCAAACAAGGCAACAACAGAGACAGAACGGTTTAACCTTTCCTGAAGCCTGTTTATAAAAACTGCTCCCTTGAGAGAGTCACCTCCTAGCTCAAAAAAATTATCATAAATGCCAACTTGATCAACTCCAAGGATCTCTCGCCAAATGTCAACTAGTGATTTTTCTAGTTTTGTCCTAGGCGGAACATAAGATTGTTCTGACTCAGATTTTATCTGCAGCGGATTTGGCAACGCCCGATAGTCTACCTTGCCATTAGGTGTTAACGGCAAGGACTCTATCGTCACAAAGTTTGAAGGCACCATGTACACTGGTAACCGTCTTCTGAGAAAGTAGCGTAACTCACTCGGGGTTGGTGAGGGAGCAGCCACTACTATATAAGCAACCAGGCGCTGATTGCTAGAACCCTCTCCGGTCGCAACAACAACCCCTTGCTCGACCTGAGGATGTTGCACCAAGACTGTTTCCACTTCTTCCAATTCGATGCGAAAACCACGGATTTTTATCTGTCGATCTATGCGGCCGAGGAACTCAATATTGCCATCATCCCGAAAACGAGCTAGATCTCCAGTCTTGTATAAGCGAGTACCAGACTGAGCACTGAAGGGATGGGGGATGAATCTCGCATCTGTCAATTCCGGACGATTCAGATAGCCTCGAGCTAAACCGTCGCCCCCAATATGTAATTCTCCAGGAACTCCAATCGGAACAGGCTGTAAATCCTGATCCAAGATAAATATCTGAGTATTGGTGATAGGATGCCCAATCACTGGCTTAGTTACAGCCAAACTGATGTTGCAAATTGTGGCATCGACTGTGTATTCTGTGGGGCCATAGACATTATAGAAAGTACTGTTCTTGTATTTTGCCAAAGTGGCCCAGGTAGATTCATCAATCGGCTCTCCTCCAACCAGAACTATTTTAGGAGCCGCTTCATTAGTGAGTAACCCAGCCGAAATCAACAACTTCAGGTGTGATGGCGTACAATCAAAAACGTCAATTTGGCGGCTTTGTAAAAAAGTTAGCAACGCCCGCCCATCTAACCTTAGTGCCTCTGGTACGATATCGAGGGTATATCCTTGCAGAAGTTGAATGATTTGTTTAATTGACGAATCAAACGCCAATGGCGCATTTACACTAACCCGAAGTTGGCAGCCTTGGTAATCTGAATAGATCGTTTTTCGCAGCCCCTCCAACAGATTTAGAACTGACCGATGCTCGACTGCCACACCTTTGGGTTGACCAGTTGAGCCTGAAGTATAAATCACATAAGCCAAATTATCGGGCTTGATTTTTCCAGCGAGGTTATCCTCGTGCTGTTGGGCAATGATACCCCAGTCGGTATCCAAACAAACCACAGTAGCTTCTAGGTCAGTGAGGCATTCTGCCAATCGTTGTTGGGTCAACAGTACGGATACTTGAGCGTCCTCAAGCAGTGAAACCGTGCGCTGTCGGGGAAGGGTGGGATCCAGTGGTATGTATGCTCCACCAGCTTTGAGGATGCCTAACACACCCACCACCATTTCGATAGAACGCTCCGCATAAATCCCTACAAGTACCTCTGGGCCGACACTCAATGCTTTCAGATGGCGGGCTAGCTGATTAGCGCGGCTGTTCAACGCCTGGTAAGTTAATTGCTGGTCTTCAAAGACCGCCGCTATTGCGTGAGGCGTCTTGTCTACCTGCTCTTCAAAGAGCTGATGGATACACTGGTTATTGGGATAATCCAGCTGCGTATTGTTCCACTCCACAAGCAACCGATGTTGCTCTGTTGGAGTCATCAAGGACAAGTTTGAAATGTTCTGACGTGGATTAACCACAATCCCTTCCAGCAAAGTCTGAAAGTGATTAACCATTCGAGCAATCGTGCTTGCATCAAACAGATCGGAGTTGTATTCCCAAAATCCTCTGAGCCCCGTCTCCGTCTCACTCAAGCGAAGGGTCAAATCAAACTTACCGATCAGTTCCTCAGCTTGTACAGTCGAAATGCTCAAGCCCCCTGGTAGTTCATACTTATCTCTTGGAATGTTTTGTAATACGAACATTACCTGAAAAATGGGATTATGGCTCAGGGTTCGTTCGGGTTGTAATTCTTCAACCAGCTTTTCGAACGGTAAATCTTGATGGGTATAGGCATCCAGAGTTGTCTGCCTTACCTGCGCCAGCAACTCTAGAAACGTTGGGTTCTGCTGCAGGTCAGTGCGTATCGCCAGCGTATTGGCAAAGAAGCCAATCAGAGGCTCAAGCTCAAGCTGGTTACGGTTGGCGATCGGAGTTCCCACCACAATATCTTCTTGGCCACTGTAGCGAGCCAGCAATGTGGCCAAGGCTGCTAGTAGCGTCATAAATAGAGTCGCCCCCGATTGTTGACTCAGCTCCTTTAGCTTCTGAGTCAGCTCAGCGTCGAGGGCGACTGTTTCCCTTCCTCCCCTGAAAGTCTGGACTGGGGGGCGGGGTCGATCGGTTGGGAGTTCTAAAACAGGAGGCGCTCCAGAGAATTGTTTTTGCCAATAATCGAGTTGAGTCTCAAGCACCTCCCCAGTTAACCACTGCTGTTGCCAGTGAGCAAAGTCGGCGTATTGGATGGGTAAGTCTGGCAAGGGGGAAGGTTTACCCTCTGAAAAGGCTTCGTAAAGAATGGCCACCTCACGGATAAAGATAGCTCTCGACCAGCCATCAGAAACGATGTGGTGTAAATTCACCAGAAGCACATGGGATGACGCCCCCAGTCGCAACAGGGTGACGCGTAACAAGGGGCCTTGAGCCAGATCAAAGGGACGTTGGGCATCCTCAATGGCAAGTCGTTGCACTTCAGAGGATTGCGCCTGCTCTGACAAGGATTGCAAGTCCAGTATCGGAATGGAGGCAAAGGCATGTTCAGTAATCCTCTGTACCGGATTCCCATTCACGATTGGAAAGGTGGTGCGTAGAACCTCATGGCGCCTGATCATTTCTGCTATGGATTGCTCCAGAGCCGCTACATGCAGGTAGCCCGTTAAGCGCAGGGCTGCGGGTACATTGTAAGCAACGCTGCCGCCTTCTAGCTGATCCAGGAACCACAATCTGGTTTGAGCAAAGGATAAGGGCAATTTGCTATCTCTTGGCGCAGGGACAATGCGTGGTTTTTTGGAGCGATTCTTCTCAGCAGTTGCAAGCTGCTGTTCTCGGAGCTTTTTCAAAACTAATTCTCGTTTTTCGGGCGAGAATTGTTCGAGGCGTTTTAGCAAATCACTCATTATGTCTTTCCTCAGCTGTCAGAAGTTTTTGTAGAAATCCCCCTAAATGGATTAAGGAGGGTTTAAGGCTCCAGCAAGGGAGGCGAACCGCCTTAACCCGCCCGTTACTGGACTTCGGGGTCTGGCATGGCGTCCACTTCAGCCAAAATTTGTTCCAGTAGGGCGTTATCTGCCTGCTCTAACTGCATAGAAACCAGAACGTCAGCCAGTTCTGCAATCGTAGGATGCTCAAACAGACTTCTCAGGGGCAGTTCCACCGTAAAGGCCGCCCGAATCCG
>JAAUYH010000622.1_pt1 | contig 18859 bp, 14 predicted proteins | sample 7278061 | NCBI WGS metagenome assembly JAAUYH01 (sample SAMN14350203, study PRJNA611818) | marine sediment metagenome | isolation source: surface marine sediment (0.6m) | place: French Polynesia: Moorea | collected 2018-08 | reverse complement strand
TCATTTGTGACTGAAGAAATGCAAAAATTGAATTTATACAATGAAAACTGACGTTTAAAATTTCGGCGTTGTGAAAAACATTTGGATCACTGACTTACACTCACTATTTGTTTTTCCTAGCAACATATTGAAACTCAAAATTTCAAGCAGTAATAAGAATCGATAACAATACAGAGCAGATAATTGTAAAATATTGTATTGTGTTCTTTAGCGATTAGGAGTTCAAAATGAGATCAACTAGAACTTCTTATGATACGGGGAGCTGTCAAGAATTTCGAGGATTCTTGAAGTCCCAGCTCTTGCAATATCTTCTTCAATAAATTTGACCCATATCAGACAAACATGCCTAATAGTGCATCTCTGTTCACACCCGCAAACTTTCGATTTTATGAATTTTCTATGAATTTTCTCATCAATAGATTGATTCTATGATATATTCATAGATTTGATATGGAAATCTCTATCAAATCCATGGACATAGATTCTTCGGATAGTCTGAATGATGTCATATATCTTTTATTTAATGTATATTTAATCAGTCTCGATTATCAGAAAAAAAGAGTGCGGCAAAATGAAAATTCAGTTACCAAATCAAAAGTGCTAACTAGAAATTACAGTTCTTGTAAATTAAGAAGAACTAATTCGCAAAATGGGTGCAAGTTGCAGCAACGACTCTCTATTGGTCGTATGATATTTAGATCGCCACAAGCGCTTGCGAAATGACACGACTTCCATTATCCATCAAAGATGCTACAGGGAATATACTCTTACTGTATACAATGCGTTGTTAGAATTCGAGGAGGGGAGATATGGAGATGGCGAATTCTGAGGTGGGGAATCGCAAGGACAGAACAACAACATTCCACACAGCGCAATGAGAACGAACCGACACGTCGGAGATATTAGTTAGACTGAGGAAGCGGTGGCCTGCACGCGGAATTCACGATTCGGTGGTGGAGATGGCACAGCGAAAGATACAAACGGGAAAACAAAGCGAGTGGGGTTTTCTCCCGGACGGGGGTGTCGTTTCCGAGGGTAGGACAGTATCAGCAGGGAGCGGAAGGCAGGAAGTGGTGTATCCGCGCCGACGAATATGAGAGGACGCGAGAAGAGAAAAGAAAGGTGGAGAGAAGTAGAAAAACGGAAGGGCAAACAAGGGAACCAGATAATTCGGTAATTCCAAGGTATTAAGAATCTAATAGAAAAAAACCATGTCGATGCGTCACCGCGCGGTATGATAGGTGTGGGCGGCGTATGGTGGTCGTGCTCGGCATGACGGAGTTGGCGCGCGGGCGCTGTGTGTCGGTGGAGTTAGTGGCGGGTGGGCTGGTGCGAGGCCGCGTGCATAATGTAGACCGACAAGCGGGATTGGCCGTGTTGGAGGAGTTGGATACGCGAAAAATGGTGGTGGTGGCGTTAGGCGCGGTGACGAAGGTGACCACCTTGCCCGCGACGCCCAGCAACTGGCCCGAGAAGCCGATGGTAGGCAAGGCGGGGGCGGCGGTTTTGCGCGCCGCCGCGGTGGAGTATGCGCGGCTCCCCCCGCCCGGGGTGGGCGCGGACGGCGTGACGGCTTACGAAGCGTTGGCGAAAACGTTGCCGTGCAAGTGGGACGACGACGGCGGAATCCAGGTATTCGATGGGGTGGTGCGTGTGGCGCCGCCGTATCGCATTGCCGACATTTCTAGGTAAGTTGAGTGCGCGAATCTTATTCGAAATGCACCTGTGCGCGATGATCTAACGTGATGATGTTACTATTTCTAGTTCAGATAAGGACGCGGCGCAGCGCGTTTCCCTCACACTCGAAAACGAGCGTAGCAAAATCACTCCTAACTCGACCACCAACACCTTGACCAGCACCAACAAGAACAATGGCACCAATGGGCTGCCCGCAGTTGGGTCCAAGTGATCCGCAAACCGCTAATTCGAGCAACTATCTTATTAAATCCTCTATCCACCCCTTTCACTTGACCTTCGCTGTTACAGCTGTACAGTAGTTTCATTTACGATTGTATCTACCAAAGGCAAACAAGTGAGAAGCTGGGTATTATTTAGTGTCTGCCTTGACATACGCTTGCCAAATCTAGAGGTGCGGCAGTAGCCCACCTCGAATTCTGTAGAACCTTAGTATTGTTTACCTCCAGCGCTGCTGCCGGGCTCTTGGTACAATCACTCCATCCGTTGCAGCCGCTGTGATAGCTGGTCGACTTTTGTGACGCCTTCGCGCATGCGCCTCGCCTTCACTCGACTCCCAACTATTCGTATCTGCATCCGCTTCATTGCCCGAACTCCCTGTACTGCCACGCTGTCCTGTTTGGGCATCTTCCGTACGTGTTGTCGAGTTCATCCGTGGCGACGAAGGTGCGGTCAGCCTGTTGATTTCCATCGCCTCACAGCGATGCGCCTTGCGATGTGGTGAGCGAGCAGGTCGCGCAGTACCCGGGCTACCAACTGCAGGAATAGTGGTATTGGGTTGTACATCGTCCGATTTGGGGGCCTTCGAATCGCCACGCCGTCTTAGTTTGTTCGCCGCATTCTGGTCCTTCTCGAGAAACTCGTGGGCATTTAGCAACATACGGAGGTCTCGTTTTGTCCCCTTTTCGGCGTCACTTCGATCCGACTTGCCACTTGTAGAACCTTGGCCACTGCCGGATCCCTGTAATGATGGACCGGTGGTAGTTTGACCCGTGCCATTACCGCCGTTACTTTCGACTCCATTACCTGTAGTGGCCATAGATGTGGCGGGTGCTTGCGTTGTTGGCACGTTTGGTTGATCGGCACGATTCCGATTTTCTCCGCCATGTTGTTGAAGCAGCCAACTGTTACGATAGTATGCTTCGTGTGTGAGCATCGCCGTGGTTACTGACGGCTGTGGCGCGGGAGGTGGCTGTTGTGGCGGAGTTGTGGGCGGTGGTGGCTTCGGTGGAGCAGGATATGCGATGGCGGGGTCATTCGGACGAAGTGGATAGCAATAGGTGGCGGGTGGTGCCGGTCGAGGTGGTGGTGCTGCTGCTGCTGTGGCGGTGTGTGGCAAGGCTTGTGCGGGTGGTGCTGGTTGTTCGGCGGAAGTGGGTGGCGCATGCACGTGTTGAGGTAAATGAGCGAGTGATTGCGGTGATAGATGAGAATGGGTATGGGTATGCGGTGAGTATGAAAGCGGTTGGAGATGTGACGTGTGAACAGCGGTAGGCATGCCATGCGCCGATTGCGGTGCATATACATAGGTGTGGGTGTAGGGCGAGTAGAACGCATGCTGTGCCGCGTGTTGCGCCGATATTGCCACCGCAGTTTGCGCTGGCGAACCGTGGTATAGCGGCATTCGAGGGTGCGCATGCGGATGATGTGCGTGAGGATGCGCGTGTGGTTGCGGCGGATACATCGGTGGTGTTATCAACGGCCGGGACATTGGCGGCGCACCCACTATCGGGCGTGGCGCCCCCACAGCAGCACTGGCAGCTTCATTCGGATTCTTTACTTTTGCGGCAGCTGCAGCTGCGGCGGCGGTGGCAGCCAATGCGGGAGGCACCGGATGATGCGCCACCGCGGCGTACATCGGCCGCGGTTGTGTGGGCGGCCCAGGTCCACCAGGTGGTTGAGGAAGTAGCATGGACGGTGGTGGCGCAATGTGTATGAGGTGATGTGGCGCCGTCGGTGCATACGGATGTGTGGGTGCGGCGTACAATCTCGGCGCGTACATCGGCGCGACGTGGTGCGGTGGATATGAGGGTGCAGCCGTCGATGTCGCCGAAGCATTTGCACCTGTTCGCGACCGCCGCGGTCGTGGCGGCGGAATGTTCAGCAGCGCATCTGGGCGATTGCGTTCGAGTCGAAGAAAGTACTTTTGGGCGTGCGACCGTATTTGAACTGCGGTTTTCGTGCCGACGTCGCGCTCTATCGCTTTCCATTCACGGCCATGTACGGACAATGCATGGAGAAAGCGCTTGTGCTCTTCTTCCGTCCAGTACTCCCGTCGCTTCGTAAGTACGTACTTTTTTCGCGTTGTGCCGGAGGTGATCGGTGCGACGCTCGACGATGTGCCAGGATTGGTGGTGCCGTTCGGTACGCTTTTAGGCGTGGGTGCGGAACCGCTGGGTTCTTTAGTGTCTGCACCCTCGCTGTGCTTGTCACGTTTACGGTAGTCGGTGTTGTTGTTGTGGACGTGTTTTGCGTCGCCACTGGCGGATTCGTTTGCGTTGTGTTTCTTATCTTGTTTAATAATGGCAGTAGTGGGCTCATTATCTTTTCGCTGGTTGGTGTTGTTACCGCCGTCGTTGTTGTTGTTTGGCTTGATACCATTGGGAAGGTCGCGTTTCGCGGCGGTGGAAGGTTGAAAATCACTTTCCGGGGTGACATTTTCAATAAGGTGCTCGTTGCGCAAGTTCATTCGCTCTTTGCCGGCTTGTGTACGATCGGGAGAAGGCGAGGAACGCGAATGCTTTTGTTCATCTTGTGCGTTTTGCGCATTGCGAATAATTTTGGAGGTGTTATTCGCGGTGGTTGGTTGTCGGTCGAGAGTGTCGTCCGGGTCAGGAACCATTGGATGGCGTCGCGGTGTTGTAGTAGCGCGAGAATAGCAGGAAAACGGAAGAGATAGTATAGCGGGACCGAAGTCGTAGCGGCGAAACAGCGTCGAACAGGAGACAAGCAGAGTCAGATATAAGAGGCGCGTAATATGCACCAGAATGTGTCTGTTCCCACCAGAACCGACATGCGTTGGATTGATTATTTTTTAAAAATTTTGACAGCACGCGACGTTTCGGAAAAGCCACCATCGATTTGGAGGCATTCTGCAACGGCCCGCACGAATATCTCCCACCGCATCTCCATTGTCGTGTAATCATCTTGGCTTAAATTTAGCCAATCTACTTTCATCTTGGTATTTGACCGACGCTCGACGCCCCCATGCATCTCTCATTTCGACAATGCTTCCTGTGATTGTCTTGATCATGTTGATGCTCTAACTGCTGAATGGCTATACGCTTTAGTTGCGTAGGTGTAGCAAATGATACTCACTGCACTAGATGGAACTGCTGTACACTACTGTACTAATACAATCTACTTCTTTCCCTATCCAACCTCAACTTCACTGAGAATGAACCACCTGGTGAAATAGGCAGATATCGTCGTGCGCCGTTCGATGTTGCAGTCGGTTTGCTGAACAGAACCCAAGATGTGTGCGTGCGGACAATCCCTACATTTGGTGCGCCGCTCTGATGGATTATTGCAGGTTTGTCCGCAATTCCTCCACGATGCGTACATAGAACTGTTCGGTACGTTGCAGCACTTGAACACTTCATAATACAATCGTCGTTAGTGGTAATGTTTTCGCTGATACTGTTCAATATTGTTCGGCGCAGTAAACTTCATTAGCCCATATCCTCGCAGGGAATCCATCCACCGATCTATATCCAATTTCATTCGTTTATTTGATCGATCGCTCATACTCTACAGTGGTATGGTGATACTGCAGTGGGGGTAAAACAGTGTAGCAGTTAGTGCAACACGATCGACGCTTGCTGCGCATTCCATTATAGATATTTGGGTATAGGCCAAGGCGCTGTCCCTACAAATCTGCGATGAAACAATTTGCACCCCTCATTTTAACACCCTTTCGATTCTTGTTGCATACCCACCGCGCCTCATTGTGCTTCTAAGAGACATGCACAATCACTCATGCACTTCTACTACATTCCATCTTATCTCGCATGCCATAGGCTCGTTTCTGTTTTTTGTTTTTAACTCCATCCTCTTGTCAACTATGACACTACACCGTCCTGATTCCCGAAACTTGCTGCAATCTTGCGTAATTGTTTGTCTCTACGATGCAGTACTGTACAGTACACATCTTCTCAATTTTGTGAGGCTACATACCTCGCCACTTAGCACTCCATTTTCACCAATCATTTTTTTCCTTACCTTGGCCTTCCCTGTAGCTATTTCTTTTGAAATATATTTTCCTGCTCAGCACAGGGTTCGAGCATTGCTGATTTGATTACGCAACTCAACTTACTACACCAGATATGAACGCAACGATTGCATATGTGATTTCTGAAAATCGGCTTATTTCCTCTCCTTCAACAATTTGCTCTTGCTAGAATAGAGTTGGTTGAAATGAGTTAAGAATTTATTTCCTATCTTTTTACACATCGACTATTGTTCGATCCCTAGAAACTCATGAAATATACAGTACAACAATTCAATAGGAAGCGCTTGCACTGGTTTCAAAAACGACAAACCCTGGCTGATTCGTTGTCCTACGGTGGTCGCCATAATCTGCAGACATTTTGTGAATTCATTTTGGAATCTGAATTCATTTGCTGCAACGCGTTCTACCGCTCGCTGATTGAATGCAGTGGATGAACTAATTCCGTCCGCTTCCTCGGCCAACTTGTGAATTTCTTGTTCACTTGGATACTAATCATTTACTTCGATTTAGAACGATAAAATTATTAAACAAACGTTAAGTCTATTGTTTAGATTAAAATCTTGCTACTAGTCTTCGTGCTCACTTCAACTAACTACCGCTTATGTCAATTCACTTAAAATGAATCCTTAATTAGCATCATTTGCTTTATTGTTCGTCTTTACATCATATTACTACTGATACTTCTGAGAACAGGAATGTTTCACTGGGTTACCTCACGCTTTAAACTAAAACTAGTAGAGAGAAGGCTAGTGGAGTGATTAGAATAATTAAAAACGATCAAATTTACAACCTGTAAATGCTTTTCTCGAAGTTTTCTCATGACTGGACAATTAAATATAAAGCTCCAAGCAAGTTTGCAATTGATTTAGACAACTTAAGTGATAAGAGCCAGTTTTTACTGAATACTTAACTATCAACAGTACACAAATGATGAGCAAGGTAGATATTACTAAAAAATATTAGGAAGAGTGATTATTGATATCCACGCATCTACAATAATATTTTAGACATTTGAAATCATTTGGAAATAAACAGACTGCAATTACCGATTAGATTGTGTTTATAATTGAACCAGAAAGTTTGAAGCCTTTTATGCTGATAAACGAAGTTTCGGCCAATTATTACAGTTGAGCGTATTAATCTACTCATTTACTCGATTGGATAATGGTAAGAAGTACTTCAAACAATAAATAAAATATTGTTACAGAAAACAAAAAACTTTTCCTATTCATTTAAAGATTAGAATACATACAGGGTGAATAAATCTATTTTTCATGTCCAAATGAACTCTGTAATATGTTGCAAAAAAGCTAAATTAGCAAAATCATTCTCTGATTTTCAAGAATCGATATAAGCAGATTATTGATGGGCAATTGTAGTATTCTTATAGTCAAAGTTTTCAAGGCACATAGTTCGGTTTGAAGTACACATGTAAAGATTGCTTTAAGAATTTCTTTTCGATTTTTAGTTCGCCTATAAGAACTTTTACAGTGTGAAATAGAGAAAATATTATACTCAACTGCATTAAATACTCTTAGACGGCAATAAAATGCAGAAAAGAGACCGAAATCACGAACGTTGGAAATAATTTGCTGAATTTGATATGCGAGTACTGAAAATCATACACCGCTAAACTGCTGCGATCATCTGTTCGATATGATAAGAAGACTTATTGAATCTTCATCACAAAATATAAGACTCGAATGAACCTGTTATTAAGTCAAAATTAGTAGTCAAATACCATTTAATACCGATTCTTGTACAAAAAGAAAACGTGAAGAGCTATTTTGGAGTCTGAAGAGAACGTTGAGACTTCAACAACATATAACTGAACGCTCGCGTACTAATCAAATTTTCTGGTTCATCCTAGAAGCGATAATTTAAGAAGCTTATTCACTTTGGTTCGGTCTGCGTGCTAATTTTTTTCTATACTGGAAAATTTCATGAATAGCAGAGCTATTGGCTTTTTTGATCGCAAAAAGCAATGTGCTATTAATGACGACGGCACAATATTGTTGGTGCTCAATGATCACAATTTATCTGCCCCACTTCTGCTACGAAGAAATAATTGAGAGCAAAAAGATCATGCCATGTCACTAGATATGCGAGGAATATGAGAAAGGCGATTATACAATTAGCAGGAGACACTTTTTAACTCCAATAATGGCGTATCGGTTAATGATTAAGAGGAATCTATGCAAGCTATACCTGAATCCTGCTTATCCAATGCACCTGCGTTGAATCTTCTTAGAAATTCCAAGCACACTTCCGGATTGCCTTGTTTGAAAGTTATATACCGTTCAGTGGAAAAAATAAAAATGTAATGAAGATTATTCCAGATAGAATTTCTTCAGTCAGCTTCCGCTCAGCTCTATTATCACAATACCCTTCCTTCTTTAACTTTAATTAATTTGGTGTCCCATTAAAATTCTAACGGGAGAGATTATATACCACAGAAACATACTTTTTACGTGACTGAAATATAAATAATTTAGCCCTTTTGTTTATTTAGTTGTTTCGAAAAGATCTTATTTCTTCTCTGCATGTGTTTTGCGTTTCTTGTGACCATCGATCGGATATTTGAGAAGATTGGACGGTTCAGGTTAATGAAAAGGAGTGACAGTACAGAGTATTAGAATTTGGATTACTACATTTGTATTGTCTTACTGTTCGTCAGAGAATTCAAGCTCAAGCAGTATCCATAAATTATACAAGAAACGAACAATTATGGCATGAAGCTTTTCGATATTGAAAACGCAGCTATAAATCTGCTGAGATCGCAAGTAGTTCAAATAATTTGTATTTAACAGAATGCTCAAGATATTCGATCTGGTTATTACCATACATCTGTAGCGAAACAAAACCTTTGAGAAGCCATTACTATGTCCGTGATACTGGCTTGAAGAGTCTGTCCTGGAAAATATTTGTAGAAAGCTAGGTGCCAGGATTTCGTAAATTCATGATGTACAGCGAAAATACCGTTAGGTACACTGACGTGAAATAAATCACGAGGCGCGTACGCAAGATCTCGTGGACGGTTGGCAAGAAGATCGAAGTTCTCAGTGAGCTTTCGTATTTAGCCTAAAAACTGAGGTGCAAGGCGAGAGGAGATCGAATCAGTGCTTGTTTTTGCAAAAGTTGTTGACTACAAGCTTGATTGATTAAAATCACTTGAGAAGGTAAATCGGAAAGTAAGAAACGCTGTCTACAGTTCCAATTCGTTGAAGAAAAGGTACAAAGAAGCATTTTCGGTTCGCTACACCAGAAAATCCCATCAAAGTTTTCCATTTGAATCATACGAAAGTTGGTGTTGGAGATAACTATTACGGCTGTCTCAGGCAGAATAAATGAAATTCTGCTCTTTCTGGTGCAATGTAGTTTTAAATTTCACTTATGTGAATGCAGTATTGCTAGTATTTGAGAATAATGAATTTCCATGTATGCAAGAACGAATATTCTGAAGAACTTAGTGTCCTCGGTGGATGAGTTTAAGAAAGTCGAGCCGAAATAAACGAACTGTTTTTCCAGCGGAAATCTCAGATTTGAAGCAGCTTGAGCGGTCGAAGGGGTCTGTTCAAGCTAAATTAATTCTGCAATTTAGATAAATTATAGCTGCACGATTACATACTTCATGGAATCACTTATCTTTGAGTTGCCGTTGAAATAATATAATCAAATAGAAGGTGTAAATCAATCAAGTGGATGCGTCACCAAATATACTTGCAACTTCCCTTCAGATAGAAGTGGTTTATGACGAAAATCTTGGCCGTCCTTGAGATTTCAGTTCTCCATATACTTCGAGTCTACCGAGCAAGCACTTTCTTGTGGCGCTTTCACGAATTACATTGACACTCCGGGTTTACAACGCTGATGTTGAAGTTTTGTGACTTGCGTTTCTCCTTAAGAAACAGTATTACTCGTAACTTTTGAGCTACATTGTACTCGATTAGTTGTCCGCGTTTTGAGAAGTTCCAAGTTCAGTTCTGCCAGAGGAATGCAAATCATCAGGCATTCAATTCAGATCAAACGGCAATTAGAATATCACTCTTCTTCAAGACTGAGTATGTCAAACTTAAGGTGTAGTGCAGGATATATTAAAACTGGCACCCCAAAATGACGACACAGAGTCAAGTACATGAAGAGCAGCTTTTTTTACAAACAGTGTCATTGAGTATTAAGAAATTGAAGGTGGTTGCCTCGATAATGCGAGCGAGTGGTTCGGTTTGTAGTGAATCGAGGTCAATCTATCCTTGCGACTTAGGTTAAAAAGAAGTTATAGTAGAGTACGTCAATGCTGGAGACAGCAATATCAGAAATATGAACAAGAGCATCTTGTAATTCTCTGAGAAAAGCACTGAAGCCGAACTTGTCTCGTAAATGTCTAAGTTTCTATTCCAAACCGTATCAATGGGTTTTCAGCGATTTATTGCAGGCTATCGAACTGAACCTCAATATTTGAGCTTATCAGTTTGCCAACGACAACAGCAGCAATATATTTTTTCCTGTAATCTACAACCAGCTATGAATTCTGATTCAGCTTTTATTCGAGCCTGGTAATTGTAATTCGGAAAGGACATCGGTGGCCTCGTTTTGAATCGTATATAAACTAACAATACATGCGGAAATGAAAAGATAGGCGTTACTAAAGTAGAAAATAGTATGTAACTGTCTCAGAATGGCACAACCAGTGAACGAAAATTTGCCAAGAAGTTAAGGTCAAACAGAATAGAGATGGGTGGAATTGAAAGTTCATATTATTGTTATTTCAGTTTGAAACCAAATGATTATTTTCGCTTGAGCGATATTATCAAGAGTTTGGGAGAATTCGAACTTGCGATCTTTCCATCTGTACACTTAAAACGGCCAATATTCAGTGATTATGCCCCTGTGATTACAAAGAGCATTTGCCAACGTATGCATAGGTCGGTGACCTTCTTTGAGATCATTTAAATGGTGCTTTCGCGGCTACATGTCACACTGACCGTAATCAAGATGCTTCGATCGTGAAATTCAATGGCTGCAAGAGCTTATAAGCCAAACTTAGTACAAAAAATAAAAGGTCGCAAGAAGAAAGGGAAGGTGAAATGGCCTATCAACTATCTGATTTGATTCAAAGATTTTGCTGAAACGGAGAAGGTCACCAAATTCGAACAAAAAACAAGTAAAAATCAATATTCTTTTCACATGTGAGAATTTTGAAGGGGTCCGAACGATGCGACTTATTCGATGTGTATGGATTTGATAACGAAGTATTCTGCAGTATGATGAGAAATCTTTTCATGATTTAATAGATATATGTCTTCTGTATCTATGCATTGGAATATTCCAAGCCATTGAAAGTGGCTATGTTTAGTTGAACCATAGAAAACCTAGTAGAAATCACAAATTCAGTCAGTAGCAATAGAGATTCTCTACATCAGATTAAAAGCACTCTAGCCTCCTATTCGTTTGGTTAAGAATTAGTTGCATAAATTGTCTTCGCTAATTTTTATCGAAAGAAGAGAAATCCGTTGAATTATCCAATTATTCAACCATGGTCTGATACTAGGAAACAGTCACGAATACTCTTCTTACTAAATTTCAGAACTTACCTGACTTCTCTGATCGTTAGTTATACTCGCCGTCGGGTATGAGAAATTGAAACATTTAAACTGTGTCGGCAAACCCCGGGTGTTCAGGAGGTTGGAGATTCATTTGGTTCCTCAAACGAGCAAACTAAATTAGGTTCTGTATTTTTAGAAAATCTTAAGTTCAAACATATACGCGCTGAAATAAACAATAAATAATAGCACAGCACCGTTACCACGAAATATCCCTTCTTTGAAATTGAAAATTCACCGTTAGTGCTGGAAACCAGTGTTTCGAAACAATCTGTATCTCATGACGAAAAAGCAGCAAGATAAAGCTAGAGTTGCGGAGGGTTGATAATAATCGTTAAAATAATAAATTCAAGCTAAAGATTCATGCGGATCGATCGGGTTCAATCCGGATTGTAATTTTGAGAGATTTGAGGATCCGTGACAACTTTTTTGCACCCCTTTCATTTGATACCAGTTTTCCAAACCCATCCGCCGATAAAATTTAAAGAAAATTCTGGGATTCAGAAAATGCTCCATCATACGTAAATATCCGGTCCGGATCCATCCAGATCGGCGGCGTGTTCAATCCGTTTCATTTCAGTTGCCGTGCCAAGAATGTAAAACAGATGGAAAGAGGCTGTAATGTTCATATAAAGCGGCACCGATGCTGCAAAGCGAAAGTAACGCATGAAAAGTGCTACCTATCCATTAATTCGCTTTTTCACTTCATCGAATCCGCGCCACTTTTCCGAGCTTGAGAATGATTGCCCTTTTCGATCTCTACAAAGGGGAAGTTTCCATGTATTGCACAATGCTTTGACTTTGATGCCGCCTTTGTTGTGCTTTTTGGAAACGTTGCAAACAGCACGTCGGGACATTCGTTTATCCATTGGGACGTGCAGCTAGACTCTTTTTCGCAATGAGTAGATTTTTTATTCGTTAAACCACTTCACATTTTGTTTTTTCCGTGCGTTTCGTTCATGCGGCAACCTGTCATTGTCTGCCGCACAAAATTCAGGCCCACTTGAGAATGTGTTATCCGCAGTTTGAGCATAACTGGATTGTCCGGAAGTGTGGCTCACTCTCAGACTTGGTGCTCAGTCTAGGTGGATTGCATCAGACTCATATCGATGCTCACGAAAATTTTTTGATTACCTAAGATATTTATAGCCCCACGGATAGAAAGAAATGAAACAGAATAAAGTGCGACAGAAGAATATATTTATATCAAAGCTCACGAACACTTTTCTTCTTCGCATCAATTGAGATTGATACTCAACTACTTGTAACGTGACCGAATTACAATCATGCCATCAATAACATAACTCCTTGTCGTCCACTGAAACACTTTTTTCTCCTTATTCCCGCTTTGATCCAATTCTTTTTGATTGCCTTGTTTTCTCTGTAAATCCTTTCATTTACCACATTTTCAATTTTCCCAATCAATTTCCTTCTTCTTCCATTTCTACGTTTAATGATAGAAATGAACCGTTTCCCAGAAATGGACTTAAACCTGAACTTTCTATGATTTATCCTCAATAAGAGATATTTTGCAATTTTCTCATATATAACTTCCACATGTACCATCTGTACTCTTACAGTTGTGTAAGCCCTACTTGCACTGTAACCACACCAGAAGCGGCTCCTGGCGCCCATTTGGGATTGGATAGGGGGCGCAGGCGTTCTATCAGCAAGGTTGTTCTGTCAGCAAGGTTGACACTGTCAAGTATCCGTTACTGATGTAATTTATCTATCACAGCTATCTAGCAATATACAAACTACCTCGGCAACAACTTCTCGGTCACCAATATATCATCCCGAGCCGCCTCTTCTTGGATTATTTTATCCAATAACAATTTAAGCTTAGATAAAACCTATTTTCTCGCACCGGATAAGACGGGAGTACCATGAATGCGCGAGAGCACGGAAAAAAAATCGGGAATTGTTTCGTGCGCAAGATCAAAAACATCGGGACAGCAATGTCACCATCGGCGAAGTTCCGTCGGGTCTCTGAAGAATGGCCCACTATAAACATGTTGTATGCCGATACTTCTTCCAAAATTTTTTTTATTTTTCGCCGTGAATCAGCACAATCTGATAAATCGAATAGGCGCTTTTTCTTCCAACTTTGGGATCGAAGATGGCGTTGTGAGACGATGCATCAGCAAGAAACGAAGAATTGCGAAGAAAATCATTAATAAGCTTCATTTTTCAAATAGAAAGAAAGCCCAATTCTTTTACGATTTGGCTCTGATTGGAGTGCATTACCAATGTTTTCAAGTTCGGAAGACTCTTCGAGTTGATCATTCTTCATGTGAATACGATGATATTTCAGCAATTCGAAGGAATCTACCACTACTATTAATTACCAATTGATTAAAATTAAACGGCGAATACCGACTATTTTGAGTACGCAATCTACTTTTTTCTTATAGATTTATGTCTTCTTCGTGCTAAGAGCAAAAATAACCTATGATTATTGCAAGAGAATTCTAGGTTCACGTAATACATTGGCCCAAACATCGGTGTAACTCTGTATGGTCTGTATTTAACAGGACATATGTCTGCCATACTGTCCTTGGCGGGTGCTTCGCGTTTCGAGAATGGAAAAATATCGTTTGTAGGCATGAGACCACTGACGATCATACAGACTAGTACAGTTTGCATGATTTTTGTGTCCGTTCTACATCTCGAATTCTTCGAATAGTCCGTTTCAATTCTCAAACATTCAGAGAAAGATATTATTGTTCGTTTTGGCGATTATTTTCAAACATGGAATTTTGTTCTAATTAATTTCATTACTCCAGATAGTGTAGTTGCTTTGAGCCCAACCCTAAATCCTCTACATGAATGGACTTTTTGTTTAATTTTTCGATTCTACTCTTCCTATTTCGTACAGATTAATTTTTTACGTTGAATAAAATTTTTTGCGTTGCTTTTAGAATTTCGAGTTTAGTCAAGTTGATTAATGTTGGGCACGGCTTTATAAAATGTCAGCTAATCCCACCTTTCAGTCGAATATTTTGGTTATTTAGGCAAGAGATTTCACAAAAAAGATTCGTCAATTAACTGATGTTCCAATGAGACACTCGACGGGATTCAAATTCGTAACTGCAGGAGTCGCTGCAGGGTCATACACTAGATAGACATTGATAAACGGAGATAACAGGAATTAAATTTCTATTTACATAATGACTACGAAAAATATTGTTGAGCGGAGCGAATAAATATTGGCTCTTAGATCAACTAATCCAATTAAATGTGAAATCAGTGCGAACATATGGGCAACGCTAATGTGCTACTGTTATAGTACGCCCTTTTGCCTTGATAAACAAAGGCTAATGTGGAATCTACTGGAGTTAGAACCCATACTTCTGCGGCATATGAATTTCAAGGCGATGTTGTGTGGCATAAAATCTGAGTGGGCGGTTCTATCTAAGATAGATTAGTCTTGAATTTTGGCCTAGTCTATTTCAAGTTGTGAAATTATTGTCGTAAATATTCTAGAGGGCCGTTAACTCGTTGGGTAAGTCACGATAAGATGTTCGAACACTTTGCAAATGGGAATTTTATTGTGAAAAGCCTCGGCACCGATTACTGTTTTTGCTCATTGACCGATACGGAATTATTTTATGGTGTGCAAGCTTTGACCCCTAAATATGCGGGTAAGATTTTTTTGTAGACGGAGTATATATGTCAAATCTAGGAAGTAGAAGGAGTGCAGCCTGTAGTTCACCTTCGAACTTAGTCTCGTGTGGACTTTCATTCTTTGTTTGTAAAGTTCTCGGCCATTTATGTTGAGAACTAATACTGCAGGATATATAGATGAGGCTGTAATTCATGTTAAGCGGACAGTTCATGTATAATTCGAAAAATCAACATCGACTCAATCTTTTAATGTATATTCGGTCAACCTCTTTATTTTTCAGAAAACTAAATTGGCTAGCTCCTGTGTTAATATACCTCTTGCTGTAACATAATTTTGAAATCGACACAGTTCATATTTTCATGGTACGTAATTCGATACTTTACAGCTTCAAGCATCTGAAAACTAATACTCTTTGAATATATAGTCTGAATCGGAAATAATCGATGAAGAGGCACTACATACTTTAAATACTGGGATATTCAAATTTCAATCTCAACCACAGTATATCATTCAGATATTGATGGCTATTGTAGTTCTTCGGAAGATTTCGTTCCACTCATAGTCACATAATATCCACTATCATAGAAATACAGGACGCTGAAGAAACCCAAATTTTTGTAATGCTAATTTTTTGCGATGGATTACTGCTATTTTGGCCATTGCACATGAGATAGATGGAGCACTTGATGCATCATGTATCCCATATATAAAACATCAGGTGTGCGTTTTCCGTTTTCGGAAAGCGCTAATAGCGTGTCAATCTGCAAAGTTCAGCGAAACAATGAGAAGGGTGAATACGAAAGAATAGTGCTTGCGATAAGACTAGTGCATTGAAAGTATACGTGCACTAACAATACTTGTGTACTATGCCTTAATTAAATGAGAGGACTCATTGGCAAGGCAGGCACAATGCATTACATAACATCTCTTTATGATCTAAATTCTTTCTAGCAATAAAGTTTTGAAAGAAGTTTACGATTTACGAGATCACTTTTGATTTGATCTGCTACTTTACACAAAAGCTTCCTGCTATTAACTTAATTTAGCATCATGTTAAATTTCGCACAGAATGACAGATTTTCGGGCCTCCACATAAATCTTTCATTTCGTCCAGATACCCTTGTTAAGGCATGTACGTGATTTGGTAGCATTCTTCACTAAGCAAGACAGCTCTTTACGACATTGAAACAAAGTTTAACCTACCTTTGAATCGTAGAATTCTAAGATCAATGGAACCAGCCGCGATTTTCCAACACTTTTCGTAGCGAAAAATTCTCAGTGCATTACCGGATCCGTGCCTCAATTCCTTTTTTGATCGTTACATATTTATGGTGCTACAGCCATAGTGCCATTTTCTGTATTACAGTACCATTAATGAAGATGATTGGAAGAAACAGGTGATGATTTTCTGTTGATAATGAATTGTAGAACTCATTTTCTGATGACCTGGTGTTATTGCGGGCCCTGTTCTAGCTCTCAATGACCAACTGTACATAGACTGTAAATAACATTCGCCTAGGCCAGTGGTGAGTTGATATGATTTCAGCTATCAGAAAAACTATAGTTTTCCATAATTTGAGAACAAGTCATAATGTTTGTCGAAGCAAAAGCTACTTAGCGCAGTATGAGAAGAACCACTGCCATAGAATTTCGTATTATTTTCTTTGAATAATATGAGATACAAAGAGCAAATTTTGTAAATCGCTCTGATGGTTAGGATTGTTCTAGAATTTACGTTTAAATCGTATACAGTAATATTATTTCTGGTTTTTTTGATTTTCGAGCCGCACAAAATGCCTTGAGAACATTTTCAAATTCAAGAATTGATCTATGTGTGCAAGTCAGCGGGGTCATGTGTCAAATTTGAGCAAGATCGGGGCACTGAAGGAGGTTTCCTTTAACTGGATCAGTCGCGCAGGGTTCAGGAACATCGAAATATTCCAGAAAAACTGCTATAGGAATATTGCTCGCCCATAATGTTATTGATTCCTATGCCTCAGGTCCTGTTGGACAATGTTGTGTAATGCCAATCAATATGGTATTTTTCTGGCTGTTAGGAACTGGTCGAACTAAAATTACTTGCAGCTCTATACATACTTCACAACCTTCCCGTTAATATTTTCTCTTCAACGAACTTGACGGTCGGATTGCAATTACTGAAACTGGATACAATGTATTTGATGGGCAGGAGCAATTGATTACTTGTGCAGGGTGTTTTATGTGCTAAAGCAATCGATAGACTAACTAAAATGCCCCTGAAGTACCGAAATGTACAATTTTCTTGCCAGTAGTTTCATCTTTGCACAACGTCGGGGTGAACGACATCCAGAATGATGTCAAGAGATGCTTCCAAATACACACACACACACACACACACACATAGAAGAGCACTCAATTGACTACAATAAGTTGGAGTCGTGCCTTTACTGGTGTTACATCTGGAGATACGCGAAGTGCTGGAAACAAACTCCGCTACGCGATTAAAGTATGGTCTCAGTGGCGCCGCCGGCGTAATAGAAATCAATAAGAAACCACAAGCAGCGCCGCAGAGCCGGTGCGCAGCTAAAGATGTTGGCTAGCGGTGGCGCGCAGCACGATATAGTGTTCACAGCGTTGATTTGGGTGGCAAACGTGCGCGCGTAGATAGCGCATTACTAACAGTCGGGGCGGTGAGCATCTGCGCAGGTTATTGATTGGAACTGCACGTACTACCACTTGATGCGCGGCCAGCGCGTCCGATACCTGCTCGGACCCGCACCGCAGTGCGTGCTGCAGCCGGCCGCAGTCATCGGGACAGTGTTTTTGAGAGCTCGGCTGCAATGTGGAGGGCCGCGTTTTTTCGGAACGGAACGTGGGTACGTGAGCGCTCGAATTATTGGAATGCATATCACGATGGGCCGTGCGCCATGCATGTGCACGCTATTTTCTGCACCACAGCGATACAGGAACATGTCCTTTACCGTGCTATGGGCATCGCGGCAAAAGAGCAGATAGTTGTAAACAAGACAGGAGGATGACCATCGGTCGATCATTTAGGTACTCCTTATTGTGAGAAATCCGTGCTTCAGATAGAACATTAATCTGCAGTCGAAAGTCAACCGAATAAACTTGTCAAAATGGTAAGAGAGGATAAGAGCTCGTCTCCGCTGTTTCGCTCCTGCATAAGGTGCACTACCGTGCAGAACTCTCTGTTATTCGCACAAATCGAAGACGACTAATGAGAAGAAATTCTGAAAGAACAGCGAACTTGGTATATGAGATAAGTTTTTGAAAGTGTTATAACAATTGAGTTTCTTCTCAACTTCCAGTTTATATCAGCGACATTCCACAACGGATTACTGATTTTCTCACAATTGAAATTCCATTCGAATCTACACCTGAATTAATTTCGACAACTCATTTTGCAGTAATTTCATGAAATACCGCGTTCTAGATATTGTAATTGAAAGAGTAGGTTGAAGTGGTGTAGTAAAAACGGAAATTGGTTGATTGGGTTTATTCGACTATTCGGGAACGGTATTTATACTATTAGGTTTTGTAAGCAATATGATAATAAAATCTTCTAGAGTACTTTCCTAAGTCCGTGGATAGCTATTAAGGAACAGCTCATAGACATTAATTAATTATCGCAATACGAACCTGTCAGAATCAAAGAAAAGGAAAATCAAACGTACAATATACGAACAAATTAGCTTATGCAATTTG
>JAAUYH010105425.1_pt1 | contig 18862 bp, 15 predicted proteins | sample 7278061 | NCBI WGS metagenome assembly JAAUYH01 (sample SAMN14350203, study PRJNA611818) | marine sediment metagenome | isolation source: surface marine sediment (0.6m) | place: French Polynesia: Moorea | collected 2018-08 | reverse complement strand
TCCAAGTTCAGATAGTCGTTCGAGCTTGGTAAAACATTTGGTTTGTGCTTTTGAGGGAAGATTATCTAGCCATTCTATGATGGGAACGCTTTCATCTTCTTCTTTATAAAATACAACTTTTGTTGGTGGCATAATATTTCCTCACGCTCTTCTATGTTCGCAAAAAAACGAACATCAAGCAACTATGTTATAAATGAGGTCGCCGTCCCCTAACAAGCTAGTAAAAATAAACTAATATAATCTCCACTTATCAATCAACGAAACCATAGGCATTTCAGCCAGAGCAAGTCGATAAGCAAAACTTAAGCGTACAAACCTACCAAATTTCACAACACGCCCTACCAAGACTTACAGCCATTATTCCCCGAAATCGGAGTTTTGTAGAATTACTCGTTTCTCGATACAATTTCCCTATGAAAGTAGCAGGAAATGGGCAGGGGAAAGTGTTAACCGCCAACGAGTTAAAGCGGTTATTTAGCGATGGGTTGATAACGAGTCGCGATCGCGCTTTATTTGCCATCTGTTTGTTTACTGGCTGTCGCATCTCAGAAGCACTGGCTCTACAAGTGACGGACATTAAAAATAAAACGATTACCTTCCGCAAATCTACCACGAAAGGGAAGCTGAAAACCCGTACTATCGATATTCCTCCACCTTTATTTGAGTATTTGCAGCAATATCATCCGTCACCTAATCCTTATAATCTTTATTTGTTCCCCAGTCGGTTGGGTAAGGCGTTAAGTCGTTCGATGGCGGATAAGCTGCTGAGGGCTGCTTGTCAAAGAATTGGCATAGAAGGGGTTAGCACCCATAGTTTTAGAAGGACGGCTCTGACTCAGATGCACAATGCAGGGATACCTCTACGGCATATTCAAGAGATATCGGGGCATAACGATTTGGGAACTTTGCAGAGGTATCTGGAGGTGTCGCCAGAGCAGAGGAAGCAAGCTGTGTCGGTGATTGGGTGGTAGATAATGATAATATCATTTAGAAAGTAAATCGAAAAAGATATTCGATGGCAGTTGACGTTGAGACAGCATTAGAATTACTTGATAATATACTTCCTCCTGGTTCTGTTAATACTGTCAAAGCTTTGATTTTTCGGGAAGCTTGGAAAAATAAAGGATACGCAGAAATCGCCGAAGAAGCTGGATACGCTACGGAATATATCAAAGAATCGGGAGCGCAACTATGGCGAACTATGTCAGATGCTTTGGGTGAGCGAGTGACGAAAAATAACTTTCGCTCTCTGCTACGTCAAAGATTTGAAAGCCAATTAGCTAAAGATGAAAGATCAGTCGCTATAACTTCCACAGCATATAAAACTCAAACATCTACTATCGACTGTCGAGAAGCTGTTGATGTTTCTAACTTTTACGGACGCACTACAGAATTAGCCCAACTTCAGGATTGGAGCGTTAGCGATCGCTGTAATCTAGTCACGATCTTAGGCATGGGTGGTATTGGTAAATCTGCTTTAGCAGCTAAAGTGATTCAACAAATACAGGATGAATTTGACTATATTATCTGGAAATCCTGTCGCAATATTCCCACTTTGAACACTTTGTTGAGCGAGTTAATTTCGTTTTTTTCCGAGGGACAAGAAACTGAAGGCTCGATCGCTTCATTACTTGAATATCTACAAACTTCTCGTTGTCTGATTGTCTTAGATAGCTTAGAAACTTTGCTACAAAACAATAATGAAGAGTACGGAAAGTTGTTAACAACTATCGGGGAAACGACTCATCAAAGTTGTCTCTTGCTTACCAGTAGAGAAAAGCTCCCAGAAATTGCTGTACTAGAAGGAACTCAATTAGCAGTGCGCTCGCTGCAATTAGGAGGTTCGCTAGCTACAGCTTTACCTTTGTTAGAAAACCTGGGATTATCGGGGACAGAAGCTGAAAAACAGCAACTTTGTCAGTATTATAGTTATAATCCTCAAATTCTAAAAATTGTTGCCAGCTCAATCCAAGACCTTTTTGATGGTAACTTGACTCGTTTTCTAGAGCAAGGTTCGGTAAGTTTTAACGGGGTTCGTCAGTTTCTCGAGCGACATTTCCAACCTTTGAATAATTTAGAACAAACAGTTCTGATTTGGTTAGCGATCGAGCGTAAATGGACAACAGTTGAAGAGTTATTGTCGGATATTGTTCCTGCTGTTTCCCGCGCTGATTTATTGGAAGCCTTAGAACATCTTAACTGGCGATCGCTGATCAAAAAACAATCTGGCAAGTATGGTATCGAACCAATGCTCAGAGATTATTGTACTGACAATCTCACCGAAAAAATTGCCCAAGAGCTAATCGATAGCGATTTAGACCTTTTTAACACTCACGCTTTAATCAAAACCAATGTCACCAAAAAGATTAGACAGAGTCAAGTTCAATCTATCTTAGAACCAATTGCCGCTCGACTTCGAGGGACTTTTACTTTTGCTAGGGCTTTAGAACAGCAATTACTTTTAGTCCTTAGTAAGCTACGACTAATGCAAACTCAAGGTTACGGTTATGGTGTGGGAAATCTAATTAATCTCTGCATACATTTAGAAATTGACTTACAAGATTATGATTTTTCCCATTTAACTATTTCTTACGCCTATTTTAATAATGTCAAATTGCACCGAGTTAACTTCGCCTACGCCGATCTAACTCATTCCTTGTTTGAGGAAGCTTTTAGTAGTATTCAAACCCTAGCTTTTCATCCAGAGGGAAGACTTCTCGCTTCAGGGAACTCTCGCGGGGAAGTAAAGCTTTGGGAATTAGAAACTGGGGAACCTGCTAAAACTATTGAGCAACATAGTAGTGATGTTTTGTCAGTGGCTTTCAGTCCTGATGGCAGTACTTTAGCAAGTGGTGGTCAGGATTGTAAGCTTAAACTTTGGGATATCAAAACCAACAAATGTATCCAAATTCTACAAGAAAACACCAGCGAATTATCTGCTGTAGCTTGGAGTCCAGATAGCAATACTATTGCTAGTTGTAGTAATGGTGCGATTAAACTTTGTTCTATAGAAACAGGAAAATTAATCTCTACTCTCGAACATGGTGGCGAGATTCAGACGATAGCCTGGAGTTCAGACGGACAAATTTTGGCTAGTGGTTGTAATGACAGCACGATTAAACTTTGGAATGTTAATACAGGCGATCGCATTAAGACTTTGACAGGACATAGTGACTCAGTAAAAGCGATCGCCTTTAGTCCTGATGACGAAACTTTAGCTAGTAGTAGCGATGACACGACGATTAAATTATGGGATGTGGCAACAGGAAAATACTTTCAAACTTGGCGAGGACATAATGATACGGTTAATTCTCTTGCGTTTTGTCCCGATGAACCGATCTTAGTTAGTGGTAGTAGCGACCGCACTATAAAACTCTGGAATATCTATACAGGGCAATGTCTTAAAACCTTGTCAGAACAAGCTGCCATAACATCTGTGGTGTTTAATCCCGACGGCAAAACTGTCGCTAGTGGTGGTGAAGATGGACAGATTAAGTTACGGGATGTTCAGACAGGAGAATGCCTACAAACCCTAAAGGCGATCGGACTTTACGAAGAGATGAATATTACGGGAGTTAAGGGTTTAACAGAAGAACAGATTATTAAATTGAAAGCTTTAGGTGCGGTTGAAAATTGAGTTAACTGAGATTGACATGACTTTTTACCTACTGTTTTTTAATACCCTGAACGGGGTCATGACTTTATCCCAACTGACAAGCTAAGGGAGTCCTTTTAGAGTGAAGGTACAAAGAGTTAATCCTCTTAATTGTTTTCGGTATCGCGCTCAGGAGGTGATTCCTCAATGCAAGTGCAATGGAAAAAATTACTAGTAAAAATCATAGTTTGGTTAGCTGCTGAAATTTTACTTAACTTTCTGGGACTCGATACCTTAGCTGATTACAGCGAATTTGTATTCGTTTGCGATTCTACCAATGTAGTTGTTTTTTACAGCTAATAACAAATTACAGCATTGTTTTACAAGATATGAGCCTCAAACGAATAAGGTTTCCTACCTTAGCAGAATGAAGGCAGGAATTGAATAATGAGGGAGGGAAATTTTGGATAATGGAGAGGAAAGTAGAGGAATAACAATGGAATAACGAGAATGCAAGAGCAAGATCGACAAGAACCCAGAAGAAAAATTAAAACGAAACTGAGAAGTATAGTATTTTGCTCAATGTTAGTATTCGGATTAATAGGAACGAGCTATTTATCGGTATGTGAAACTGTTGGCTATTGTTTAAGGAACAGTCTTCGCCTTTCTGTGTTAAATAGAGATATTCCTGCCTATTATCAAATTCAGGAAAGCGACTTGATTGAGAAAACTTTTTTGAGAAAAAATATATCATCATCTGTATTGCAAGAATCCCAAGAAATTGTTGGTCGATACACCATAAATTCCATTCCTAGAAATAAACCAATTAATGAAAACTTAATAATCGATGGCGATCAACTATTTAATATGGTTGCAATTGCCATTTCTGCAACGCCTGATATGACATTTGGGCAAAAATTACAAATTGGTGATTTTATTGATATTACTCTAGAAAGAGGTAAAACCGAACTTAAGGATTTAGAAGCTCAATCTTCATGTCAGAACATCTTAGTTCTGGATATTAATGATAATTTAACTTTTAATAATTCTTCTAATTTAGTGATTGGATTGCCTAAGATAACCTGTCAGGATTTTATTGATAATTTCCTTGGTAAAAAACTGCTTATTACCAGAAACATAAAACAATTAGTTCCTTACCAACTTCCACAACTAACTATTACTCAACCATCAAATAATCAAACTTTTAACGCCCAAGTAAACTTTAGTGGAGAAGTAGATATACAGAAGATAGAAAACGTAAAAATTTGGGCAGAAAATAATAATTTTTTGGGTACAGCAAATGTCGATAAAAATAAGAAAATGTGGTCATTTTCTTTGCTCACTAAGAATTTAAATAAAAAAGGAACTCGCCAGATTACAATAAAAGGCTTGGATAAGAATGATCATTTAGTTAACATTGCAGAAGTTATGATAATTATAGATTCTAAATAAACTTTACTTTCTTTGCTTTATCACACATTACTCTCGACTTGATAATTTTTTAATCATTTATCAGATTGATCTGAATTTTTATTTTGGTAATTATATCCAGATGTTGGAAATTCTCCTCCACCACGAAAAATGAATTGCGTAAGCTGTTCCCATTTCTGATATTCTTCATTGTTATTTATTGGTAACTGTAGTGACATTTGTTTCAATAGTTCATTTCGGTAAAGATCAAAACCAGATTTCAACATTTGAGCATAGACAAAAGCATGTTCTAAAGCAGATAAGTAAGCAAACCAGGCTATAATATATCCTCCAAAAAAAGAAGCAGCAAACAGTAACCAACTAGCTTGTACATATATTAGGTAAACAAAGCTAAATATGGCAAATGCAAAGCTTAAAGTGGAAATTACTAACATAAAGTCCAAGTCACTTTTTGCTTGAGCAATAGCCTGGACAAAACGTTCGGGTAGTAAATGATAGAGGCGAGGCCAAATTACAATTGGCTCTAGTCCATAATGCAGAGAGGGATATAATTCAGCATTTCTCAGAATGTTCCCTAAACGAGTTGGCATAATGTGCTTCAATTCTAATGTCGGGGGATAATAATAATAGATTTGTTCGATACATGGATTGTTTGGATCTTTTTCCAATTCTCTGTTCAATTCTTTGAGTTGCTCTTCGTACCATCCTTTAGTAATATCTTCCAAGAATTTATGACCAGGGAAATTCCAGTAACCTTCATAAAAACGGACAATACCATTCCAAAAACTAGCCAAAAGAAAAGAGAAAAAAGTTACCCAACCCAAAAAACCTACAATTTGTATAAATTTAAAATTGGCATCTAATTGATTCCAAGTAATATAAGTGGCTACTAGATTATGCTGCCCAATTAAGTAGATGATAAGAATTAATCCCCAGAAAACAAGACTAGGGAAAAATGCATTGAGCAGAAAACGATTGTTAAGAAGACCAGTAATTTGTTGAAGTACTGTCTGAAACATCACTTTAGTTTATGAATTCCAAAGGGGCTTAGCTGGTTCTGGCAATTGGGAGGATTTTGACGATTATACACAGGTAATAAGTTCGTAAATCCACACACACCGCAGGTAATTGGCAAAGCTTTAGGAGTATTAATAATATCACCTGGTGGAATGCTATCTGACGGTAGACTAATAGTTACTCCAGTTCCGCTAGAGTAAAAAGCAGACAGATCTGTTCTATTATCATAGACACTTGGATAAACAGGCAAATACCCAATAATGTGTTGAGTAACATCAAAAACTATACCTCCTTTAGCTCCTCTGCGAAATTGCTCTACATTAGCTGGCAAGCCAAGGTCTGATAGCTCTGCATCAACATTGACGTTTATGTAGGGGGGTAACTTAATCCGAGCTAAAGATGTGATGTCAGGTTGGGTTATATATTCTTTGGCTACTGATAATTTAAGCTCAGTAGGATTGACCAAGGAAATTGGCTTATTGTTCTGATCGACAACTACACCATATTTTTCATCTCCCAAAATATCTGTAGTCTTACTAACGCTTAGATTATCTGGGACTATCTCAAAATTCGTTCTTACGAAGTCATTAATCTTCATATTAAATCTCTTATGCTCATATATTCTCTTAATCTCATAGTAGACTGATTGGAAGAAGTGGTTATACTAATTCAAAAAATGTTTGCGACAATTAAATCACCACGCCTGCATATCTTCATTATCTGTAGGATTAGTTTTGAATAAGGGGATAAAATTCACTGACATTTATCTTACTTTCGCTGACTCGCTGCACTAAAAGCATCGATCCACTATCTGACATTATCCCTACTGACTCATCAAGAAGATAATTTTAGACTGTTTTCAGAAGCTTAAAATATGCACTGTAACTGCTAACAACTATAGCTTTGTCAAGCTTCTTATAGACTTTTTTCCAGCAATAACTCATCTAAATATTTAGGAGATAATCATCATGACAACTGAAACTATGACTACTCAAAAATCTGCGATCATTTCCGAATCAACTAAAGCTTTAGTGGAACAAAAACTACCCGAACAACCAGATCAAATCAAACAAAAAATGGGCGAATTAGTAGAACTAATTAAAAAGCAGGCAGAGTCAGAATTAGAAGCAGCACAAGACCTGACTCGCGAGGCATATATTAAGGCGATCGCTAATGCAAAAGCAACTTTGAAACAGACTGAAACTTTCTTCGCCGAACAAGAACAAACTCTCCAGCAAAAGATTCAGGAATTGAATACTCAAGCCGATCGAGAATGGGAATCTTTTGTGGGCGATGTAAAAAATATGGGCGATCGCCTCGATAAAGCGATTAATGCAGCTTGGAAAAGTTTGACTGAATCAGAAGCAGAATCTTCATCAGATTCTCGCTCGCAATAAGTTCAGATTAATAGAAATTGATTCTTCAAACATCGATCAACCCAATGCAGCAAGAGACTGTGTAGGTTTGTACATTCAATTTTCAGTTTTTTTAGGAGAAGATGATCGTGAATAAATTAATTACTCGGCTCAAAGAGCTTATTTTAGAGCGCACTGTAACGTTTTCCCTAGTAGGAATCATGTTGATTTCAAGTGTATTCATTTGTGGAAATGCTCAAGCCAGTCTCTTTCCCAAAGCAACTGCTATTTCAGCATCAACTAACATTCTGGCGATCGATACATTGCCAACATCAATAGATGATATCCAAGCAGAAATCAATAAGTTTGCGTTGGATACCCAAAATTACATCGACAAAACGATCGCCGATACCAACAAAGCAATCGATCGCTTACCAGAAGAAATAGAAAGAGCCTCCAACTATACCAAGTTTACTGCTCGCGCAGGTTTTAAAAGGGATATGGCAGCTACAGAAAAGCTACTTAGCGATGCTGCTAAATATATTGACAACTTAGCCAAAGATGCTGACCGCTTCGATCTCGAACTCAAACGCCAAGCCGAAGATGCTTCTTTGCAGATTGACACTCAGACCAAAAAGGAATTCAAAGCTACTAAAAGATCGTTAGAAGATGCTGCTCAAGCACTAGCAAAATTAGCTGTCGATACCAACCGTTCTGCTGAAGATTTTTCGGATGAACTACAGACACAAATCCGACACGATATCCAGACTGTAGACCGCACTTTAGAAGATGCTGCTCAAGCAGTGAAGGATTTTGTTCAGTCTGCCTAATCGAATCTTAGCTGATTGGTCTACTTAGAGAACATTCCACTGTTTTTATATTTTTATAGGGCGGTTAGTTAGCCGCCTTTAGTATTTCAGACAATGGCACATAATACACTTTTGATGACTCAAATCGGGATTTTGGCACTGCTGCTAGTTGCTTGTTTAGCAGCGATCGCTCTTAAACGCCTCAAATTTCCCTACACTGTGGGTTTAGTTATTGTCGGTTTAATTGTGGGTTGGCTAGCCCAGAATGTGGAAACACTACAACCATTACAACACTTAACCCTATCCCCAGATTTAATCTTATTCGTCTTCGTACCACCCCTAATCTTTGAATCGGCACAAAATATCGACTGTCGGTTATTATCCCGGAATTTATTCCCCGTAGCTGTATTAGCTGCCCCTGGTTTGTGGCTATCTACCGCAGTTATCGGCATTCTTTTGGGATGGTTAACACCTCTGACTTTTCTCCAGGCATTTTTATTTGGGGCGATGATTTCTGCTACCGATCCAGTTGCTGTGATTGCTTTATTTAAAGAATGTGGTGTACCAAAGCGACTCAATATCTTAGTGGAAGGAGAAAGCCTATTCAATGATGCGACGGCGATCGTCACCTTCAATATCATTCTAACCGTAATAGCTGCGGGAGTCTTAGAAACAAATACTCTCAGTCAAGGATTAGTACAAGCGGTAGTTGTTCTTCTCGGCGGTATTGTGGTGGGAATTGTCCTGGCAGCAATCGCGGGGTATTTTGTGACTTTTGCTAACAATAATCCTTTTATTCAAAGCACTGTTTCGGCAGTAGTGGCATATGCTGCCTTTATTATTGCCGATCTCTTGTCAGTGTCAGGAGTAATTGCCGTGTTGACTGCTGGCATCATCGTCGGCTGGCTCAATACTAATCGAGTCCCTCCCGAAGTCAGACAGTTTATGCACGAGTTTTGGGAATATGCTGCTTTTATCGCCAATAGCCTGATCTTTTTACTCGTTGGTTTGAGTACGGCTCAATTTATCGCTCAATCCTCTCTGGAAATATCTTCCTTCGGAGCAATCTTTTGGGCGATCGCTGTATCCCTTCTGGCTCGCGCCGTCGCAGTTTATACTCTCGTGCCTTTAATTAACTGGATACAAAAATCTGCACCAATAGATTTGCGCTATCAAACGGTTAGCTTTTGGGGAGGTTTGCGAGGGGCTGTAGCTTTGGCTTTAGCTTTAAGCCTTGCTGTCGATTTCCCAAACCGCGAATTGATTACGATGATGACTTTAGCAGTAGCTTTGTTCACCATTATTAGTGGTGGTACGACGATGGCAAGTTTGCTGCATGGGTTAAAACTCGATCGCCCTACCGTATTAGACCGCTTGGCAAAAGCAGAAGCCTTGGTGGCTGCCAAGCAAGAAGGTTTACAACAATTGGTTGACTTGAAAACTATGCCGATGTTTGACTCAGAGGTAATCGCTAGTCTCCAACAAGAATATCAGCAGCAAGTCAAAGAAGCTGAGATATCCCTGGCTAATCTTTGGTCAGAGTTAAATCACCATCCCCAACAGTTACAGCAAGCAGTTTGGTTACAAGCAATATCGATGGAAAAACAAGGTTATCAAGAACTCTACGACCAAAAGCTAATTTCAGAAATAACTTTTGACAAATTAAAGCTGTCGCTGAATTTGAAGCAGGATGATATTTTGGCAGAGCGTATTCCTCCCAATCATCATCTAACCAATCCCTTGACGACTTTTTGGGAGAAAATAACCAATAAATTTTTACGTTTAGTGACTCCCCATCCTGAATTCCAACTGCATCAACAAGAACACGAGTTGAAATTACGCTATGAATATAATGCTGCGGTAGCTTATATCTGCGATCGAGTAGCGCAGGAAGTTAGTTATCTAGCCAAAGAAATTTCCTCAAATACAGAACCAGCTTTCTTTGCCGAATGTATTGAAATCTATCGAGGTTTGGCTGGAATGGCTTATCAACAGCTAGCAGCAGAAAGGTCAATAGCTTCCGAGATCGCGATCGCCGTTCAACAAAAAATTGCTCGTCGGGTTGTTGAAGTTGGTGAAGCAGAAACTCTCACTAAGTTATCAGCAGAAGGAGTAATCTCTAACTCCTTAGCCAGTAAGGTACGCGATTATCTAGAAGTTGAAACAGCAGCGCAGTTTTCGAGTTGAGATAGGTTTTTTATTCTTTAACTCAATGACTTTTTCCCTACTTAATTTTCTGGAGGTTTTTGTAGGTCATGACTTTCTTCCTACTGACCACCTTTTGAACTTTTCCTAAAGTAAAAACAAACGAATTCATTTCAGGAGCAAACTAATGTTTTCTAACTTTCGCAACCTTAACAAAATAATCCTGGGTCTGGGAACTGGTTTACTGTGCTTTAATAATAGCGCGATCGCCGCTGAATCAGTTTTACTGACATATAACAACGAAGAGCTAAACATCCCGATTTCTAAATTACAGAGCTTTTCCCAAACTGGCGTTCTTACTCCTCAGATGGAATCTTTTTTTCAGACAACTAAACAAGTTCCTAGAGTCTGGAGTAATTTACTGAGCGATCGAGTTAAAGTCCCTGAATTCATCGAATCATTTTTGGAAAGTCCGCGCGGTCGTTTTGTACTGCATCGTATTGAAACAGTGGTTTTTCATCTTAATGAGAACAGCCAAAAAGAAATCGATACGGCTTTAATCAACTCGATGAAAGATGATGACACGATTTCGATTCTGGAGATGGTCGAAAAGTATCCCGAACCCACTGTCAAAATAAACCTCAATGAATTAGAGACAGATTACGCAGAAGTCAAACAGTTTATCAATTCAATTAATTCCAATAACTGGGAAGCAGCAGCCAACGAACTAGGGCAAGAAATACTTTGTGAATGCAGTACTGCAAACAACTCTACTAATAGCTCTAATTCTTCATATCAATATTAATTCTCTTCATTTTTGAATATTACAGTAAATCAACAGGAGTCAACATTATGGTTCTATCACTGCAAAAATCAATTTCCCTCACTACCCTATTACTAGGTACGGCATTAGGAACATTTATAAATAACGGTAATGCTAATGCATCAGAGTATATTACCCTCCAGTATGGAATATTTGGCGAGACAGTCCCTATCAGCGAACTCAATGAATTATCTTCAACTGGTAAAGCAAGTGGCGCACTTAAAGATATTCTAGATATTGCCCATGAAGACCAAACTGAAGCTCAGAAAATTTTAAACGAGGAAGTGGAAATCGATGTTTCCACCCTATACAAATTACTCAAAACTAAACCAGGAGAATTTGTCCTTTCTGAGCTAGCTAAAGTGTTTCACATAGATGGTTATGTAGCTGGAGTTCCAGCTTTAAGAGCAGCATTTGTTAACTCGGCTGCACCAGACAACAAAGTTTCATTGCTAGAAGTATTCCAAAACTATCCAACACAGACAATGTATGTCAATGCAGTTCAACTTTCAAAGGATATTAAAACTTTCAACGGACTGTTTAGTGAAATCAAAAATGTTGTCGATAACTTCCATTGTAGTTGTTCTGTTGCTCGGGAAAGAACTGATAGTCCGCAATTAACTACTGCATATTCAGAAGATGCTCAAAACTGTTCTGTTCTTAAAGTTACAGCCATGTCTCAATAGTATAGTCATTCTATTTAATTATTGATTTTCTCAATCAATGTGAAAGTTAACAGTAATCAAGAATTGAGCATTCAATCGCATTCTGTATCTTAACTATTAGATATGGAATGCTTGTGTTAAGGCGATCGCAATCAGATCATTAGTATTACTCAAATCTTCTTGAGCGATCGCTTTTGGTTTTGAGATAATCTACAATAGTCAAAATACCCGAAATTTAAATTCTATGCTTAATGAACTTCCTGATAAATAATCTGTAACATTTTTTTATAGCTAGAATAAATTTGATCAAAACACTGAATTTTAGATATATACAGGCTAAATAGTTTTGATGCATATTCTTCGCTTTTATCTTCTTCTATAGTTAAAAGTTGACATTTGAAATGTTCATTAAATTGATTCACAAATTTTTTTATTTGGTTTTTGTTCATCACATAATTAAGTTTGATTGAATCTTCTTCAGAGCAATCATTAACAAAATCATCAAAATCAATATTGGCTAGTTCTGGTCTAGAATCTTTCTTTTGTCCATTAAAACAATTTTTCATTTCTTCGTATAAGTCGGAAGTTACCTTTGCAATATTTTCCGAATAATCTTGTTTAAATTTTTCAATAAATTCTAAAATTGAATCTGTACTTTTACTTGTTTCTTCATGCAAGATTTGAGACAAAATATTCTCATCTTCAAATAAGACAGACTCAACACAGTATCCATTATGAGAAAAATATTGACTTTTCTTTGGAACGGCTTTCATAAGTTCAGTAGCAAATTTCTTATTTGATTCTTCTGTTGAAAAGTCTTTATCATATATAACTACAAATGGTTTTTTACCAACAATTTGAGAAAAAACTCTATTTACACTATCTAACTTTCTCTTAAGATAATCTTTTCCTCGTTGATGAAAAAATGTTACACATTTATCATTTAAAGGCTTTTCTGAATATAAGTTATATTTTTCTATAAGAGATTGAATATACTGAATGTCATCATCCCCTTCTACAAAAACAAACTTACTACATTTGTTCATTTTTTCAAGAGCTATTATCGTTCCACCTAGCTCTTTTTTGACTAAATCAAAATTATCAAGTTTAAGACTTTCAAGTTTTCCTTCAGTTTTAACTTTTGAGTTTAAGTAGAAAAGTTCTCCCTCTTTTGCCTCTCCAACAAAGTTATCATTATGACTTATTACAAATATTTGAGAACTGCAAATAGATTTAAGTTTATTAATAAGTGACTTTTGTAAGGTTGTATGAATATGAGAATCTGGCTCATCTACTAGGAGTATACTTAGAGGAGCATCAACATATCTAATTGTTGAAAAAATTTCAGCTACTTGAAGAAATCCACTTCCTTGTAAATGTAGAGCTAATTTTTTCCCTTCAATCTTAACGTAAAGATTCAGGTGAGGGCGATCGCCATGTATTAATTTCCAAGCAAACTATAGATGCTAGATTGCTTTCTAATGTTTTGCTTCTGGATTATATACACCTACTAACCTACCGATAAATATCGCAGGAAACATAACGCCGATAATTCCTTCCAAGTTAGCTAACACTTGAGCTATGGGTATTGCTGGACTGATATCTCCATAGCCAACAGTAGTTAAGGTAGTAAAACTGAAATATAGCAAGCCGAATGAATTTACGGAAGTAGAAAAAGCATTTGGATTAAATAAATAGACAGTTTGATATAAAATAAACCCAAAGTCGCCAATTAAAATAAAAACCGTTATTCCGCCAATTATCGTATCTAAAGATACTTCTTTTTCAGAAAATATTCGATGTAGTAAAACAACAATTGCTAAGAAAAAAAACACAGCGTAAGTAAAATCAGCAAACAAAGCCAGAGGATATTGTAAATGCGATCTGGAAAATGAAATATCAATTACATCGGCAATAAATGCTAATCCTGCAACAGTAACATAAAGGTAAAAAGATTTTTGGTACTGATATACAATCCTAATAATTGTAATTATTGCTGTCAAAATAATCAGAGAAATAATAATGTCTACAATTATTATTTTGGAGAAAAAAGCATAAGCAATAAAAACTAAGAGTAAAACAGCCAGAAGTTGTGTATATTTAGTTTTAGTCGTTCCAAGCACTTGTTTAATATTCATTAACTATCACCTTCGACCTTTAGATATAATTTCTTACCCTGTTTGATTGTGTTCTTCTAATTTTCAGAAATAGATAGATATTTATCTCTAAATAAAATGAGAATGATGCGAGCATTTTGCTCGCCTTTAAATAAATTCTCATAACTTAAATCGAATTACTCTAAGCCAAGTTCTGCCCTAAAATCTGCATCGTATTTTGCTTTATCCCAGTTTTTTGCCGCTTTTACTTGACTTGGTGTCAACCCAATCGCACCTGTTAAATTTGTTCCTTTCAGATTGGTATTTGATAAATTAGTAGCGATTAAAACTGCTGTTGATAAATCTGCACCTGCTAAGTTTGCACCGCTTAAATCTACTTGAGCTAGAGTTGCACCTTGAAAATTAACTCCTGTTAAATCGGCATTAGGACTAATTAAGATAGCTCCATTTGATTCTGGATTAAATTTAGGCGGAAATTTGGTGTTAATGTCATAAACTGCTCCCCGAAAATTGGCTTGTTCGATGTTTTTGACATCTTGTAAATTAGCTCCACTTAAATTGACTCCATTGAAATTAGCTCGATATAAATTAGCTCCACTTAAATTGGCTTGATATAGTTGAGCGTCTTTAAGATCTGCCAATTCCAAATCGGCTCCTTGCATGTTAGCTTTTTCTAAAAATGCTTGTTGTAGATTGGCATAAACTAATTTACTATCACTCAAATTAGCTTCGATCAAAGTAGCATTTTGAAAATTAGCCTGCAACAAGTCTGTGCCAGATAAATCGAGATGAGGTAGTACAGCATTTTCAAGATTTAATCCTGTTAATTGAGAACCAAATATCTTGAGATTTTCCAGAGCTAAAATTCGACCTCCATTTGCTTCTTTGCCTTGATTGAGCGATAACATTGCCCAGCCAAAATATTCTTCTCTTTCATAGATTTCAAATAATTGCAAGCTCAGGGTGATAAAGACTCCAATCATCGATAACCAACCCAAACGAGATAGAACATCAAAAGCAGTTTTTAAAGCTTTTTGAGGAGACTTACCCAAGAGAAAAAATACCTTTCTTCCCCCAGTAATTAGCTGGGCTTGACTGTAGTTTTGAAAGAGTTGACGATAAATATCTGTAGGTACATCGCATTTTTTTGCTTCTCGATGTAATTCATACTCGCGACGATCTGGAGCTTCAATTTCGTATAATTCCGCAAAACTTGCTTGCAATTGTTGCCACCCTTCTGTATTTATAATTCCATTGTTAGAAGCGATCGCATCATTAGATCGATTTGATTCTAAATACTGTTGGCTCATTTTATTAACTCCATTAATTAATAATTTGTCTATTGCTTACTCGGACACAATAGTTTGTTGAATGTGATTAAAACTAGATTGAATTAATCCCGATCCCAAGCTGGGATGAGGATAAATATCTCCTATGATGAAACTGATGATGCAAGCCATAATGAGTCGTTCGTAGAGAATTTTGGTTGTATCCATTTTTGTCTCTCCTGTGAAGCCCAACAATTTAACAATAGGAAAGCTCGATAGTTAAGTCAGTAGGGATAAAGTCATGTCTTAATTTTGTGACTGATTAGTTATTAATAGTTAATCGTTGGTGATTCTGCTCTACATCTCTGGATTTTCCAATAGTCACCCTACTTTTTTCCCACCTTGGTTTCTAGTAGTGGAGATTAATCACTCTTTATACTTACTGACTAGGTAAGAAGATTGTTTTACATTTAAAGTATGGAAATACCAAAGCGATCGCCGATAATCGCTAATCTAAAAAGTAAAGCAATATTGCCATTTCATTAATTCCATGTTTACCTTTGCTGAATATCGCGTCACCAAAAAGCTTTCAGAAAGTAGTAATTCATTAGTCTACCGAGGATATCGTGAGGCTGACGATCGCCCTGTGGTGTTGAAAGTATTCAACAAAGTCTATCCATCTCCAGAAAGTATCGCTGCCTTTAGACGGGAATACGAGGTTTTGCGTAGTTTGAATTTACCTCGAGTAGTCAAAGCCTATGACCTGAAAAAAGAGCAACAGTATTGGTTTATGGTGCTAGAGGATTTTGGCGGTGATTCTCTGACTAATTTAGGATTGGCGGGAAATTTAGAGTTAGTTGAGTTTTTTAAATTGGCGATCGCCATTACTAAAGCTCTTGGTTCGATCCACGCGGAAAGGATTATTCATAAAGATATCAACCCTGCTAATATTGTCTACAATCCTGATACCAAAGAGGTTAAGCTGATCGATTTTGGTATTTCTTCAAATCTCTCACGAGAAAACCCCAGCTTTAGTAATCCCAATATCTTAGAAGGTACTATCGCCTATATCTCTCCCGAACAAACGGGACGAATGAACCGAGCCTTAGATTATCGCAGCGATTTTTATTCTTTGGGAGTAACTCTTTATGAATTGTTGACGGGAAAGTTACCTTTTGATGCTCAAGATGCCTTGGAATTGGTGCATTGTCATATTGCAAAACAACCTTTATCAGTTACCAGTTATCAGTTATCAGTTATCAGCAGGGGCAATTCCCTAGAGGACTCGCTATATGCGGAGCGGTATCCTTTAGGACGCATCGCGCGAATCGCCCCTACGGTATTGTCCGATATTGTCATGAAGCTAATGGCAAAAAATGCTGAAGATAGGTATCAGTCAGCTTATGGGATTCAGGCGGATTTGGAATCATGTCTGAATCAATTTGAGAATAAGGGAGAAGTCGATGCTTTTACTTTAGGACAAAAAGATATCTGCGATCGCTTGGCATATCCCCAGAAAATATATGGTAGAAAGCGAGAATTAGCAACATTATTGGCAGCATTTGATCGCGTCACTTTAAAAGACACGGGGACACGGGGACACGGGGACACGGGGAATTTACTACACCCCAGAACGGAAATGGTTCTGGTAACAGGATATTCTGGAGTAGGTAAATCAGCTTTGGTTAGGGAAATTTATAAGCCGATTACCGCTAGCAGAGGCAATTTTATCTCTGGGAAATTCGATCAATATCGAAAAGATATTCCCTATTCAGCGATCGCCCAAGCGTTTAAAGAATTTTGCGATCGCCTGTTACTAGAAAGTTCTACTGTTTTAGAGAATTGGAGACAGAAGATTTTAAATGCGGTGGGCAATAATGGACAGGTATTAATTGAGGTTATTCCGAATTTGGAATTAGTTATTGGCAAACAACCACCTGTAGCTCAAGTTGGTTTTCAAGAAGCCCAAAACCGTTTCAATTTAGTCTTGCAAAACTTTGTGAGAGAGATTAGTAAACCAGAACATCCCCTAGTTTTATTTCTCGACGATCTGCAATGGGCAGATAATGCTTCTTTGAACTTACTCAAACTGTTGATGAGTGACTCTGACAATCAATATTTCTTGATTATTGGAGCTTATCGAGATAACGAAGTAGATGCTACTCATCCTTTAATGCTTGCCATAGAAGATATTCAACAAGAGGAAGGGATTGTCTCTTATATTCATATTAATAATTTGCCTAAATCCGATGTCAATGCTTTAGTAGCCGAGGCATTAGCTTGTTCGCCAGACTATACTGAATCCCTAAGCGATTTAATTTATGCCAAAACTCAAGGCAATGCTTTTTTCACCATCGAGTTTCTCAAATCTCTATATGCAGATGGTTTATTAACCTTCGATTACCTTGAAAGGTGGCAGTGGGATATCGATCGCATTAAAGCCCTTAATATTACTGATAATGTAGTCGATCTGATGATTCAGCAGATCGATCGCTTGCCCCCAATTACCAAGACAATTTTACAGTTGGCTGCTTGTATTGGTAATACATTCGATTTAGAAACCCTAGCGGTTATTAACAAAAGTCAACCAGCGGAAACTCTAGATGATTTATGGTCGGCTTTACCAGCAGGTTTGGTTATTCCTTTAAACGATAAATATAAACTACTTAGTAATAATTCTAATATCTCAACCAAAGAGATTCAGTTTAAATTTTTACACGATCGCGTTCAACAAGCAGCTTCTTCCTTAATTGAAGAAACTCAAAGACAAGCTACTCATTTGCAAATTGGACGCTTACTTTTAGCTAATAGTAAACCAGAGAATATAAACGAACGAATATTTACTATTGTCAATCAATTTAATGAAAGTATTTGTTTAATTGAGAATGAAGTAGAAAAAATTAGATTAGCCGAGTTGAATTTACTCGCAGGTCAAAAAGCAAAAACAGCAAATGCATACAGTTCAGCAGTTAACTATTTTCAGCTAGGACGAGAACTTTTAAATACTTCAAGTTGGCAAACTGATTACAAACTAACTCTCAAACTATATGTTGAAGCAGTAGAAGCAGCATTTTTAAACACGGATTTTGAGCAAGCAGAAATGATAGCAAAGGTGGTTCTCGAAAATGCCAGAACAGTACTAGATAAAGTTAAGGTTTACGAGACTCAAATTCAGTCTTATATCGCCCAAAATCAGATGCAACCAGCTATTAGTACAGGGCTACAAGTTTTGCAGTTTTTAGGTATATCTCTCTCTGAGTCACCACCTCAAGATTTGGATATTAATGCTCTGGGCAACTTACCAGAAATGACAGATCCTGAACAGCTAGCAGCCTTGAGAATCTTAATCGACCTAATTGTTGCTGTCTATATTGTTAGTCCCGATTTGTTACCCTCTTTAATACTCACAATGGTTAAACTCTGCATAGACGGAGGAAATTCAGTACTATCCTGCTATGCCTATGGAGGTTATGGCTTCTTTTTATGTGCGGTGATGGAGCAAATAGATCTCGGCTACGAGTTGACTAAGTTGGCTTTGAGAATGCTCGACCAATATGAATCTAGAGAAATTACCTGCAAACTCAGAAACATATTCAACAGCAATATCATTCACTGGAAAGAACATGCTAGAGTTGCG
>JAAUYH010226551.1_pt1 | contig 18866 bp, 17 predicted proteins | sample 7278061 | NCBI WGS metagenome assembly JAAUYH01 (sample SAMN14350203, study PRJNA611818) | marine sediment metagenome | isolation source: surface marine sediment (0.6m) | place: French Polynesia: Moorea | collected 2018-08 | reverse complement strand
CTGTTATACTCTGATTATTTTTTAGCTTCAACAAATAATTGCAAATTTAGTTGATTCTACGGATGTTTTGCGAGTTTATACTGAATTTTTATCAACTAATCTGAAAACTTAATTGTAATAAATTGATTATTAGTAATGAAAATAAATACATATCAAAATCAGTCGATTTTCTGCTTATGTTTGATCAATATTGCATTATTTTATTTAATTATTACTTGGCGAGTTACAGGAAATTTAGACCGAGTAATTACGGATAGTTTGTTCTATAGTGCAATTATCTATCTTTTCTGGCAACGTCAGGATCAAGTCAAATTTAGAAGTGAGATAAGTTCTAGTTTTATTGGTACAGTTTTGATTACAATTGTAGTAATCAAAAGTTTAAGTTTGTTAAGTTTTGAAAATTATTTTATCTTTTTAATTCCTTTTTTTACAATTGTTGGTTTATCTTTAATTACTTGTGGATTTTCTGGAATCTTGCAATACAGGAAAGAATTTTTCTTGAGTGGTATTCTATTTTTTCCTTCAGAAGTTGCGGGAATGGCTTTGGAAAAATTGACTTCTGTGACTATAGTAAATGCCAAAGTAGCAGCTTATTTACTCTATTATGTAGGGTTTAATGTTAATAGTACAGGAAATAAAGTATTACTTTCTTTACCTAAAATTGGTGATTTTCAAGCAGTAGTGAATTATTCTTGTTCAGGAATGCCAATGATAATTTTATTATTTAAACTAGGATTGATATTAATATTTTTATTTCCTTTTAGTAGCAAAGAACGTATTTTGATTCCAATTTTCTCTATAATTGCTGGATTTATTTTGGGAGTAATTAGAGTCTGTATTTTAACTTTATTAATTCCCCAGCCAACAAATTTCAATTATTGGCATGGTAATAACGGCTCTCAAATTTTTTCAACTTTAGCAATTATGCTCTTTGTCAGTTTGTCCTATTGGTGGATTCAGAAACAAGGATTTTTAATTAGACAATAGTGAACTACTTAACTGCTAAAAAATATTAATCATGATCCAGACTTTAACAAAAAATAGTTTGTTGATTTTTACTAATATTCTAGTGTTTTCAGCAACCATATATTCCCTGTTGGAAAATCAGGTAGGCAATCGTGATGCTAAAGCTTTTATTTTTCCTAATAAAGTTCCTTTGACTTCTTGGAATCAAATTGAAAGCGATCTTGCTAAGAGCGAGGCACTGCGCGAGAGAAGTTCACTCGTTCCTCGTGAGCGCGAATTAGTTAAGCCTCCAATCACTTTGGAATCAGAAGCAAAAATAACACCAGTTAAACATTATCACTATGTTAAAGATGATTTAACTATCAATGTTGGGGTGTCTTATGTTGTCAATACTAGAGGCAATGTGTATCAATTAATTGATACACAAACGAATATTCCTGATAATGTTTTAAATCAACAGGAGATCAAAAAACATAATGACATTGGATTTTATAGTGTATTTCAAGATAATAAGTATAGTTATCTAAGTAGCTGTCTCGATTCTCAAGGAAAGGCTACGGTGACACCCCAACAATTTTCGGCAAACCTTAATCAAGTTAAGCTTACTCCTAGTTTGTTGGCTAAGTGGTTACTCGGAAAAGCTAGTATTCGCGATCGCCGTTGTATATGGCTTCATTTATCCATACCATTACAATCAGAAGTCAGGACTAGTCATGAGATTTTAGAAAATACTTGGGTTGATTTGGTTAAATGGTGGGGTTCCAATTTTCCTCAACTGTAACAACTACTGCTATCAAATAGAGAATTCGTTTCATATCACTACTTAAGTAAGTAAGTCAATTTTTAGATTTTGTGATTATACTTAAGCAGTTTAGATTAAGCTATTTTACCCCCATGAATCTTACTCCCAATCAGCAAATATTCTCATTATCTATAGTTCGTCTAGTTGGATATGGATTACTAGTCATGGCTTTCATCGATCTGCTAGTAATACTAATTCCCCTTAAGTTAATGAATTATACTTGGGAATTTCAAACTATCGGCACCATAATTGAACGGATTCCTCTAACTTTAATTGCAGTAGTTTTAGTTTTCTATGGAGAAAGACGCGATCGCACACCGATAGAAACTTTACTATTGCGTTGGTTGTCCCATTTGACTCTTTTAATAGCAATTATGTTGCTTTTAATAATTCCCCTTAATATAGTCAATGGATTTCGGATTTATCACAGTCACAATGCCAATATTAATGCCCAAGCTATACCCCGCATTGATGCCATGGAACAATTTAAAGGTAAAATCCAAGCTGCCGAATCTTTGGCACAAATTGAATCTATATTAGAAACCAAAGCCAAAACAGATCTGGTTTTTCCAGATTCAATAGATTCTGAAGAATTCAAAGCTAATATTATCCAGAAATTACAGAATAATCAAGACTTATTGCGTTCTCAGGTTCAAGCAACTAACCAACAAAGAAGTTCTTTTTTGCTAAAAAAAGCTGTCAAGTGGAATCTTGCAGCTTTAATTTCTAGTTTTATCTTTTTCTTTATTTGGAAACAGACATTGTGGGCAAGATTAGAAGCAAGTCACAATTTAAAGTACGAATAACCTTAATTAATATCCAGTATCAAATATAAATTTAATGTCAATGATCCTAAGTCTTGACATTATGCCAGAAAAATATAGATGGGTGTAATTACGGAGGTAGTTTAACTACAGAGAATCTAATATTGATATGACCTGACCGTGAAAGAGACTTTCCGCTAGGAAGTATTGATAATCGCGGTGTTAGTACAAACTTAACAATTCTATAGGTATTTGCAATGCAAGTACTACAGGTATCAAATAGTATTTATATCTAGAAAAATTACATAGCAATATAGAATTCTGCTGAGAGTTAGATTTTATGAGTAATGGCATAATTAGACCCGATACTGTTCATCTCCCTCAAGAAGAACCAGGATTTTCCTTATCAGATATTAAACAAATTATCTATCGCAAATGGAAACCAGCTTTAGCAGTTACAATTGTTGCTTTTGCTGGTATTTTTGCCTCAGAAGCTCTAAAAACACCTAAATATAAATCAGAAACTTTAATTTTATTAGAAAACTCCAAAACTCAAAATTCTACTTCCATCGCTCCAGGGGGAAATCAAGGATTTACAGGATACTATAATCTCAAAGATTTTTCTACTGAAATATATGTTTTGAGGAGTTATTCTCTAGTTTCTCAAGCAGCACAAAAACTCAAACTACGCTACAGCAATATTACCCCAGGAGAAATAATTAGCAGTTTGTCTATTAGGCAAGCATCAGTAAATGAAGTGCCTACTGATGTTTTAATAGTGTCCTATACTAACTCCGATCCAGAAAAAGCCAAAGCAGTTTTAGAAGCTTTAGGAGAAACTTATGTTGACTATAGCTTGGAAAGGCAAAGAGCCAAAGCTAGTAATGCTATTTTATTTATCGATAATCAATTACCTAACGCCCAAAAAGAACTAGATAAAACATCCATGGCAATTCGGGATTTCAGGCGCAAATATAGTTTGGTCGATCCCGATACTCATGCGGAAGCCGTTACTAAATATAAGTTATCTTTGGAACAAGAAAGTAACGGTTTGCAACTCGATCTACAGAGACTTAAAAATTTAAAAATCGAACTAGAATCTAGACTCATAAAACTAGGACAAGACCCAGAAACTATTGCTGCTTCATCTACTTTAAGTCAAGATAGTGTCTATCAGAAATTAGCCAGTCAACTTAAAGATATAGAGGCTAATTATGCTCTAGGAAAAATAAATTTTCATGATACCTATCATGTCATGGAAGAACTTAAACTCCAGCAGCAAGAACTCCGTCAACTTTTAAACAAAAGAGCTAGGGAAATTTTGGGTAAGTCTGCTTCTCCTGAAATACAACAGAAAGTTTTAATTGCAACTAATTCTACCACAGTAAAATCCGATAGTAGGACTCCTACAACAAAGAATAGTCAGCCTGGAACTTCTAATAATTCCATCTTGGAAAATTTAAGCACTCAACTAGTAGAGACAAAAACTCAATTAGCAGTATTAGAAAAGCAGAAAAAAAGTTTGGCTAATATTCAAAAAGAAGTTGACTCCCAATTTCAACTCCTACCCCAATTACAACAAGATTATTCCCAATTACAACGGGAATACGCAGTTAAATCCGAAGCTGTTGACTATCTATTAAAAAGGCAACAGGAATTAGAAATTGCCGAAGCAGAAGCTAACGCCCCCTGGCGCGTTTTAAATGCCCCCTATTTACCCAGCAAGCCAGTTTCTCCCAATATCCAAAATTCTTTGAGTAGAGCTTTGATGTTAAGTGGTTTATTGGGAATAGCAACAGCATTCCTCTTACAGAAATTGGATCAAAGAGTTAGAAAAGTTGAAGAAATCAAGCAAATAACTCGACTACCTATATTGGGTACTATTCCTAGGGTTGAAAACCCCATGATCGAAACCGTCACTTCTAACAGAAAGTCTTCCTACTCCTATTACTATTCTTCCTTTACTGAAGGCTTGAGAGCTTTGGCGATGAATCTACGTTATATAGTTACAGAAACTGGCAGAATCAAGAGTTTAGCTCTCACATCTTCTACTTCTTCTGAAGGAAAAACTACTATTTCTTATAACCTTGGTGTTGTACTAACCGAATTAGGACTCAAAGTTTTAGTAGTAGATGGAGATATGCGTAAACCTAAAATCCATAAAATAGCTCAAATTAAGAATGAAAGAGGACTTAGTGACATAATTGCTAATAACGAATCTTGGACAGACTTAATAAATACAGAAATCTTAGAAAATCTCCATGTCTTAACTGCTGGCTCCAATAATCCCAATCCTATTGCTCTACTCAATTCAGAGAAAATGACCGAAATGATTGCCGAATGGGAAGAAGAATATGACTACGTTCTAATTGATACTCCTCCTATTGGGGTTATGGCTGATGCTAAAAGTTTAGCTACTGAAGTTGATAGTTTTCTTTTTGTTACTGGAATAGAAAGAGCTACTCGTAAAGGGATTATTAATGCTCTCGACATTTTGGGTAGTAGTAACTGTCATATGGCAGGATTTGTGGCGAATATGGTTGACCGCGACTTTGACTACTATGCTTACTCTTATTATGACTCCTATTACAATCAGCAAAAGAATGCTGGTACTACAGATAATGGAACTAATATGAGTGAAGGAAATGAATCTCAAGGTAGATTGCAGCAAATAGTTAGACAATTCCGTCGTCGTTAATTACTTGAGATATTCACAATTTATATGATTAGCAATCCTCCAGAATTAATTATTGAAGCAGGTCGTACGGAACGTCAATATTGGCAAGACTTATGGCGATATCGAGAACTATTTTATTTTTTAGCTTGGCGAGATATCTTAGTGCGATACAAGCAAACTATCATTGGTATGGCTTGGGCTTTAATTCGACCCTTTTTGACCATGGTAGTCTTTACCGTCATTTTTGGTAAAATCGCCAAATTACCCACAGAAGGAGATGCACCCTATGCCATCATGGTGTTTGCTGCTATGTTACCTTGGCAATTTTTCTCTAACTCCTTATCGGGATGTAGTAATAGTTTAATTACTAATGCCAACCTAGTTTCTAAAGTCTATTTTCCCCGTTTGATTGTTCCAACTAGTGCTGTAGTAGTTAGTTTTGTTGACTTCATGATTTCAGGGATGATTTTACTGGGATTAATGATTTGGTACAATTTTGTTCCTAGTTGGCGAATTATTACCCTACCTTTATTTATTAGCATTGCTTTTGCTGCTTCTATGGGAGTAGGACTGTGGTTAGCATCTCTAAATGTGCAGTATCGAGACTTTCGTTATGTCGTTCCATTCATCATTCAGTTTGGGTTATATATTTCTCCTGTGGGTTTTAGCAGCAATGTTGTTTCCGAACAATGGCGATTATTATATTCTCTAAATCCCATGGTAGGAGTAATTGATGGCTTTCGTTGGGCAATTTTAGGGGGTGAATCAAACCTGTATCTACCAGGATTTCTTTTATCTTTAGCATTAGTATTAGTTTTATTATTTAGCGGTATTTCCTATTTCCGCAAAATGGAACGCACTTTTGCCGATGTAATTTAGTAATTAATAATCATTATGTCTGATACAGTCATTACGGTCGAAAATTTAGGTAAAAAATATATCATTGGGCATCAAAAGCAAGAAAAATATACTGCTTTAAGAGATGTAATTACTAATGGCGTGAAATCAATCTTTACTCCTAATTCTCAGAATCAAAATAGTCAAGAAGAATTTTGGGCATTAAATGATATTTCTTTTGAAATTAAACAAGGTGATAGAGTAGGAATTATTGGGCGTAATGGAGCAGGGAAATCTACTCTTTTAAAAGTTTTAAGTCGCATTACTGAACCAACAAAAGGGCAAATAAAAATCAAAGGTAGAGTTGCTAGTTTATTAGAAGTAGGAACTGGTTTTCATCCCGAATTAACAGGCAGAGAAAATATATTTCTCAATGGTGCAATTTTAGGAATGGGTAAAATAGAAATCAAGAAAAAGTTTGATGAAATTGTAGCTTTTGCCGAAGTAGAAAAGTTTTTAGATACACCAGTTAAAAGATATTCTTCAGGAATGTATGTGCGGTTAGCTTTTGCTGTAGCTGCCCATTTAGAACCAGAAATTTTGGTGGTAGATGAGGTTTTAGCTGTAGGAGATGCAGCTTTTCAGAAAAAGTGTTTGGGCAAAATGCAAGATGTAGCTAATAAAGAAGGTAAAACAGTTTTATTCGTCAGTCATAATATGGGAACAGTTCAACAATTATGTACTTCAAGTATATTTCTTGATAGGGGTCAAGTTGTAACTTTTGACAATGTTGAGCAGGTCGTAGCTAAATATTTACACTTTACTTCGATAGAAACATCAACGCAGACTAATTTGAAGAGAACAGGTAATAAAAAGATTATTTTTAAAGATTTTTATACTAGTGATAGATCGGGAAAATTTAGTAACATTTTTTCAATGGGAGACGATATTTACATTAATTTTACACTTTATTTTCAAGAAATAATAAAAGAACCAGTTGTAGCAATACAAATTAAGAATCATTTAAATGAACAGTTTGCTCACTTGATAAATTTAGATGATGATTTTCATATCAAACCTATTAATAAAGGGGATTTTAATCAAATAAAAGTTAAAATCCCCAAGGTTTTTTTAAGCCCCAGTCAATATATTCTAGAATTATGGGTTGGTGAAAATATGAATATTGCTTGTGATTATATTTATGATTGTATGTCAATAGAAATAATTCAAAGTAATAAAATTAAACGTCTAACTCCTTATCCAAGTCATCTCAAAATTTTTCTTAATTCTGAATGGGAACAAATAGCATGATTAATACTAATCTACAATTCAATAATAAACTAACGCACGTAATTGATAATTACATTAAATTCAAAATCAGAAAATATAATCAAATAGAAGGATTTTTATCACAAAAAGAAGCTATAGCATTATATAAAATTGCATCAATTTTACCAAAGAACAGTACTATTGTGGAAATCGGAAGTTGGAAAGGTAAAAGTACTTATTGTCTTGCAAAAGGAATCAAATCCGGTAAAGTAATTGCAATTGATCCGTTCGATGCTTCAGGTGATGATACTAGTGCAATTATATACAATCAACAACGAGGAAAAACTTCATTACTTCAACAGTTTAAATTAAATATGATTAAATTAGACGTAATTCATAAAATTGAAATATATCAAGGTTATTCTCAAGACTTCGTTGGTTCTATTTCAGCAATAGATTTTTTATTTATTGATGGTGATCATTCTATTGAAGGTTGTAGCCAAGATTTTTTAAATTATTCTGATCAGATCAAAGTTGGAGGATATATTGCTTTTCATGATTATTATCTTTCTAGAAAAGAACTTGGCCCTACTTGGGTTATAGAAAACAAAGTAAGTTCATCTGGAAGATATAAATTTTCAAACTTATCTGATTCTCTTTGGATAGGTCAAAAAATAAAGTAAATCTAATTTGAAAATTATAAATATTAAAGATAATTTAACGGAAGCCTAACTCAAATGGTTAAAAGTTATTTAGCTATAAATATATGTCCTCTATGTAATTCAAAACGGTATCAACCCATTATTCGTATTTCAAATTCATCAGAAAAAACAGATTCCCAAGTTACTATCCAAAAATGTTTGAGATGTAGTAATGCTTGGACTTTTCCATCTCCTGACTATGTAGATTATAAAAACGAAGATTTTCACCAACAATCTATTTCTGTATCTTCACAATTAGATATTAAAACTATTTCCGATTTGCCAGAAGAATGGCAAAAATCCCTAAAAATGCAAGTTTCTCTAATAAAAAGATATCTTCAACCTAGAGCTAAAATTTTAGAAATAGGATGCGGAGAAGGAATTCTGCTCTCTGAATTAGCTTACTTGGGTTTTATTGTTGAAGGAATTGAACCTAGTTTTAATGCTAGTTTAAGAGCTAAAAACAAAGGGCTTAAAATTACAAATTCTCTATTTCCTGATTATTTTCCTGAACAAAAATTTGATTTAGTTATACTTTCTCACGTACTAGAACATATTCAAAATCCTTCTAGGTTCTTGCGAACAGTAAGTCAACTAATACCAAATGGTTATTTATTACTTATACAAACAAATTATCAGGGTTTAATTCCTAGATTAAGGACAAAAGATTGGTACGCTTGGGTTCCTAATGAACATTATTGGCATTTTACCCCTTTTGGATTAACTTTTTTAGTTAATAAACTAAATTTTAGACTAATAAAATGTGAATATTCTTCTCTAGTTCACACAGGAAAAAAAAATAAATTGTTACAAATTATTGCTAAGACGATACCTCAATATTTAGACCAATTTCATATTTTATTTAAGTTAAATAATTAGCTTGATAAATACAAATAAGGTAGTTTATTAGAGCAAAAATAAGATATAACATATGTCTAAACCAACAATAATTTGTCTTACTCCTGTCAAAAATGAAGCCTGGATTCTTGATCGCTTTCTTCAATGTACTAGTCTTTGGGCAGACCACATAATTATTGCCGATCAAAATTCCACAGATGGTTCTAGAGAAATTGCTGAAAAATATTCTAAAGTAATTTTAATCGATAATAATTCATCAACATTTAATGAGTTAGAAAGACAAAAACTCTTAATTCGAGAAGCCCGAAAAATTTCAGGTAGGAAATTATTAATTGCTCTTGATGCAGATGAAATATTCACTGGATTTGAAAATATTTCAGAGTGGAAGACTATGATTAAAGCTGAACCAGGAACAAGTTTTTGGTTTCAGTGGGCAAATATATTACCTGGAATAGAACACTATTATGTTCCTAATTATCATATGCTTTTCGGCTATATGGATGATGGAATAGAACATAGTGGAAATTTTATTCATAGTCCTAGAGTACCTGTTAAATCCAGGGGAAAAAAATTTTTCTTCTCTCATATCAAGATTATGCATTATCAGTATGTTGATTGGAATAGAATGAAAAGTAAACATCGCTGGTATCAATGTATAGAAAGAATTAATTTTCCTCATCGAAGTTCTATTAATATTTATCGTCAATACCATCATATGGATGTTCCTCCTATCGATATTAAAACCATTCCCCATTCTTGGTTTGATACCTATGAAGCAAAAGGAATTGATATGACCAGTATTAATATTGAAAAACTTTATTGGTGGGACAAAGAAATTTTAAATTTTTTTGATAAGTATGGAGTTACAAACTTTAGAAAAGAGTATATTTGGGATGTTGATTGGAATCAAGTATATAAAGAATGTTATGAAGAAAATCATAACTTACATTTTAAAGATCCACGAAATAGATTACAAAAATGGATTCATCATTGGTTAAAAAAATCACAAGTAAATCCTTATAAAATCTCAAATAAGATTATTAATAAAACATTGAGAATGTTAAATTGGTAAATTAATTATTTAAAGCATTAAGGCAATTTTATTGTCAGAGTCATAAACTGTATCATTTCCCCTTTTTCCCTTTGACCAAAAACTCATAAACACGAGAAACCTATACATTGAATTTGAAATATTGTTAATGTATTTATATGAAAAAAATAGCTTACGTATCGACAAATAGTTTGACTAATATTAGAAATTGGTCAGGATTGAATTGGTATATTGGAAAAGCTTTACAAATGCAAGATTTCAATCTAAATTACATTGATAAATTACCAATATCTCGAAATTTATTTTTGAGGTTAAAATCTTCATTTTATCGTCGTTTTACCCAAAAACATTATCAACGAGAGCGTGATCCTATTACTTTAAAACATTACGCTAATTCCGTTCAAGAAAAATTAATCAATTTAGATTCTATAGATTTTATTTTTAGTCAATCGACTATTCCTATTGCTGAACTAAAATCTGATATTCCTATGGTATTTTGGACTGATGCTACCTTTGCTGGAATGATTGGCTTTTATCCAGAATTTAATAATTTATGCAGAGAAACAATTAAGCATGGCAATCAATTAGAAAAAAAAGCTCTTGAAAAAGCAAAATTTGCTATTTATTCTTCAGATTGGGCTGCTGAGACAGCAATTAAATATTATCAGATTGAGCCTTCAAAAATAAAAGTGATTCCTTTTGGCGCTAATGTCAACGATTATAAAACACTAGAAACAATAAAAGATATTGTTAATGCTAGACCAAGAAATATATGTAAATTACTTTTTTTAGGAGTTGATTGGCAAAGAAAAGGCGGTGAGATTGCTTTAAAAGTAACTGAAAAATTAAATAAAATAGGTTTGATCTCGGAACTAACTGTTGTAGGATGTAATCCTTTTAGCGATATTAAACAACCAAAATTCGTTAAATGTGAAGGCTTTATTAGTAAATCAAGCAAAACTGGTAGAGAAAAAATAAATAATTTACTTGCGGAAAGTCACTTCTTAATTCTTCCATGTGATGCAGAATGTTATGGATTGGTTTTTTGTGAAGCCAATGCTTTTGGAGTTCCTGTTCTTGCTACTAAAGTTGGTGGAATACCTACGATTATTAAGAACGGAAAAAATGGAAATTTATTTGAAAAACAAGAAACTATTTCTTCTTATGTAAGTTATATTAGCAATTTATTTCATCGATATGCAGAGTATAAAAAATTAGCTCTTAGCTCATTTCACGAGTTTGAAACTCGATTGAATTGGAAAGTAGCTAGTGCACAATTTAAAAAATTAGTACTTAATTAGGATATCAGTCTTGTTAATGAGTAATAAATTACTATTTATCCATGATGATATTCCACGGCAAGGAATATCTGGTAATATTGTATTCCTTCGACATTTTGAAAAGCTACAATCTTGGAATATTCAGATTTTTGTTCCTGAACAAGTTGTAAATAGTCAAACTTATCTTGGATGTAAAACATCTTGGAATATTAATTCTTTGCCAAATCGTAAATTTTATTGGCCTCCCTTTCGAGAAAGTAGTTCTTTATCTATCAATACTCGTTTGTGGCTTTGGCAAAAATCAATAGAAAAATTTATGTTAAAGCAAGGAAAACCACAAGCTATATTAACTGTACTTTGGCATTATTACTCAGTTGTTGCTTGCAATATTTCCAAGAAATTTAATATTCCTTTATTTGTAATAATTCATGATCGTTGGGATTTAAGAACTAATTTACCTCACATTGCTAAACAAAGAAATACTTACGCTCAAAAAGTTCTAGAACAAGCGACTAAAGTTTGGCCAGTAACTCTTGAACTAGGAGAATATTTTTTAGGTAAAAATTCGTCTAAATTACAAGTCCTATTGCCTATTCCTGGTGGTTATGTACAAAAAAAAACACTCTGGAAACCAGAATTTGCTAATCGTTTAACACTAGTTTATTCTGGTACTGTTGAAAAGCATCACTATCAAATTTTTTCAACTATAGCTACTGCAATGAAAGGGAGTGAAGATTGTCTGATTATTGTTACTAATCCTAATAACGAAATAGGATTAGTACTTGCTCAGAGGTTTAGTAATATTAAATTATTAGAATATTTTCCTAAAAACAAAGATGCAGTAAATTTTATTGTTAATAACGCATCAGCTATTTTAGTTACATATGGCTTTTCTATTGAAGAAAATCCTTTCTCAGAACACAGTTTTCCTAGTAAAATGATTGAATTTTCTTATACTGGATTACCAATTCTATCTATTGCCCCTGTTAATTCTGCATTTGGTAAATGGTTAGAAAAAAACCAATGGCATTTAATAGTAACGGATAATAATACCCTAGTTATTAAAGAAAGTCTAGATTTGTTAAAGCAAAAAGAAGCTTGGAATAAAATGTCTTCGCAAACATGGAGTTTCAGCCAAAAAAAATTTAAAGTTGATAACATTCACCAAATTTTTGAATCTGGGTTACATGGAGTATTAAATGTTAGTAAATAATAATACTATTTCTTTATTAGTTCCTTGTTACAATGCAGAACCTTACATTGATAACTTCATTGCTAATATGTCCCAACAGACTAGACCTTTTGATGAAGTAATATTTTACGATGATTGCAGTACGGACAATACTGCTAAGCTTTTACAACAACAAAACTTTGGTCGTGTTATTTATGGAAAAGTTAATCAAGGACCATCTATCGGCAGAAATATTTTACTAAAGGAATCTACAGGTCAACTAATTCATTTTCATGATGTTGATGATTGGTTAGAACCTAAATTTTTAGAACAAACTATAGCTGCACTTACTGATGATTGGGATGCAGTAATTACGAATATTAAAGTAATAGATAGAGAGACTAATAATATTAGACACATACATGATTATTCAGAATTAAATGATAATCCAGACCCAACAGCATTTTTTTTAACCCATTGTTGTTACCCTATTAACGGGCTATATCGCAGAGAAATTTTAGAAAAAGTAGGTGGTTTTCGTGAAACTTTATCAAGAGACGAAGATCCAGATTTGCATATAAGACTAGCTTTTTCGGGAGCTAGAATTAGCAATCTTAATTTACCATTGTCAATTAATCGCTTTGGAAAAAATACTTATTCTTCTCGCTCATACTTAGCTTGTTGGAGAGAACATCTCAAAGCTCTTAAATACTATTTTCAAGAACTTCCTAAACAATATCATCGAATTTTAATCTCTGATAGTGACAAAATGGTTGGTCTATGTGCTGCTGGAGGAGATTTGCAACTTGCTTTCGATTATCTAGATTTTTATGAGTCTCTTGGAGGAAAAAAAGATTTATCTCAAATTGCTAGTAACCCGATGAAACTTTTAGCTTATACTATTGGCTACCGTAATGCTCTAAAGTTGCGTTTTGGTAAACTCGGACGTAATTTAAGAAAGCTCATACCATGGCGTATTGGTTAAAGTCTATTCATTCTTTGTTGAAACACTAAAATTCAAGATCATGCAATCCTCACCATTAGTGTCTATTCTTATTCCTTGCTACAACTCAGAGCAGTGGCTGGCTGAAACTATAGAATCGGCATTAGCTCAAACCTGGAAAAATATCGAAATTATTATAGTTGATGATGGTTCAACAGATAATAGTTTAGCAATAGCTAAAAGTTTTGAATCTTCTATAGTTAAAGTTATCAGTCAAGAGAATAAAGGAGCAAGTACAGCAAGAAATATAGCATTAAAAGAAGCACAAGGCGATTTTATTCAATATTTAGATGCAGATGATTTGTTAGCACCAGATAAGATTGAACTTCAAGTAGGACTTTTAGAAAACAATGGTGATTGTAATCTAGTTGCTTCAGGAGAATGGGCAAGATTTTATCGTTATCCTGAAGAAGCCTTATTTATTTCTCAACCTTTATGGCAAGATATGTCTGCTGTGGACTGGTTAGTCTGTGCTTGGTCAAAGCCTTGGATGATGCACCCTGTAGCTTGGTTAGTACCTCGTAGAATATCAGACAAAGCTGGTTTATGGAATGAGGATTTATCTGTTAATGATGATGGCGAATATTTTACTCGTGTGGTTTTATCTAGTGATAGAGTTAAGTTCTGCCAGGGTGCAAAAAGTTATTATAGATCGGGTAATACTGGTAGTTTGAGTGGTATTACATCAGCTAAAGCTAGACAGTCACAATTTTTATCTTTCAGTTTAGGAACAACTAATCTTTTAGCAATAGAAAATAGTCCTCGTACTCGTCAAGTTTGCGCTATAGTTTTTCAACGCTTTATTTATGAAGCTTATCCTGATGTTGCAGAGTTAAGTAAACAAGCAGAAGCAAAAGTAAAAAAATTTGGTGGCTCAAATCTTCAACCTAGTGGCGGAAATATCTTTCAATTATTAACTAAAATCGTCGGTTGGCAAAAAGCAAAAAAAATTCAAAGAGTATTTTATCAGTATGGGTATCAAAAAGCTGCTGTAGGTTGGAAATTAGCTAAGTTGCAAGAAAAAATTAGGTATTTAATCGCTCGAAAAACAGAGCGGTTTTACCTTTCTTAGTCGAATCAAAAATTACTAATTATCAATAACTTAAATTCTTTTTTTACAATATTCAAATGGTATTACCAAATTTTCTAATTATTGGAACTCCTAAAGCGGGAACAACATCTCTTTATCATTATTTGAATCAACATCCAGAAATTTATTTTTCCCCTCACAAAGAACCTCATTTTTTTTCTTTTATTGGCGAACAACAACCTCATTGGGGTGTTAAAACTTTAGCTGAATACGAAGCATTGTTTGAAGGAGTAACTAACGAAGGTAGTGATTCCCCCCAAAATCTTAAATTGTTCGTAATTCTAGTTTTCCGTATTTACAACGAGGCGATCCGTATTTCCCCTTGATAAACTAGCACTGTCTTTAAACTGAGGAATAGATATACCTAGAGAATATCAATGTCTGAGACAATATCTTCAACTCATGCGACTGTAGCTCATTTAGCCCCTACTCCTTTTGTACAACAAGTAGCAAAAGCTCTATATGATGAGGGAATGTTAACTCGTTTTGCTACTACTTTTACTAAACGCTCAGAAGCAATGTGGCAAAAGGTTTTGTGTAACTTAGCCAAAACCGTACAATATGACCTTTCAAAACAATTATCTCGTAGAGAAGTTGGAGATATTCCTCTATCTTTAGTTAGGGATCATCCATGGCAAGAGTTAACCCGTTTATTAGTATCTCGAATAGATAAGCAAAAGATTATCACGGATGCTGTATTTCACTGGGCAATAAAAGATTTTGATCGCTGGGTTGCTGATGAAAATCTCACTGATAGTAATGTTGTCTATGGTTATGAGTATGGTTGTCTAGATACTTTCAGGAGTGCCAAACAACAAGGAATCGCTAGAATATATGATGTTCCTGCTCCAGAACACGATTTTTCGGAAAATATTATTCATCAAGAAATCGCTAACTATTCAGAGTTAAATACTCCTTATCGGAAATATACGAGAAAACGCCAACAAATTAGAACTCAAAGACGTGTGGCAGAATGGAATTTAGCAGATGTAGTAATTGCCAATTCAGAATTTACCAAAAAGTCTTATGCAGATGCAGGATTAGATGTGGATAAGGTGAGAGTAGTACCTTTGGGGGCACCGCCAGTATGTTCTAAAGAGAAAGAAAAGGAAACTAATGGTAATGAACCAGTAAAATTTTTATGGGCTGGTACATTTAGTATTCGCAAAGGGGCTCACTATTTAATATCTGCTTGGAATCAACTGAATGCTAAATCTCAAGCGGAACTTAAAGTATTTGGTGCTATGGGATTGCCCTCATCACTACTTAAAGATATTCCCGATTCTATTAAGTTTTCTGGTACTATTCCCCGTTCGGAATTATATCGTCAATATCACCAAGCAGATATCCTAGTTTTTCCTACTCTCTGCGATGGCTTTGGTATGGTGGTGACAGAAGCTTTCGCCCAAGGCTTGCCAGTAATTACTACAGATCGTGCTGGTGCAGCAGATTTAATCTGTCATGGGGAAAATGGTTTGATTATTCCTGCGGGAGATGCTGAAGCTCTAGCAGAAGCTTTGGAATGGTGCATGAATAATCGTCAGCAATTAAAAGCTATGCGTGGGGTTGCTCTAGAAACGGCAGCTAATTGGCAATGGTCTGATTATCGTCATGCTTTGGTCGAAAATTTACGAGATGGTTTACAAGTAGCTGGCTATAGCTTATGAAGGCTAAAATTTGCTTGGTTAGTCCTGGTCATGTAGCTTCTAATCCCCGCTTAGTAAAAGAGGCTGATGCTCTTTATGATGCTGGCTATCAAGTACGAGTAGTAGCAGGAGACTATATGGCAGAGGTTCGATTACTAGATCAGACTATCTTTTCTAGGTCATCTTGGTCATGGGTGACTGTGGGGCTAGGTACAAAATTTACCTACATTCTGGGGAAAATTAAACAAAAATTAGCTCAAATTATTGCTTCTATTGGTTGGATTCCTAATTTATCTTGGGCTATCTGGGGACATTATCCTCTTAGTAAAAGATTAGGTCAAGTTGCTGCTGCTGAAGCTGCCGATCTTTACATTGCTCATTGTTTAGCAGCTTTACCTGCTGCTGCCTGGGCAGCTAAGAAACACCATGCCAAGTTGGGTTTTGATGCGGAAGACTTTCACATCGGAGAATTAGCAGATATTCCCGAAAACCAGACTGAAATTAGAATACGCGACTATCTTGAAAGGACATTACTACCTCATTGTAGTCATCTTACCGCAGCTTCTCCCAAAATTGCCGAGGAATACTATAAACGGTATGGAATTAAGATGCACTCAATTCTTAATGTCTTTCCTCTAGCTGAATCTCCCCAGTATCAGGTAAATATAGCCAACTCCGAACCATCTTTATATTGGTTTTCCCAGACCATAGGTGCAGGAAGAGGAATTGAAGCCATTATACAAGCAATGGCAAAGATGAAAACTAAAGTACAACTTTGTTTACGAGGTATTCCTGCTAGTGGCTATCAAGAGCAGTTACAAAATTTAGCACAAGCATTAGGTGTATTAGAACAAGTTTCTTTTCTACCCTCTGCACCTCCTGGGGAAATGATTAAACTAGCAGCAGAACATGATTTAGGGTTATCAACAGAACCAGGCAGAGATATTAACAATAGTATTTGTTTAGGGAATAAAATCTTTACTTATTTATTAGCAGGAATTCCCATCTTGATGAGTTGCACTCCTGCTCAGGAAGACTTTGCCAAACAACTAGGAGAAGCTGCTGTCTTAATCGATATTAATCGTATAGAACATATTGCTCAGACATTAGATAACTTTTTATCTCAACCCGATAAACTAACTTTTGCTCGCGCTCGTGCTTGGAAACTCGGACAAGAAGTTTATAACTGGGATGTAGAAAAAAAACATTTTTTAAACCTTGTAGAGGCATCTTTGAAATGACATCTCAAATCAATTATTCTGGACTTTCTCAGGTAACACCTACTTCTAATAAAACATTTAAACAAAAATTCGGTTCTTGGCTAATTCCTAGACTACCTATCAATCGCCATGTCTTTAATCATTTTCGATTAGAGTTAAATTGTTGGTATATTCGCAATTTACACCAATTACATCCTGGTTATAGAGCCAAGATTAATTATCTCAAACAGCAACAGAATCTTTTAGTTAATGTAGGGTGTGGATCTTTTGGTAAACCTGACTGGATTAATCTTGATCTATATAGTCATCCTAACGTCACTTTAAGAACAGACGCGAGAAAAAATCTACCTCTAGCAGATAATTCTTGTTCGGGAATTCACGTAGAACATTTTTTAGAACATTTAGAGCCTACAGATGAGCGTCCTGATTTCTTGCAAAATTGTTATCGTTGCTTACAATCTGGAGGAGTCTTAAGAATTATTGTTCCTGATGCGGAATTATATATCAAAGCCTATTTAGAATCTGGGTGGGAAAATTTTAACTATATTGGCTGTGGTGGAGATGTTCCAGAAAAAACTTTTAAAACTAAAATGCAAGCACTAAATCATGTTTTTGTTCAAGGCTGGGAACATTATGGTGGCTATGATGCAGAGACATTAGAACTCGAACTAAGTAATGCTGGGTTTACTAATATCAAGCGTCGGGAATGGAAACAAGGAAATTTTCCCAAAGAGTGTATAGATAGAGAACAACATCGTCCCTATTCATTATATTTTGAAGCAATAAGGTAACTAATAAAAATTAGAACCCAAAGTAAATAAGTTTTTAAAAAATCTAATGGAGAAATTATGACTACTTCAATTAATTTTTCAGGAATACCTAATCAAAGCTCTCTTGGTAAATTATTAAGGCTTCCTCTTAAATTTATTCCTAATAAATTACAAATGCCAATTTTACAGGGAAAACTTAAGGGTAAAAAATGGATTGTTGGTTCAAGTCAGCATGGCTGTTGGTTGGGTAGTTATGAATATGATAAACAAGTACTTTTTGCCCAAACTGTTAAACCAGGAAGTGTTATTTATGATTTAGGTAGTCATGTAGGATTCTATACTTTATTAGGATCGGTTTTGGTAGGAAATACAGGAAAAGTTTTTAGTTTTGAACCTTTACCAAAAAATTTAACCTACTTAAAAAAACATCTACAAATTAATAATATTACTAATACAAAAATTATAGAAGCTGCGGTATGCGATCACGAAGGAACTGCTTATTTTGAAACTAATAATTGCAGTTTTCAAGGTCATTTAGGTTCTGAAGGCACTTTAAAAGTAAGAACCGTTGGTCTAGATGAACTTATTACTAAAGAAAAAGTACCCATTCCCAACTGCTTAAAAATTGATGTAGAAGGAGCAGAAATTAAAGTTTTACAGGGCGCAAAAAAAATGTTAACTGAATTTCATCCTACTATCTTTTTAGCAACTCATGGAGAAAACATACACGAAGAATGTTGTGAATTACTTTTGAGTTTAGG
>JAAUYH010079324.1_pt1 | contig 18876 bp, 11 predicted proteins | sample 7278061 | NCBI WGS metagenome assembly JAAUYH01 (sample SAMN14350203, study PRJNA611818) | marine sediment metagenome | isolation source: surface marine sediment (0.6m) | place: French Polynesia: Moorea | collected 2018-08 | reverse complement strand
TGGCACACCTTAGTTGCCGGCAGCAGAGTTCCATCGGAAGTCCAGCGGCTGGCCCTCGGGGTCGCTCGCGATGACGCGGAATAGGATGGTATGGTCCGGGGGCGCGCTCGCTGCACCTTGAAAGGTACCCGCGATCGAGGGGCCGTAGTTGATGGGTTCCAGTTCGCCGACGAATACGACGATGGTGCCCGTATGGCTGCCGCCCGCATTGTCGCTGACCGTCACCGTAAGCGGACAACTTGCCGCAGCAGGGCTGGTGGCGGGGGCCGTCCACGTCGGTTGCGGTGCACTGGCATCGTCGAAGCTGCCGGCGCAGTCGCCACCAGAATCGCTCCACGCATACGTCAACGGGTTGCCGTCGTTATCGCTTGCGGTCACCGCCAGGCTGGTGCTCTCACCGGCCTGGATGCGGGTCGGCGAAGCGCTCACTTCCTCTATGGTGGGCCAAGTGTTGACGGTAACCCGGACCTCGGCGCCGCCGGTGGCTGCGGCTTCCAGTACCTCGATGGCAAAGCTCACTTGCCGGATGGCACCGTGGACGTCGCTGACGGCAACGGACAGCAGGTAGAGTCCTTCGCTCAGAGGCGCGGTCCATATTGGGTTGGTCGTCGTCGGCGCCGAAAACACGCCATCGGTCGCAGTCCACGCGAAGGTCAGTGCGTCGCCATCTTCGTCGCGGGCTTGCACCACCACCGACACTTGCGCGCCGGGGGAGACCACGGCCGACGATGCCATCACCGAATCGATGAATGGTGGCGTGTTCAGCCCTGCGTCCGGCGGTGTCGATTGCTGCAGCACCAGCAAGACTGCGGCAGTTGTGCCCGGCGTGATGACTACGCCCGTGGCCACGCCATCGTAGACCACGGTGCCGTCAGCGTCGAACGCCTCAGCGCTAAAGGTGCGATCGATGCCGGACGGGATTTGCTCAATGAGTCCAAACCATTCGGATTCTGACCTCACCAAATCGAACACGATCGCGGCTTCGATGTCCGGGCCGGTGATGGTCATCTGTACTCTGTCGACATCGGCCGCCGATAGCGCCTGGGTCGATACGCTAACCGCGGCAGCGCCGATGGTGCTGGCCTCTGATTGACATTGCAGTGCCGCCCCTGCCACGAATTTCACGCGCAACATCCGAGTTCTAGGCAGCGCAACGCAGCGCTGATTTTTCCCTGGCGACAATGGTCGCTGGGCAAGAAATTGGACAAGCACTTGGGCCACCTATGGCCCTCGATCGGCGACCGGCGCACGGCGGTCCATCAGGTGGCGGGGCGATTGCGCGGGATCTATATGCGCCAATACAAGCAATTTCTATCTGAGCCGCACAATCATGTTCGTCTGCTTGTGTGCGGCGAATCTGGCGTGCTTGCCTGGCTTGCAGGGCTCACGGGGGATGAATGCACAGTGCAACAAGCGCAATTCTTGTCCTCCATCGCGGCGTCGTTGGCGGCTCGGCTTCAGCTCGAAAAAGAGGCCCGCATCCATCATATCGCCGCGGTTTCTCTGCCCCACGTCCTCAACGAAATCTCGCAACCCGCATATCTCCTCACTTTGACCAGGCGGATTATCTTCGCCAACGATGCTGGCAAGAGTTTACTCAAGGAGCGCGGGCGTCATCTGTTAGACACCATTCCCGTTGGCGATGATGGTATTCAGGATGCTCGCTGGCGCGTGACCATCATGCGGGAGCGGGGCATGGCGCCATGTGTGTTGGCGATACTGCGCTCAGCCAATCGTCGCCAACAACGGCTGCTCAGGGTCGCGGGCGCATGGGGGTTGACTGAGCAAGAGCGTCGGGTATTGGGTCTTGCTGTCGATGGCCCGAGCGACCAGGAAATTGCCGATCAGTTGGGTCTGGCGAAGAAAACCGTCGAAGAGCATCTGAGGAATATCCGTAGCAAAGCCAATAAGCGTGGCGCCGCAGCTGGTAGCATCAAACAGTTGATCGCGAGATTTTGGACATGGGATTCGATGAACTAAGCCCATCTGGCGCTGGCACACAAAAAAGCTCTGCGCACCCGCTGCATGGCCGGCTTCCCCACATGGAAAGCCGCACGCACCGGCTACGAACGGCTTTCGCACTTTGCAAATCCCACTTGCAGCAGCACTACCGGACCGGTCGCCCCCACGGGGCATTGGCGATGTGCTTGCGCGCGCGTTCGCGCAGGCCGTTGTCGAGGCGGCCTTGTGCGGCTTGGGCCAGGGCCTCTGCCAACACCGTACCGCTGTCAAATCGCTGCTCCGGTTGCTTGGCCAGGGCTAGTGCGAGCACCAAGTCGATATCGTCATGCAAAGGGGCCAAGGACGATGGCTGCTCAGGCGTGACGTAGACGACTTGGTATAAGGTGTACGCCGGATCGCCGCCGGTAAACGCCGGCTGTCCGGTGAGGGCCCGATAGACGACCGAGGCCAGGGAAAAGAGGTCTGCGCGATGGTCGATGCCCTGGCCGCGGGCCTGCTCGGGGGCCATGTACGCGGGCGTGCCCACGATGTTGCCGGCGGTGAGGGTGCCGCTCGTGTTCATCAGTTTGGAGATGCCAAAATCCAATATCTTCCACTGGGCCACGCCGCCCCCTTGTCGGGTGCGAAATAGGTTTTGTGGCTTGATATCGCGGTGGATGATGCCGGCTTGCCGCGCTGCCGCCAGCCCCAGTCCCACTTGGTGCACCATGTCGATGACTTCGGCAATGGGGATGCGTTTTCGCTCGCGCAGATGATGGCCCAGGTCGTGGCCGTCGAGGAATTCCATGGCCAAATAGGGAATCTCGTTATCGCCGTCGCCGCCGCTGGCAAATACTTTGACTACGTGCGGGGTGTCGAGGCGGGCGGCGGCTTCGGCTTCGCGGAGAAAGCGTTCCACGTACTGGTGCTGGCTCATCATGTGCGGGTGCAATAGTTTTACTGCCGCGCGCTGTCCGCCTTTGAGGTGCGTGGCCTCGTATACTTCTCCCATGCCGCCGTGCCCCAGTAGCATGCCCAGGCGAAATTGCCCGAGGACTTGGTCGGTGCAGCGTCCGGGGTCGCCGATGCGCAGGGCCCGGTTGAGCTCTTGCTTGGCTTCTTGCAGCAGGGCCTCGCGTCGGGCGACGTTGCGCACTGCCTGTTCGAGACGGGATAGGGCATTCATGGACGCGGTGCGGCTCGAACGCGAGGCGAGAAATGCTGCCAAATACATGCCGTGAATGAGTGCCTGGCTGATAAGCAGTTCGGTGGTGCCCATGGCGCTGATGGGGACCAGCGAGCGATCGGCCAAGACGCCCGTGATCATGAGTACGGCGAGTAGGCCTTGGGCGGCTGAGCAGGAGATATAGGCGGCCATGGCAATGGCCATGCTGGTACTCTGGCCCAAGAAATAGATACACAGGGTGTAAATGGCCGGCAGCGGTGAGGCAATGCCCCAGTAGTACATGCCGGGATAGGTGACGAGCAGAGAAAAGTAGGCGGCGGCCGCTATCGGTCCCGGTCGATAGGCGCTCTCGTCGCGCAGGCGATAGATCATCCACAAAAACAGCAAGGCGCTGGCGCCTAGGCCGCATTGGGTGAGGAGCTTGGCTGTGGGATCGCCCCCCATGGGCAACATCACGGTGCACGATGCCGCGATCAGTAGGACGATGATCTTTAAGAAGCCGCGCACCCGCATGACTTCTTCGCTGTGCATGGCGTCCAGCGACATGGACGAGGAGCCGCTCGGCGGCGTCATCAACTCGGCGGGGGCGTTGGCCCGATGTTTTACTACGATGTGCGATGGGGTGATATGACCTTGGCCGTCGACCCTGGTCTCGGCATCGAGGAGCCCCAGCGATGGGGTGTAATAGAGCGGGTCCTGTCCGCCCCCATTGGTCGGTGGTCCGGCCTCTCCCGAGGTCCGGTGCCGTTCTATCTGTTTGCCGCGCGGGGAGTCGGCGAGGGTCGAATCGGGAGGCTGGTTGCGCATACGTGGAGGCCCGCAGTGCGATGGTCCTGCGGCTTGTAAGCAGAATAACGTCTATCCGCACATCGAGCGAGCTGCTGCCGGCCAGTTTCCCGTGCTTGGTCGTGCGAGCCCAACTCATGGTCTTTTTCGGCCCGACCCATGGTCTTTTTTCGGCCGTAGATTGGGCGTAGGAGCAAAATCCATGGCCCTGCGGACATGACCTATGGTCTTTTTTTGGCCAGATTGGTCCGACAAATACCACCCTCCGGCTCTTTCCCGGCGCAGTCGCGCCCTAGGGCGAGGTACTTTCTGGCGGCAATACGGAGAAGCGGATCTTGTAGGCGAACAAATCGACTGCGTCCTTGCCGGTTCCGAGGGTAATGTAGTGGGTGCCGGCAGCGAGATTGCGGGCGAACTCGTCCACGTACTGGTCGGCGCCGGAGATCTCGGTGGGATCGATGATGGGGCAAGCGCCGTCGCGGGGCGAGCCTGTGCCGAGCGGCTGGCTGTCGGGGTCGGAGAGCACCAGATCGATGGCGGGAGTTTGCCCCGGACACGCCGAGCCAATGTCGGTCGCGGGTCCGTCGTCGCTGCTGAGCTCGACGCGTAGGCTACTGCCGGCTTGGGCAATGTCGACGGCAAAGACGTCGAAGTCGCAGGGGCGCAAGATCCCGCGGACCAAACGGGTGCCGGTGTTGGCGTCGAGGACGATGGCGCTCGCCGAGGACGGGTCGTCGTTAGCCTCGTGGGCCTCAAAGCCGTCGGCGGCAATTTCTTCGCGGCAGTATTCGTCGCAGCCATCGCCGGCTGTGCGATTGCCGTCTTCGCAAGTCTCATCGTGTTCGAGAATGCCATTGCCGCATTGCGGTCGCACGATTTCAAATTCGTATTCTGTGACGCCGGCTCCCGCCGCTTGATTGTCCAATACCACGTAGTAGGTGGCAGAGGTCTGGGGAATAAAGGTAAAGTGCTCTTCCCCGCCCGCACCGCACCAATCGACGTTGGCGGCGCCCTCGCATAGTCGGTTGCCGTCACATCCGGGCATGACGTAAAGGGCGGTATCGCTAGTCATATCGCCACCCACCGGTTTGGCGTGAAAGTGCCATTTGACCCCGCCTTCCATGTAAAGCTGAAATACGCCCTCTTGTCCCGGTACCAGGAGATCGGGGCTGCAGTCGGAGATGGTGTTGCTGAGCGAGTCGGTGCTAACTACGAAGAGGCGTTCATTATCTTGTTCGAGGTCCACGGGGGGCGCGCTGTTGCAAGAATCGCCCAATACCAGCTCGTCGCTAGCGACGCAAAAGCCGGTGGGGCTGCAGCGGGCGCCAGCGCCAAAGGTGCCCTGGCATTGCTCGTGCGAGGTGCAGTCGGTGTCGTCTACAGCGGAGGGGGAACAGGAAAGGGTTAGGACAAGAATCGGGGAAAAATATAATATATCGCTAAAATGAGTATTCAATGAAAACCTCCCAAGGGCGTCTGCCGCTTCCGGGGACGATACCGAGCTGAGGGGCAGTCTGGGCGCCGCTCTTGGTTTCTGTCTGGGAGCTGGCCGCAGCGCCTTCGTCTGTGCCATACCACAGCCATAGGGCGCCGGTCGTGAGCAGTACGGCGCCAGCGGCCATGCCGATATTGGCGCCCCAGGCCAGCCCTCGATAGCGCTCTTTGCGATCGTCGGCATCGCTGAGACAGATAATGCCGCTCCCCGATTGTCGGCAGTCTCGATCGATTTGACTTTTGACATTGCGGGCCACCAGGCCCAGGGTAATGCCGCCGATGAGGACGGCGCCTCCGGTGCCCGTGAGCAGCCATGGGGCCAGGCGACGCCTCGGGCCCTGGTCTGCCTGATTTGGCGCCGCCGCCTGCGCGATGGCCGGCGGCGGCTCAGACCCGGATGTAGAGGTGTCCGGTTCAGCGCGGTCCGGCATGGACGCGTCAGTCGCTTCACCAGATGCAGCTGGTTGTGTATGCAAGGTTATGTCGTCACTGTCGGCGGCAGGGGCGTCATCCGCCGCGGCGTTGTCGGCCGCAGGGGCGCCGCCCGCGGCGGCCTTAGCCCCGCGGTCTCGGCTCTGTATACGGGCCTCAAGGCTGCGCATGCGCTCGCGCATGGTGGCCAAGTCTGCCGCCCCATCAGCGTGGGGTTCGTATTTCTTCAGGGTCGCAAGCGCCTGCTCGTAGCGGCCGAGTAACTCGAGCGTGTTGGCGATGGCGACCAAAATGCGCGGTCGCTCGCTGAGTTCGTAACTTTTTTCAAACGCGGCCAGCGCTCGCCGATACTTGCCCTCGTTGAATAGTTGGTTGCCGCGTTGCCATAGTGTCCGGGCGCGACTGTCGTCGTCGGCCCACGCTACCGGCGCCGGCATCACGCCCAACGACGTCGCGCCCAGCCATGCGATGCTCAACCATGCCACGCTCAGGGCAATCCACAGCACGCGAACGGGGCCACATGCATGCCTGCACCCAGGCTTAGACAGGCGCTTAGACAGGAACTTGAGCGGATCCGTGAACTGTCTTGTGCCTGTCCGCATGCTCATCAACTCACAGCGTATTATTGCCACGGATCGGGATTCCGCCGCAATGCCGGCGATTCCCATTCGTTGCTGCGAGGCTGCGCATTGCGCTTTCGATTGTTGTCGCGATCACGCTTGCCGTTGCTGGCCCCATCGCGGGCGCTGTTCTTGGCTTGCTTGCGTTCGGGCTTGTGCCGCGTCTGACGCACTTTACTTTGCCGCCACAATGGTTTCTTGGGCGGCCCTTTGGCAGCCGAGGGATCGCGAGGCTCGGCCGTGGAGCTGGCACCGTTCTGCGGAGTCGGCTGGGTGTCGGTGGCGAAAGTACCGTCGGCACCTTTGCCATCGTTGATGCCGATGGGGTCTGCTGGGGCACTTTGGACGGTTGGGTCGGCGACATCGGCCGAGTCCCCCTCCCCCTCCAGGGAATCCACGATTGCAGCGCTGGCTGAGGGCGCAGCAGCGGTCGGTTTATTGGCGAGGGCCGGGCCGTCGCTGAAATGCAAGGTGGCCACGGTGGCGCCGAGGATGGCGGATATCACCAGCGTGATGAAGTATATGCGCCATAGCGGTCTACGCGCGTTACGTCGCGTGGACCTGGATCGGCCGTGATTGCTGCCCGTGCGCCCTTTGCGTTCGGCGACCGTCTCGATCTCCCGGCTCATCTGCCCGCTACTGCGCCGTTCCGCCAGTTGACGGCTACTGCGGCGGCTCTGCGAGCGCGCGCGTTTATGGGCCGACACCGGCATATACAGGGCGGCGGCCGGCGATGAGGCCCGCCGGGGCGGCGTCGACCGCCATAGGGAATACTCTCGGCTCACCGCGAGCAGTTCCGTACGCACCACGCGCATAGATCCTGGCCGGCGGAATTTATGTTTGCGCAGACATTTACGGATCAGGGCTTCGAGTCGCGGCGATGCTTGGCAATCCGGGTTGACCGCGCGCAGTTCAGGAACGGATTGATGAACCTGGGCTTCTAAGGTCGCAAACTCTCCCCGCTTGCCAAATGGCGGCTTGCCGGCGAGAAGGTGAAAGAGTAAGGCGCCAAACGAGTAGATATCGCTGCGCTCATCCACTTTGCGGCAGAGAACCTGCTCTGGCGGCATGTATGCGGGCGTGCCCATGATGATGCCGGAGCGAGTATAGCCGGCTTCGAAGGTAATCGCCGGCCGACTTTCTATTTGAGACGGGCCAAACGAATGCGCCGAATGCGCTGAGCCGCTGCCGTGGGGAGGGCGACGGCGGTCGCCCAGGATCTTTACCAGGCCAAAATCGAGTACTTTGACGTAATCATCGTCCTCGGCAACGCGGGTGAGAAATACATTTTGCGGCTTGAGATCGCGGTGAATAATGCCGTAACTGTGGGCCTCTTCGAGCGAGGCGCAGATCTGCAAGGCGATGTGCAGGGCGCGTTCGGGCGTAAACGGGCCGTCTTGGCCGATCGCGGCGGCCAGACTGCGGCCATGGAGATACTCCATGGCAATGTAGCAAGGCCCCTGGGGAATGCGGCCATAGTCGTGGACGATGACGGTATTGGGATGGCGCAGCTGTGCGGTTGCCCGGGCCTCAAGCAAAAAGCGCTTCTCGAATGCGAGATCGCTGTCGCTGATATCGCGGCTATCGCCGGCGCTAGCGCTCCGGGTCGATACGCCACTATCGGACGGATGCAGATCGCGCGCGATATCGGCGCTGGCAGATGGCCCGGAATGTCCCATCGACATCATGAACTTGATGGCGACCGTGCGTCCCAGTTGTAGCTGCGATGCTTTGTAGAGCACGCTCATGCCGCCGCGTGCGAGCATGCGCGAGAGTTTGTAGCGATCGCTGATGACGGTCCCACTCAGGTCCGTGCTCAGGTCCCATAAGTTGTGGCGCAGTCCATGGATTTGCGGTGGCTGTTCCCGCGGTGACTCGTTCGGCGGCGACGCGTCGGCTCGATATACGCTGGTTCCCTGGTCGTCAGCACCGGGGTTGAGCGAGTGTTCCCGCGGCGGTGCGACGGAATTCATAGGCGCATCAAGTGTCGAGCTCATTCGTCTAGATTCTACGTTCGCATATCCGAGTTGGATCGTAAATTGAGACAGCCCGCATATCCCAGTAGTGAGCAATGGTTGGGTATATGTCGGTAGCGATTGCTCGATAGCCGGTGGGCGAGGCGGTGAAGTGAGAAACCTTGCGCCCCAGTACCGATGGCCGCGCCAGTCTCTTTATCTAGTAAACGCGTCTGTAGTGAGACTGTCAACGCACCTGAATTCGATGTGAGGGAGAACGCTGCTTTGGTTCCGCGGGGGCTGTATGGCGACGAAAACAGGTTCGTACAGGTGAAGCAAATTTCGGATGCGCAGTGACTACATTCTGTTTGCGAGACGGGGATCACAAGGCGTCGATTCTTATTTGCACTCCGGGCCCAGCGTAGTAAAGCCTTGCCGGTCTGTGGACAACCAATCCTCAATGATGCGATTTGAACTTTGGTAATGAAGCAAAACGCAGATATACACGATGACGCCAGCCCCGGTACGCTACAAACCTTGGCCCAGTACCGCAGTGCAGTGCCGGAACCCAAGCGCGTGCGCTGGCAATTGCACCGCCCCGCCATCGTGATCGTCCTTGTTGGCATTGTCCTGAGTTTGAGCGTATTTGCGGTCCTGCGTCATCGAGCAGTGGATGCGCGCAGAATGGCTTTCGAACGCCAGGCTCATCAGCTCGCCATCGGCGTGATGAGCGCCTTTGAACTGCCGGTGGAGGTGTTACACAGCGTCGTGTCTCACTTTAATGCATCTGCTGGCCCCGTAACCCGCGACGGATTTCACACTTTTGTGGGCCCGGCGCTCGCACGCCATCAAGCGGTATATGCGTTTGAGTGGATGCCAAAGGTCGATGCACAAGATCGCGCCGAATACGAACAACGCGCGCGCGACGACGGCCTGCTCGGCTTTTCCTTTCGCCAGCTCGACACTGACGGCGACGGTGACGGCGACGGCGACTTGATCATTGCCAAAGAGCGTGCCTGGTACTTGCCGGTTTACTACATGGTGCCGGCGCGGCAGCAAGTGCTGGGATACGACAGCACCGCGAGCACGGACGAGCGTGATCCGGTGGTCGCTAAGGTCATCGATACCGGTGATGTGGTCGTCACATCGCGCGTGCGCTTGATCGAAGAGGAGAGCGACGTGTACTCGGTCGCCGTCATGCACGCCATTTACGACCAGACGACCAATCAGAAGATCGGCCAGAAGATCGGCCAGACGATTGGCGGCGGGCAGTCTGCCAGCGGGGCCCTCGGGACCGAACCGAACGATGCCCATGCAGCATTGGTGGCGCCGGCCACGGTCGAGGAGCGTCGGCGCCGCTTTCTCGGTATTGCCAATCTGCTGTTTCGCATCGATCCGGTGATCGACGACGTGCTGGCGCAATTGGTTTCGGCCGGCATGGTGCTCGACGGCATGGAGCTCGGTTTGCACGACCTATCCGCGCCCGAAGATGAGCGGCTGTTATACGGGTCTTTGCCCCATGCGGCCCCCGCGCTGGCGGCTGGGCAGCCTGCGCCAACACCGACGCCGACGCCGACACCGACGTCATTGGGCGATGCTTTGACCTGGGCCATGAATTTCGCCTTTGCCGACCGCACCTGGCAGATTTCGTTTCGCACGAATGCGCACTATCCGGCTGCGGACATGCCGTGGTGGGCGCTGCTCGCGGGCTTGCTCGGCTCGGTGCTTTTCGCGGCCATGGTGTCGGCGCGGCGGGTGGCCAACCATCTGCGCAGCCGCGTAGCCGAAGCCAGTCGGCTGGGCCAATATACGCTCGATGACATTATCGGCGCTGGCGGCATGGGGATGGTGTTCAAAGCCCGTCATCAATTGCTGCGCCGGCCCACGGCAGTGAAATTGCTGCACCCCGACAGTCTCGATGCCAGGGGCCTCAGACGCTTTTCCTCGGAGGTGCAACAGACCGCCGGCCTCAGCCATCCCAACACCGTGGCGGTATTTGACTACGGCCGCACCGCCGATGGGGTCTTTTACTACGCCATGGAGTATCTTGAGGGCATCACCTTGCGCGAGCTGGTGAATCTATACGGCGAACAGCCGCCCGAGCGCGTGGCCCATATTCTCATCCAAGCATGTGGGTCGCTCGCCGAGGCCCATGCGCGCGGCTTGATTCATCGCGATATCAAGCCTGAGAATTTGATGCTGTGCGTATACGGGGGCATGGTCGACTTTGTCAAAGTGCTCGACTTTGGCTTGGTGAAAGAGATCGGCCGCTCTCCTGGCAAGCCCGAGGGTCAAGAGGCGGAGGTCGCCGTCGATGCCATGCCGACCGGCGATGAGGAATTTGTCGGCACGCCTGCGTTTGCTGCGCCAGAATACATTATCGACGGTGTCGAGGCCGACGAGCGCTCCGATCTTTATTCTCTGGCCGCCGTCGGCTATTTCTTGCTGACCGGGGTGGAGTTATTTGCCGGCAAAAGTGCGCTCGCGATCCTCAATTGCCATCTCCATACGTGTCCGGTTCCTGTCGCCGAGCGGGCCGTGCAAGCGGTTCCGACTGAGATGGCAGACATCATCATGGCCTGCTTGGCCAAAGACCCTGCCGACCGGCTTTCGTCGGTGCGGGAATTATGTGCGCGGCTGCAGGCGCTTTCGTGGCTACAGCCCTGGAACATGGAGCGCGCGGAGACGTGGTGGACGCAAAAGCATCCATCCCTGTACCGCAAGACCAGGGTACCGGCAGACAAGCAACTTCTGCAGCACAGACACGACGCCACAACCATTGCTGTCGATTTGGAGATGCGCGACATCGGCAGTCTCTTCGTCGGTAGCGCAGACAACACCTAGAAAGCCTCGCCTTTTCCGCCTGCGGGCACGCGTGGTGGGAAACTGCCCCGTTCCAGGAATGGAGCGGGGGGTTGTCAGTTTTGCCCCCTTCTCAAGACCGAGAGAGGGGCCTACATTGAAGTCATCCCGCCCCGCACAAGGCTCTCTGCCGACGTTCCCCCCAATTACGCGAAGGCATGTTCGTCCGTCCTCATCCCCTGCCCCGATAGAAACAGTGAGGCTACTCGCACCGCCCGGTAAAAGTGGCTCAGCCTAAAACGACGCCTTCGACAACGTCTCCCTTCCCTCACCCTTGTCGGCAGACATGACCGCGGTTTCTATCTATCGCTCTCTTCTCTCCCAATCCATCCCCCTCTCTCTTCCTCCTTTATCGTCCCCCCCTAAACCGATGTTCGCCCATCACAGACAACATTCCTATCTACTTTTTCACCGCCTCTTGGTCGGAGACAAACAATTTATGCCGTTCCCCCCACTGGCAGGCAACACGGGGCATTGGTGGGCCCCGTTAGAGGAGCAACCGCCGCCGGTGGGGGGAATTGGCTTCTTTTAATTGCCGCCGCCTTCGGAGCAGCGCGCTATCGAGAAAATAGCGGGCGCAAGCGCTCAAGAGCGGCGCTGAGTACCTCGGGCGTTGCCGACGTAAAGCAAACCCGAACCCAGTCTTGGTAGGCATCGCCCAGGGATGCCCCCGGCGTGAGCAGGACATCCACGTCTAGGCAGCGCTGCAAAAAGCCCATAATGTCTTCGCCCTCGCGCAAATGGGGGCCGGCATCGGCAAAAACGAACGTGCCGCCCGCAGGTGGGGCAATGCCCAGGGCGTCGGCGCTGCGATATCCCGCTTCGCGATACAGCTTGCGCGCGTTGGCCAGCCACTCTTGGCCCTCGTCCAAGGCCTTTGCTGCACCAAATTGCATCGGCCGCGGCGCGCAGTAGGTGAAAAAGGTTTGTACGCCGCGGATGGTCTCCATGACCGCATGGGGGCCATGGGCAAATCCCACGCGGGCTCCTGCCAAACCATAGGCTTTGGATAGGGAATGTACCGCGATGGTGCGGTCGATGAAATCGGGCCGCGCCCATGGTGAGGCATGGGCTTGCTCACCAAACCATAGATCTTCATAGACCTCGTCGCAGATGATCCACAGTTTGTGGCGCTCGGCCACCCGCGCAATGGCGGCCAGCTCGCGTTCGCCCAACATCGCCCCGGTTGGGTTATGCGGTGTATTGACGTAGATGGCGGCAGTGTTGGTCGTCACCGCAGCCTCGAGTTCGGCTTCGGGATCAAAGTCCTCGTCGCCGAGCTTGGTAAAGAAGGGGACCTCGACGGCAATCGCGCCCCGGCGGCGCACGGTGCCGCGAATCAAGGGCCAAAACGGCGCCGGGATGATCACTTCGTCGCCGGGATCGAGAAGCGCGTCGATAATCACGCCCAGTCCAGCGGTGGCGCCGCTCATGACTTGGAGCTGTTCGCGATCGCGCTTGACGCCGGCACGGCGCTGCAAGTGGCGCAAAATCGCGTCGAGGAGCACGGGTTCGCCCTGCACTGGTGAGTAGTTGTGGAGAAGCGGCTGCGTGGCGCTCAGCTGGGCTTCGGCACGGGCTGCGGCCAGCGGTTCGAGCCAGGTGTCGCCGACGTGCAGCGGCGCCACGGCCTGGCCGCGCTGCTGCGCCTTGGCCACGAGTTGCGAAAATACTTGGGCGGACAACGCATCGACGCTACGGGCTGTTTGCGGAAAACGAGGCACGGTGGCGCTAGCCTACCACGACGCTGTCCCCGATTCGGGGAAATGCCAGCGGAAATGAAACACGGTCATTATTCGGCCGGCGGCTCGGCGTGTTCGACCAACACATCGTCGGCGGTGAGGCACGCGCTATCGTCGCGCCATAGCGGCTCTCCGTCGCGATTGCGGCGCAGGCGCAAATTGAGCGCGGCAAAGCTGGGGATCTGTACCGCGAAGCGGCGGGTGTCGAGGGTGTAGTGGCAGCCCATGCACGAAACCGGGGTGTATTTGACGGTATCGGTGTCGACCAGGCCGGTGGGAAAATAGCCGTAGGGGACGCGCTCGCCTTCGGCATCGTAGGTAATAAATTGCATGGCGCCATCGTCGCGGGCCATGACGACTTCGGTTTCGCGCACCGTGCAGTCGGCGCTGACCGACTCGGCCACTGATACGCCGTTTTTGCGCCCATCTTTACGATAGATACGGCGCCCGGCAAACTTGGCCATCGCAATGGGGTGAAACTCGATGGGCCAACTGCCGTCGCTAAAGTCTCCGTGACGATCTTTAAATGCATCGAGGGTCTCGGGCATGTCGATAAAGGCCGGATCGCACACCGAGAGCCAGGCCTGGATGCCCTGGCGGCGAAAATCGGGCGGCTCTGCGTCTCCGGCTTCACTGGTCGGCGCGATGAAACGGCTGTAGAAACCGTCCACGGCGGCATCCGCCATTAAAGCCTCGGCTTCTTCAGGGTCGAGGCGGCTCCACTCCTGGAGCAAAAACGCGGGGAAGGCCAGGCTTTGGCAGCAGCGCATGGCGGCACTGTTTTCGTCGCTACCACGGTCGTCGTCGTCGTCATTGTCGTGTGGATATGACTCTCGGTTGCCGTCGTCGTGGTTGCTGTTTGGTTCTTGCTGGGTGGCAATGCAGGCGTCCACTTGCTTCTGCGTGGTCACCAAGCGCCGTCCCGCGGTGGCCAAGCGCCGCTCGGGGTCGGCGCCGCGGGCATCGGCCTCGCTCTCGGCCTTGAAGGCGGCAAACTCCTCTTCGGTGGCCGCAATGGCGTAGTAGTTGAGGGTATCGACGGGGCTGATGCCGCTTTCTTGCGCAAGTTCCGCCAGGGCCACGCGCATGGCGTCTTCATCGTCGGAGGGCAGCGGATCATCGAGGCGCATCAAGTTGATACCGTAGCGGGCGTGGGCCACGCTGTTGGATACCACGGGGGTGAATGAGCCCGGATCGAGGGGATCGTTGGCCGGATCGTCGACGTGGACGTATGGGTCGACGGGATAGACCGGCTCATCGGGTTGGCACGATAGCGGGTTTTCTAACCCCGCAATGAGGCCAATGGCTGCCAGCGATAGATAGCGCGGAGATGGTTGGAGCATCCCCGCACAATGCCCAGCTCGATTGTGGGATGCAAATCCAATTTTTTATGTTTGTGGGATAACGACTATTCGCGCTGGGATGAATAGTTAATGCTGTATCGTAGTTGGACGGGGCATTAATTATCGCGATTGCGATGGTCGCGCACCTTGCCGTCGCGCTGGCGCTGGCCGCGGTTCTGTACCCGCTCTCCGCGATTTTGTACCCGCTGGCCGCGGTTCTGTACCCGCTCTCCGCGGTTTTGCACCCGCTGGCCGCGGTTCTGTACTCGCTGCCCGCGGTTTTGTACCCGCTCTCCGCGGTTCTGTACTCGCTGCCCGCGGCGCTCGACGCGCTCTCCGCGACGCTCGATGCGGTCTCCGCGGCGCTGCACTGCTTGTCCGCGGCGCTCAAGGCGTCGATTGCCGGTCTGGGCGCCGCGACGCTCGATGCGCTCGCCTCGGCGTTCGACGCGATCGCCGCGCCGCTGGATGCGCTCGCCTCGCCGTTCTATGCGGTCACCGCGCCGCTCGATACGTTGTCCCCGCCGCTCTATGCGATCGCCGCGACGGTCGATACGTTCACCGCGACGCTCTATCCGATGGCCACGACGTTCTATCCGATGGCCGCGGCGAACATCGCGGGGCCGATGCACGGCCGGAATGACTTTGCCGCCCTGCCAATGACGGCGGTGCTGGTGGCGGGCGCGGGCTTGGTAGCGCACGTGGGGCACGCGCTTATAGTGGCGCTTGACCTTATGGTGGCGATTGCCGCGGCGCCAATGGCCGTCGACCCAGCGACCGCGGTCCCAACCGGATTTGACCCAGACGTAACCGGAACGCTTGTGTTCGCGCCAATAGCCGGCTTTCCAGCCGCGATGACTGTGATATCCCGGAACCCAAACAAAGTTTGCCCGCCGCTGATGGGGTTTCCAATATCCGGGGACGAAGTGGCCGTACGACCAGCCGCCGATAACCCACGTGAAACCGCTTCGGTGGCGCGGGCGCCAATAGCCGTCGATCCAATGACCGACGGGGGTCCAATATCCCGGGACCCAAATTTCGTGGGCGCGGGTTTGCGCCGGGGCCCAATGGCCGTGGATCCAGACGTTTCCGCGCCAATGTCCGGGCACCCATGCATAGCCGCTGCGGCGTACCGGACGCTTGAAGCCGGCGACCCAAAAACCATCGGTGCCGCGGTATCCCGGCTCCCAGACGTAGCCGGCCGAGATGTTGTGCGGCTGCCAATGCCCGGGATGAAACACGCCTTGGCGATAGCCAGCGTCGACCCAGCGACATCCCTCTCGATGGCGGGTGCGATAAAAACCCTCGACGGCGGTGCCATCTTCCAGTCGATGACCATCCACCCACACCCAGTCTTCATCCGGGGCATTGTCGTCGTAACTCAGTTCGGCCTCGGGCGCGTCGTAGTAGACATCGTCGCCGTAGCCGTCGCCGTAACTATCGTCGTAGTCGTAGCCGTCGTTGTAACCGTCGTCGGTATTGTAATCGTCGTCGTAGTAGCCATCGTCACCATAGTCGCTCGGCAGGCCCTGTTGTTGGGGCGCTGGGGGCAATGGGGCCGGCTGCGCAGATGCGACGGCCGGCAGATATGCCGCAACGGCGACCAAAGTCGATGCCAAAGTTGATTGAATAGCGCGTGTATGCATGAGCATTCCTCTGAAGTGAGACGGCGCGTCCAGTGCTCCCGCCCCCAATGTCATTGCGATGTCATGGACGTGGGCCTGGGCCGAATATTCTACCTGCCGACAAGATTATCTGCCGAACGTGGTCACTGGCGACAATCATCGACGATCAGGGTACAGAAAACCGGCCTCTCGCTTTGTGACATCTTCCACAAGAGCCTGCTAACGTGATGAGAAGAGTATGCGCAGGCGATATGATGTAGTCATCATCGGCGGGGGAATCGCCGGTGCATCGCTGGCCTATTGGTTAGCTGAACTGGGAATGAATCGCGTGGCCCTCATCGAGCGCGAGGACCGGCCGGGAGTTCACGCCAGTGGCCGCAGCGCCAAGGTGTTCCTGTCCATGTCCGACAGCCCCTTCGAGCAAGCGGTCGTGTTGCAGGCGGGCCATTTTTTTCGCCAGCCACCGGCCGACCTCAGCGATGTGCCGTTTCTTCATGCCGCCGGGGTGCTCTTGCTCTACGATGAGGCCGACTGGTCCCGCGCCCGCGAGCGCGCCGAGCAGCTACGCAATATGGGCGGCACGGTGAAGGAGGTCTCGGCCGATGAGGCCGGCACGCGCATGCCCGTGCCGTGCAAGGCCGATGTGGCCGGCGGCCTGTGGTTTCCCGACGAAGGGTATCTCGATGTCGGCCGTCTGCTCGCCGCCTATATCGGGGCCGCGTACCGCAAAGGGGTCGATGTATTTTTCAATACCTCGTTTCACGGCCTCCTCCGCAACGGCGATGCTCTCACCGGCATCGTAACCGGTGCTGGTACCTGCGAAACCAAATGGGTCGTCAATGCCGCCGGGGCCTGGGCCGGGCACGTGGGCGTGATCGCGCGGGCCACCCGCATCGGATTTTCCTGTTACCGGCGCACGGTCATCAGTTTTGATATTCCCGCAGCGCTCGGCGGACAGCGCCCCGAAGCGCCCCCCAAGCGGGCGCGCACCTTTCCCGGCTGGGCGCGGGCTGCGCAAGCCCGCGAACAAGCCCGCAATGGGCGACAAACGCAGCCCGACTGGACCACGCCTATGCCCGAACGCACGGCGCTCGGCACGGCCCTGCCCGCACCGCTGCCGGTGGCCGATTGGCCCTTTATCAGCTTCGAGTCGCGCCACCTCTACTTCGGTCATGAGGATGGGGGGCTGTTGGCTTCGCCCATGGATGAGGACCTGGTGAAACCCGGCGATCCGGCGCCCAATCCTGCCGTGATCGAGCGTACGCGCGACCGGCTGCAGCGTTTGGTACCCGCGATTGCGCCGCAGTTTCTGCGCGGCTCGCGGGCCGGCTTGCGCACGTTTGCCCGCGACCGGCAGCTGGTATTGGGCGAAGATCCGGCCCTCGGCGGATTTTTTTGGCTGGCCGGACAAGGCGGCTGGGGCATCGAGAGCTCTCCCGTGATCGGCCGTGTGGCGGCGGAGCTCATGGTTCGCGGCAAGAGCTCGTGGCCCGACGAGGGCGCCATCGAGGCTCTGTCGCCGGCTCGCTTTGTCCGGTCTTGATGTAGCCGCCGTCATTCGGCAGTGGTGCGGCATTGTTTATACCGAGGCGGTCTGCGTCAGGATGCGTTCCGACGCGTCCATGATGGCGGCCGGCAGATACGACGATAGATACTGGGCTTCGAGCCCCGGATCGCGCAGACGGCCGGCCTTGTCTTCGATTTCTCGGCGGGCCTGACGGATGGCGGTGCGCGCCTCCTCGATGCGGCCGGCGGCTTCGCAGGTAATGGCGTGGATGTAGAGGATCTGCTCACTGCCTTCGGAGCGCGGCTGTTCGCTCTGCAGAGTCACCGCGCACTGCGAGGCGTCGGCGGCCCGCTGTAGGTCGTCGAGTTTTTGCAGGGCCAGCGCTTGTACTGCGAGACCAAAAATCTGTCCCACCGGCATGGGGACTTCTTCGGCCTGCTTGGTGGCCGCGCGGGCCAATTCGTAGATCTGTCGCGGCGCGGTCCCGCCCTCGAGCCGGGCCAGGGCCAGGTAGATCCGGGCGCGGATTTCTTGGTAGCGGTTGCGGCCCTCGCGGGCGAGTTCGAGACCGCGGCTAAAGAGGGCGGGCGCAGATGAGGTCCGCCCGCTCTGCAGATGGACTTGGCCCAGGGAAATGGCGGCGTCGGCTTCGGTCTGCAGGTCTTTGAGCTGCTCGGACAAGCTCAGAGCGCGTTCGAGGTAACGCTCGGCGCGGCGCAAGTCGCCGACGTCGGCATAGGTTTGGCCGATATTGCTCAGCTTGGAGGCCAAGGCCGCGCGATCGCCGAGGCGCTGGTCGATCTGTAGCGCGTGCTTGTAGTGGCTGATGGCGTCTTCGTATTCGCCCAGGGCGGCAAAGACGTTGGCCATGTTGTTGATTGCGCGGGCTTCGTAACGGGGCAGCGAGAGGTTGCGGTAGATGACGAGTGATTCGGCATAGGCCTCGATGCAGGCTTCCAAGCGGCCCACGAGCCACAGCGCATTGCCCATGGTGTTGAGAATACTGGCGCGCTGGGCCAGGCCGGTATGCTCATCGTCACACAGCGAAAGGGCCTGTTGGCTGAGTTCCAGGGCCTCGTTGCCGCGGCCGGCCAGGCGTGAAATTTCTGCCTGCAGGCGCAGGGCCTCGGCTTCGAGCAGCGGCTCGTCGGCTTGTTGGGCAAAGTGCAGCGCGGGCGCCGCCGCCTTGGCTGCGGCCTCGCCACTGCCGCCGGCAATGTGAAAGCGGGCCAGGCGGGCAAAGGCCAGCGCCATTTTGTCGGCGGCCCCCAGCGCTTCCGCCGCCCGCCCCATGCTCTGGATCAAGCGCAGCTGTTCGCTGCGGTGGGCGGTGCGGCCGAGGATCTCTTCGCGTTGGCGGTAGATTTCGAAACGGCGTTGGTG
>JAAUYH010103791.1_pt1 | contig 18883 bp, 11 predicted proteins | sample 7278061 | NCBI WGS metagenome assembly JAAUYH01 (sample SAMN14350203, study PRJNA611818) | marine sediment metagenome | isolation source: surface marine sediment (0.6m) | place: French Polynesia: Moorea | collected 2018-08 | reverse complement strand
GCCAACGGCGTCGGCAAAACCATTCTCTTGCGCATGATTCGCGCGCTCTTCGATGCGGATTTCTGGGAGCTCGCACGTGTGCCGTTCGAGCGATTCACTGTTACCCTGACGGATGACGTCGAGATCGAATTGGAGAGGCAAGCCGGCACCGAACTCTCCCCAGAATCCGCTGTGCCTGATATCAAGGGGCCCGCGTTTCGCTTCTCGCTGCGCCACGGTGGCGATTCTGCAACGGACGCCCTCAAAGTAGATAGCCAATTGATTGCGCAAGCCGGGGACTTAGTCGAAGATACTGTACGTACTCTTCTTTCACAGTGGATCAGCCCGGTGAAAGCGCCTCGGGCGGATCGACGATCGGGAGAGAGTTTCAATGCACAGCAACTAATTCACCACCCCTCGGAGTGGCCCGCGTTCCCCGAGGGAATGCGACCTCCTATCGCAATGCCTCCGTGGTTTAATGAACTGCGCAAAGAGGTGAGTATTCATTTTATTGAGACCCAGCGCTTACTCTACAAGCCGGCTTCCACGAACAGAGAACGATACTACAACGACGACAGCGAATCCGAGATGATCCCGACGGTCCGACATTACGCGAACGCCCTTAAAGACAAGCTGGACAGCATATCGACCGAGTACGGGCGAAAATCACAGACCTTGGATCAAACATTTCCCCAGCGCCTCCTCACAGCGACAGACCGTGCGCTGCCCCTCGATGAGCTCAAGAATCAATTGCAGGCACTGGAAGAAAAACAGGCGCACCTGACCAGGATTGGTCTCTTGGAAGATACACTGCCAAGACACGTCGACACCGCGGACACCGAAGAACTCGACCAGACCCAACGCCGAGTCATGACCCTCTACGTCGAGGACACCCAAGCCAAGCTCAGTGTATTCGACGATCTCGCCCGGCGGATCACCATCCTGCTCCAACAGCTAAACGAGAAGTTTCGTCACAAACAGATTCGCATCGACCGTGACAAAGGAATTGAGGCGGTGGGCAAAGACGGCGAGCCCATCGACCCCGAATTGCTATCATCGGGCGAACAGCACGAGCTGGTGCTATTCTACGATCTTCTATTTAGCATCGAGCCCAACACCCTGGTCCTCATCGACGAGCCAGAGTTGTCGCTGCATCTTATGTGGCAAAAACGCTTCCTGAAAGACTTGCTCGACATCGTTGAAGTCGCCGGTTTTGACGCCATCATCGCTACCCATTCCCCATTCATCGTCGGCGATAGGGATGATTTGATGGTTTCGCTCGGCACAGAGGAAGCGCGATGTTCGCAATACACCGAGAACCGGTCTGCAACGGTCACGATCTCACCGCCATTCTCGCCGTCGGCCTAAAGAGAACGCTTGGCAACATCACCCTCCCCATCGAAGAACTCGAACGCCTACTACGGCTCGCCTATGAGCGGGAACACTTTCGCAAAACCCGCCTCCATAGCAGCATTCGCACCTGGGAATCGCGCAACGTCCCCTATCGCGTGATTGCTCCCTAAACGCGACCCCTCAGGCGTGACTGCCCAAACCCAACTGAGTATGCCAAACTCACATACGATGGTCGAAGACGAGGCATTCCAGCATATCTACCAAGAGCTGCGCAAACTAGCCAACGCGTACGTGGCCAACTCCGGCCCCAACCAGACCCTTCAACCCACCGAGATGGTCCACGAAGTATACCTGCGCCTACTCAAAAGCCAAACCACATCTGAAGAGCGCGGACAGCCAGCAATACAAAACCAACGCGCCTACTTCTTTGCCGCCGCAGCCCGCGCCATGCGCCAGCTACTCGTAGACCGGGCCCGCCGCCGCGGAGCAAAAAAACGCGGCGGCGAGTACGTCATGGTCACCTTAGATGACAATGCGGCCCCCAAAGGCCTATCACCGGCAGAACTATTAACCCTCCACGACGCACTCGAACGCCTGGAAGCCGCCCACCCCCGACCGGCACAAATCGTCCTACTCCGATACTTCGCCGGCCAAACAGTGGCACAAATCGCCAAAGACTTAGCAGTCACCCCCCGCACCATCGAACGCGACTGGCGCTTCGCCAAAGCCTGGCTAGGACACGCACTCGCCGACGACAAATAGCCAATTTCAGCAAGCCACAGCAAAAAAAGCGAACAATGATTGCGCAGCACTCCAGCAAAGGAGACGCCCCCAATCAGCTGCAGCGGCTCCGCTCTCCACCCATCGCGGTTTAAGTCACGGACACTCCATCAATCGATGACTAAGCAGCAATCCGTCAAAGGGGACGCAGCAGCAGGTGGGGTTCCGAGCGAGTTCCGCAGCCGGCCGCTGGAATTCGCGCTGGCAAGGCATCTTGCGCGTTTCCGCCCAACCGTACCCGGCGAGGACTGTCTGAGTCTCGGAAGCCCCACCTGCTGCTGCGGCACCGCTCTCCGCCCACCGCCAGCCTGCTGCTGCAGCGCCGCCCTCCGCCCACCGCCAGCCTGCTGCTGCTGCGCCGCCCCCCGCCCACTGCCAGCCAGGCAGCGGCTCCGCTCTCTGCAGTTACAACTACGGCGCCGACGCCACCGGCACCAACATCACCGCATCAGCGGCAACCGTCCCCAGCGGCGAATTACGCAGACGCACCACCGCTTGACCAACAGCAAAATCATATTGCCCCACAGATTGCCATACCCCGCCAGCACCGGCCTCAGTCTGATCAACAGCATCCGTAACCGTCATCGTATCAACCCAATCACCACCGCTTTCCACCACATGCTCCACCTCGTAATGCACCGCCGGAGAAAAATTCTCGCTCACCGGGAAACTCACATACACCTCATAGCGCCCCGCCTCGGGAACCTGCGGACGCCACTCAAACCAGCGAGTGGTCCCCGCATACGCGATCTGATAATTCTCACCCAGATACCCCGGACGCAACATCGAATACCACCACCACCAATTGTGGGCCGTCAGCGCATCGTCGTTGTCAACCACGAGCGGCGACTTCACCGTGACAATATCCAATTCCCCCGCAGCCGAATCCATACCAAAATCGAGCTGATAGTCGCCACTGCCATCGGGCATGACCCAATCGCCAGTATGGACACCATCGCCATCGACATCACTCAGAACAACACTGTCAACCACCGCGCCATCCTTGCGCACGCTAACCGTCAACGCCCCACCACCCGCAAGCTCAGCCGGGTCCGCACAATCGAGATACCGCATCGCCAACCCAATCGACTGACCGGGCGTACCATAAAGAACATGATCCCCATCCGTCTGCGGCAAATGCCGACGCTTGAGAATCCGGTCCGCACAAAATAACGCCCCCTCAAGAGATACCGCCTGCCCCGACACCGTAATGTCGGCGAACTGCCCCAAGCCGCCCTGATGCGGCAACGGCACGCCACCCGTCATCAACAACTTCTTGATCTGCCGACCCGAAAGCCCAGCAGTACTATCAATGCTGGCCAGCACCGCAATCATGCCCGAGACATGGGCGGCGGCCTGCGACGTACCAAAGGCCGATCCATACCCCATGTACGAAACCCCGTCCAGATCAATGCTGGAAATCGGCTTCTCAGGCGCACGCATATTGCTCTGCGAATAACCATAGCTGAGCGTGAGCTCACGCGCATACTCCCAGCTGCGATCAGTGTAGTCCGCATACTTGAGACAGGCACTCTCTTCAGCCGCCGGCAGCGCATGACAGTCGGCCGGCGTGACTCCATCAATGAGATATTGACTCGGTGCAGTTGATACAATACCGACCGCGGGCGCCGACACATCCACCGACCAGCGGCCATAGTTGAATTGGAACAACGTAGGCCCAGCGCCGTCGGCCACCACGGTGCTGTCTTCGCCGCGCACCAGGCCTGCGGCCGAATGCCCCGTCACCGAGATCACGGCCTCCGATTCGAGATCGCTGGGATACACGCGATACGGCGTAAGCAGATTGCCCAAGCGATCATAACGATCGTTATTACTGCCGAAATTGTGCGCCGATGCCACCAAAAGCATATCCAGGGCCTCATAATCGTCCATGATGTCGCGCAGGTCGTCAGGATCGATGCGCAAGTTGGCGCGCATGGTGAGGCCAAAGACCTCCAGATAGCCGAGGTTCGGATCGATGATGGGGGCAACATCGCTCGTACCAGCAGAAATATTGACGGCCACCACACGCACACCATCGCTGGCCAACTTCTTGAAGTAATTCAGGCAGGCCAACAATTCGTCGATCTCAGCGTTGGGACCGACGCGCTGCAAACTAGGCGTGGCATCGACAAAAGAAAAATGAGGATATTCCTTCGTAATGCCGCAAGTGGCGATCTTGACTCGGCGGCCATAACCAGCAGCGCCCGCAATGCCCTCACCGTTCCCGGCGGTGGCCGCAATCACGCCCGCCATCGCAGTTCCGTGACCAAAGTAGTTGTCCATCGGATCCGCAGACAACGGATTCCATTGGATATCGCCAGATACCGTATACGATCCGTCACCATTCCAGCTCACGCCCGCCGGCAAATGGGGCGTGCCGTCGGCGGCCCAGCGATCCTGCACCCGGCCGCTCGCCGGCTCATGAAACACTTCTTCGCCGGCCGACGTATGCCAAATCGCCGCCGTGCCGGAAATGCCGTGGATGTCGTCGATATAGCCGTTGCCGTCATTATCCTTGCCGTCGAGAACTTCACCGGGATTGACCCAGACCATATCCCGTAGATCAGGATGATGGTAGTCAATGCCAGTGTCGATCATGCCGATGACGATATCGCCGGCCGCGGGATCATTGGCCCCATTTTCGACCGCCGTCAGCGCATCGAGGACGCCCTCAAGGCCGATCCCGTACATCTGTGCGCCATCGAGGGCCCATTGAAAGCCGGCGAGCGGGTCCGCTTGCGACCCCCCTTGCAAGGCCGACGATACGGTCCGCGCTTCGGCAAGTTCGTGATTGCCATCACTGGCATTGCCGGCTGCTGCACAGGCGCCGAAAAGCGCCAGTGCCAGTCCGGGCAAGATTGCTCGTTTCCATTTACTGTGTGGTTTCATTTTCATTTCCATCGACCCACAGTGCGAAAACCACCGGCAAAAGCCGACACAATAAAATTGCATCAATCATTGACGCGCGCGACACGTTTGCGACAAGCCTCGTAGTCACGACGGGCAATGTCATCGCTCACGCTGAGAAGACGGACCCGCATCGGCGCCGGCAGACAATAACTGGTGGCCCGCCATAGCCGAGGCGCATCCGCCGTCAGCGGACGCAAGTCACGCCATAGACGGGCGCTATGGTCGCGCGACGACGATACCAGCGCTGTGCCGTCGGGGGCAAAAGCGACGCCGGTCACCGCATCGTCATGCCCGCGCAAGACCACGGGCGCTGCGGCGCCGCCCACATCCCACACCCGCAGCGTCCCGTCTTCGGACGCCGAGGCCACCCGCTCACCGTCGGGGGCAAACACCGCCCCCATCACCATGCCCTCGTGGCCGCGCAACACCGTGGCTGCGCCAACGTCCACAGCCCCCGGGGTCTTGGCCAAGGCAGCGGCCACGGGCCAAATACGTACCGTATGGTCGACGGATGCGGTGACGATATAGTCATCATCGGGGCTAAACTGCGCCGATAGCACGCGGCCGCCATGGCCGCGCAATACCACGGACTCGTCGATCACCGTCTTCTTACCGGCCATCCCCTTACTTCGAACATCAACGCGCCAGATGCGGGCAGTGCCGTCATACGAGGTTGTGACCACGTAAGCACCGCCATGACTAAACGCCGCTGATTCAACCCGGTCCCCGTGACCTTCCAACACCGCAACCACCTCGGGCCCGGCATCGCCGCGCACCGCCCATATCCTGGCGAGGTTATCGTGAGCAGAAGTGACAACGTGCTCACCGTCGGGAGCAAAGGCGGCGCCAGTGACGCGACCGCCGTGGCCGCGCAACACCGTCACTGGGCCCGCACCGTCCAACGGCCAGATCCGGGCAGTGCCGTCATGGGATGCAGTGACAACGCGGTCGCCGGCCGGACTAAAGGCCACAGATGCCACGACATCGTCATGACCGCGCAAGATCATCGGCGGTGCACGGCCATCGATCCACCACACCCTGGCACTTCGATCGTGGGACGCCGTGGCAATGCGGTCGCCATCGGGGCTAAACACTGCCGCAGCAAGTATATCCGCATGGCCAGAAAACACCCGCGCCCCCTGCCCTGCTTCACCATTGTCATCACCGCCATCGTCATTATTGCCTTCGTCAAGGCGCCATACCCGCGCACTCTTGTCCAGCGAGGCGGTGACCACGTGGCGACCGTCTGGGGTAAACACCGCGTGGGTGACCAGACCTCGATGGCCGCGCAAGACCCGCGAGAGGCGTAAGTCATCGGCGTGCCAAATCTCTGCTCCCTCCTCAGCCATCGACACGACGAGATAACCGCCATCAGCGCTGAATTCCGCCGTATGGGCAAAGGTGTCGAGCTTCCGCGTGCGCCACAGACGATGGCGGCCGGTATCATCCACGCGCCACACCCGCACCGTGCGATCCATGGCAGTCGTGACAATGCTTGTGCCGTCGGGACTAAAGGCCGCCCATACAACGAGAGAGTCATGCCCGGTGAGGGTCTGCGTGGGGCCGTAGTCAGCATGGGCCGCGTCATCGACGCGCCACAGCCGCACGCTGTGATCGGCCGAAGCCGTGACCACCTGCCTGCCGTCGGGACTAAATGCCGCCGTATATACCCACCCTTCATGGCCGCGCAACACTGCGACTTCACTGCCGACTTTATTGACTTTAGCGGCATTCCAGATGCGGGCGCTATGGTCCCAAGACGCGGTGACCACCCGGGCGCCATCGGGGCTAAAGCGGGCTGAATACACCTGGTGCTGGTGCCCGCGCAAGACCGTGACATCGCCGCTGTTGAGATCCCAGATGCGGGCGGTGCGGTCTTTGCTCGCGCTGACCAGGCGATCGCCGTCTGGACTAAACGATACCGAGATAATGGCGTTTTCATGGCCCCGCAGCTCCGTGGCCCCATCGGGGTATCTCGCCAGAGACCCATCCGCCGTCCACCATAGACGCCATAGACGAATAACCCCGTCGCTGCTGCCAGTGGCAATGGTGGTGCCATCGGGGCTGACATCGACGCTGTAGACCGCCTCGCTGTGGGCAAGCACGGCCGCAGCCACCCCCTGATCCAATGCCGCTCGGGTCCAGCTGGCCCAGTTGGGCGGCAGCTGGCCAAACAGCGGTGGCTCTTCGATTTCGCGCAAAATAGCCAGCGCCGTTGTGGGATCGTCTTCGAGCGCTTGCGCCGCCGTCATGCGCAGGGCATTGCGGGCTTGCACCGCAGCCTCCAGGGCCCGATCGGCCGCGCGCTGGGCCCGCACCGCCAACAGCGACACCACGACGGCAAACGCTACCGCACAGGTGGCCAGTGCCCACAAGATACCGCGTTTCCGCCGCCTGATGCGGCCGTGTAGCTGGGCGACTGCTTCGATATAGCGATGTTCGTCGCTGCCCAATTGTAGATCTGCTCGCGCGCCGGTATGCGGGCCCGCGCTTCGTATTTGCCTTTGCGTCTGCATTTGTCTCTGGCGCCGCCATGCCAGCAGCTTGACGGCCGCTTGCCCGCGCCACAGCAGATCTTCCGAGTATTGGTGCTCTCGCCACTGCTTGGCCGCAATGCGCACCTGCGCCGCGAGTGCGAGTGCACTGTCGGCGTCGCTCAGCCAGCCGCGCAGGAGCGGCCAGCGCTCGATGAGTGACTCATGCGCTAATTCGAGTGTCGCTTGGACATCGGTGTCGCCTCGGCCATCGTCGGTTAGGCGTCGATACGGCTGCCCCTCCGCCGTCACCAACCTGGCGGCGATGAGCTGGGCCACCACACGGTCCACATGCTCCCGCTGTGTGCCGCACGCGTATAATTCGTCGAGGTCTATTATCGCGCGCGTGCGATCGGGGGTGACCAAACGCTCGAAGATACCGCGGGCCAGCGCGGCATCTTCGCGCTGCATCGCCGCTATCACCGCGGAGGCGTGCACGGCCAATGCCCCGGCAACCCCGCCGCAGGCGGCATAGCTGTCTGCCGTAATCAAGTGACGCACCCGGTCCCGCTGTCGCCACAGCGTCGCCGCAGTGAATTGCAATAGCGGCAGCGCTCCGGGCGTGGCTTCCACTTCGTCGAGCATCTGGGCCAACAGCTCAGGGCTCTCAAAACGATAACGGGCCGCCGCCAACGGCTGCACTAGGGCTTGGCACAGGCCGTCGCGGTCCATTGGCCCCAGCGGTTCGAGACTGCGCAATAGCGCCGCGGCAGCCGCAGGCGCCCGCCGTTCGCCCAGCAGTCGATCGAGAAAATCCGAGCGCATGGTGAGGATGACGCGGACAGGCGAGGAGGCGTCATCGGCGGCAGCCTCCAGACAGCGCAAATACGCCAATCGCTCCCGCTCCCCGCAGCCGTGGGTGTACAGCTCCTCAAATTGATCGACGAGGAGCACCACGCGGCAGGCGGAGGCATCGGCGTAGTCGCGCAGACGCGAGGCAAAAAAGCCCGGCTCTCGCTCCAGACGGGCCACCGTCGCAGCATCGCGGCTATTGCCGTCGCTTGCACCGCTTGCGTCGCTTGCGTCGCTTGATTCTGGGGCTTCTGGGCCCCCCTCGCCCTCGGCAATGCGCCCGAGCACGTCCGTCAGCGCCACCAACGGATGCCGGCTCGGACGCACAATCAGGGCCCGCCATGATTCACCCGAGCGCTGCAGGGTGGGAATCACCCCTGCGCGAATCAGGGACGATTTCCCCGTTCCCGACGGACCGACCACGACCAAGAGTGGCTGCCGGCGCAAATGGGCCACAAGCCGGGCAATGTCATCGCTGCGGCCAAAGAAGCGGTCGGCGTCCGCATCCTGAAATGCCGCCAAACCGGGAAACGGACACTCGTCTTGCGCCAGCACCATGGCTCGGCGACCGGGCAAGAGCGCCTCCAGCTCCGCGCGCAACACGGCCGCCGACGATATGCGATGTGCGGGATCTTTGACCAGGCACCGATCGATGATGGCGCCGAGGGGGCCCAGCTCGGACGCTGCTGTGGCCACGCTGGGCATGGGGCGATGGCGCTGCTGCAGCGCGTGCAACCAGACGTCTATGTTGGCGTCTGTTTTGGCGCCCGGTGTGGCGCCCGGCGCTATATCGACTTGGCAATCGTATACCGGATGACGTCCGAGCGCCAACTCATATAAAATGACGCCGAACGCCCAGATATCACTGCCCCGCCAACCGTGATCGCGATGCGCCTCATCGCCCAGGTTCCATTGCTCGGGTGACATGTAGAGTGGCGTACCGCGCAGTTGGCTCATAGCGGCCACCCTATGCTGGACGTTGCCTTCGTGGCCGTCGTCGTCGCTTCCATGGCCGCCTTCGTCGTCGCTTCCATGGCCGCCTTCGTCGTCGCCTCCATGGCCGCCTTCGTGGCCGCCTTCGGTCATTTGCGCGATGCCAAAATCGAGCACTTTGATGCTACCGGCCTCGGTCAGCATAATATTCTCGGGTTTGAGATCGCGGTGTACAATGCCGGCGGCGTGGGCGGCCTCAAGCGCGCGCGCGATGGGGACTGCAATCTCGACAATGCGCATCATCGCCAAGCCTCGCCGATCCTTATCCTTTAGCCACGACCGCGGACCGCGGCTTTCCCCCCTGCGGTGACTCACGAGCAGAGTCCGCAGCGTCTGGCCTTCGACGTCTTCCAGTACCAAGTAGGGACAGCCCTGATGCACGCCAGCGGCGTAGAGCACGACAATGTGATCATCGCGGCATTGCGCCGTGGCTCGGGCCTCGATGACAAAGCGTTCATCGCCCAGCAAGGCCCCCGGCGTGTCGATGGCCATAGGCGACTGCCGACTGCCTTGATGGAGAAATTTCATCGCCACCAAACGACCAAGCTTCTGATCACGGGCCACATACACCGTGCCCATGCCGCCGCGACTGAGTTCGCGGATCAGCTGGTAGTCGTCTACGATGGCGCCGCCCGTCAGCCATGGCGGCGCCTCGACGGGGGCCGCTGCCGCCATGGGCGCCAGCTGTTGCAGGGCATCGGGCGTATGATGGTCGGCATAGCGCAGCAATTGGGCCAAATGCCGCCGCAGCACGACATCGTCGCCGCAGGACCGGTCGAGAAAGTGATCGCGCTCATGAGCGGGCAATTCGGCCGCAGTGGCAAAGAGTTCCTCAATGGTACGAGCCCGATCGTGCATGTGTTGTCGCCGGTCGATTATTCAGCACAGAGCATGCCAGTCCCAATACGATTCGTGCGCCGTCAAGAGGTACACCGTCGCGGTCCGCTTCCTCGCGGTCTTCTTCGTCGTGGTCCTCTTCATTGCGCGCCGTGGCGATGCAAACGAAACGGTTTCAGCCACGACGGCCGCCGATGACGATACAACGGAAACCATTTGCCCGGGACGGCAAGCCGACATGGCCGACGGCCACTTTCGACATGTCCGTCCGCACACGGCGTGTGCAGACGAGTAAAAAATTTTGCGTCGGTGGCGTAGTCGACTATTGGGACGGTTGAAATCGTTTCGGTTGTCGCCCAAGTCGCTCTCGCAACAACCCAAATGGTTTCGGTCGACCGAGTAGTCCGATGAACTTTCGGTTGAAATCGTTTCGATTGTCGCCCAAGTCGCTCTCGCGACAACGCAAATGGTTTCGGTCGACCGAGTAGTCGAATGAACTTTCGGTTGAAACCGTTTCAGTTGCGCGTCAGCTCGATATCACGACAAGCGAAAATTTTTCACATGTTGCGTGGTCACATGTTCCAACATTCAGGTCTCGCCTGTCCGTTCACGAAGTTGAATATCCCGAAAATCGCGAAGCCGGCTGCGGCTGGCTGCATCGTCTCGACGAGGTCGAGGAGTTTCTCAGCTGTCGCGACGACCGAGGCTCAATCGAGGCTCAGCTGCTCAGGGATGTCCCCGTCGATGAGCTGATTGAGCCACTGTTGCAGAGTGGGCAGGTCGTCACAGCCCATCAGGAGCGCATGCTGAGCAGGCATGAGGGTCACGCCCAGACGCGCAAGCCGATCCTCAATAAGCTGAAGCAATTGCTGTCGCGCGCCCTCCGCCCGTCCGTCGCGCAATCCGTCGCGCAGTCCCTCCTCTCGTCCGTCGCGCAGGCCCTCCGCTCTTCCGTCGCGCAAACCCTCCGCGCGTCCGTCGACAAAGCCCTCATCGCGAATCTCCTGAATGACGCGATTGCCCTTGGCCCGCAGGGCGTGGACCACCGCGTCATCCTTGGCAGTGGCATCTAGCAAGGCGCGCACAGATACCGGGCGGATAAAGCACGCGTCGTCAATGGCTTCGTCGCGGCTGAGAATCAACCACTGGTCGTCATTGGCGGACCACTCAAGCAATGCAGTGGCGCTTTCGTCCAGCTGGGCATCCTGCCCACTGCCAATGCCTTTGACCCGAATGGCGAATATACGACGCACGCCTCGGGCAATCACCTCCTGAGCTCTAGCGGTGATATCGGCCATGCTCTGGGTGTAGAGGACCTCAAAGCAGACTTCTTCAAGAAATCGACTGCCGGTGGCGGAATCGACGCCTTCGCGACGGACACAGAGGTCGGTGGCAAAGTCCGACTGAGGGCCGAAGCGGGTCAATAAATCGGCGGATGCGACATAGCCAGGGGCTACCGAGCTCTCGATAACGTGGGCAATACGCACGTGCATATCGCCGTGAGGGGGATGGGCAGGCATGGCTTCGAGCAGCTGGCCGCGAACTAGTTCGGCCCGGGTGGTTTCTGCTTTCACGAGATGATCGTCGATGTTGGGCATATCGCTGGGCATTTTGCCGGGCACTTTGCCGGGCACCCCATCGACCCCTGGTGCCCCCATGCGTGACGCACTGCCAGACGTGCTCTGTGCCGAGCTTTGTCCCGAGCCGTGCGCGAGCACCATCGGTTCACCTCTTCGTTGATGACTCATGACAGTACCATAACATATCGCCCGAACTGAGGGAACGGAAAATCGAGCCTGGAGCGAATTCGCCCGCAAGCCCACCGCCCGCTGAGCGTCTTCCTATCACACTCGAAGTCTTTCCTAACTACATGCCGGAGAATCACGCAAAAAAATGAGCATGTTTCTGGCAATATTCTATTTCTGATTATGATAGACATGGGTTCCGGGTTCCCATTGGCCCGGCTTATCTTCGCGACCCGCAACATGGACCGTCTTCCAAAGGGTGTGGTCGCAGTAATGGCGAAAAAACAGGTATAGATTGCCTGCGACCGTCACTGGATAAAAGTAGGCAAGGAATTGGGGATACCGCGGTGGATGGTGCGGGACTGCCTCAATCGATACACGCCGCAGAGAAAAAAGCGGAGAAGGCAAAGAATGCGGTATAATGAGATCCGTATTAGCGACTAATGGATTTTGCCGACGTGGTGAATGTAGTCGATTTCTTTCTCCGGCCAGAGAGCAGCGCCGTTACCGGACAGATCATTTACTTGGGGGGCGCTCCTACTTCGTGAGCCCGTCCTCGCTCACGCGTCGTCCCCCTAAGGGCTCGGCACCGATACCCGACCGCAGTCGATGGTGCAGGGCAACAAATTTACAAGTCCTGGCAGATAGCCACAACAAAGCGCGCCTTCGCCCCATGTCGCGCCCCGGGTTGTGATACACCGGGGGTATGTCGTCTCGAACCCCGATCGTCGTCGGCAACTGGAAACTCAACAAAACCGTCGCCGAAGCCCTCGAACTCGTCACCGAACTCAAAAACCAATTGGCGTCCGTCCGCGATGTCGAAATTGGCGTCTCCCCGGTGTTCCCGGCCCTACATCCGGTGAGCAAACGGCTCGAAGATAGCAATATCGGCGTCGCCGGACAGAACTGCCACTGGGAAGATCGCGGCGCATTTACCGGCGAAGTGGCCCCCAGCCTGCTCGCCGACGCGGGCTGCAAGTACGTCATCATCGGCCATAGCGAACGCCGCCAGTACTTCGGCGAGACCGACGACGGCGTCAATCGCAAAACCAAGGCTGCACTCGAGGCGGGTCTCGTACCGATTGTATGCATCGGCGAGACCGAAGAGGAACGCGACACCGGCGCCACCTTCACCCGCGTGGAGCATCAACTCACCAACGGACTGGGCGGCATAGATGCCGGTGACCTGGCCAAGATAGTCCTGGCCTACGAACCGGTGTGGGCCATCGGCACCGGCCGCACCGCGACTCCCGACCAAGCCCAGGAAGTCCACGCATTTATCCGCGACAAAGTTCGCCAGCTCGCCGGAGATGTCGCCGATCAGATCCGCATCCAGTACGGCGGCTCGGTCAAGCCGGAAAACGCCGAAACCCTGGCCCGCCAAGCCGACATCGACGGTGGCCTCATCGGCGGCGCATCGCTCAAAGCCGACAGCTTCGTCGCCATCGTCAAAGCCGTGCGTCTTGCAAGCGGCCAATAATTGAGCTAGAAAGCGCGAATCATGTTGCTGGTCACCATCCTCCACGTCGCGGTGTGCCTCTTCCTCATGCTCACGGTCTTGCTCCAGCCGGGCAAGAGCGGCGGCATCGGCGCAGCCTTCGGCGGCGGCGCCAGCCAGACCGTCTTTGGCGGCTCGGGTGCAGGCTCCTTCCTGCGCCGAGTCACCGTGGTCTGCGCAGCCCTCTTCATGCTCACCTCAATGACGCTGGCCTACCTCAACACCGCCAACAGCGGCGTCGACAGCCTCAAGCGCTTTGCCGAGCAGCAGCAGCAGACCCAGCAGGCATTGGAAAGTGCCCGCGAAGCGGCCCTTGGCGATGACGCTGAGCAGTCCAGTGGCGACGATGACGCCGCCGGCACCGTCCCCGATGGTGACAGCGCCACTGATAGCACTAGCGACAATACCAACAGTGGCGATGGCGAGACCACCGACCAACCGTACGACCAGTCCGCCCCATCCGGTGATGGCGCCGCGAGCGGTACCGAGCCCCCGGCAGCAGACGATTCTGCCGCTACCCCATCGGCCACAGACCAAGCCGCACCGGCCGCATCGCCCACCCCGGGCGAATCCGACCAAAATCAACCGTAGCCCCACCGGCTATGTCCTCTCTCCGTCTGTTGCGCCACCCACCCGGGGCGCTTATGACGTATGCATAACCCAGTAGAGGGGATCATCGAATATGAACTTTAGCAAGTATCACGGCTTGGGGAATGACTTCCTCGTCGTCGATTTGCGTCGGCCCCCGAGTCCGGCCGACGCCGAGCGCATCCAGGCCCCCGAGATGGTCAAGGCCCTGTGCGACCGTCATTTTGGCGTGGGTGCCGATGGCGTGCTTGCCGTGCTAACGGCGGACACAGCCGACACCCCCGACAGCGGCTCCTCTCACGCCCGCATGAGGGTACTCAACGCCGACGGCAGCGAGGCCGAAATGTGCGGCAACGGCCTGCGATGCGTGGTCAAGCATCTCTTTGAGCGCGATCCCGCACCGCGGCCGCCATCGCTCACCATCGATACCGGTGCCGGCCCACTCAAGTGCGACGTCGAAACCGTCGCAACCGCCGCTGGGGGCGAGATCGCCAACGCGGTCACCGTGAACATGGGACGGCCGCGCCTGGCCCGCGAAGAGATCCCGATGCGGGCTTCCCCTAGCAGTAATAGTGCCGGCAATGGTGCCGGCGACGCCGGCCGCTGCATCGCCGAGCCTCTCACCCTGGCCGGCCGACAGTTCGCCATCACCGCGGTGTCGATGGGCAATCCCCACGCCATCGCCTTTGTCGACGAACAGGGCCCAGCCCTGCGCGCCCTCGCCGAGACCGTCGGGCCCACCATCGAGAATCACGATTGGTTCCCCGCGCGCACCAACGCCGAATTCGCCCACGTCCATAGCCCCACCGAGATCGAACTCGTGGTCTGGGAGCGCGGCTGCGGCATCACCCTAGCCTGCGGCACTGGCGCCTGCGCCACTGCGGTAGCCGCATGCCTAAACGGCCACGCCCAGCCCGGCACCGAGATCGCCGTCCACCTACTCGGCGGCACCTTGGCTATTACCGTGGCCGAAGACTACGGCACCGTATGGATGCGCGGACCGGCCACCCACGTCTACGACGCCACCCTCGACATCGACGCGATGACCCAGCGCATAGCCGCTAGCGGCTAGATGCTAGCGATTAGCGGGAAAACAGGTTGCCCTGGCCGCCGCGGCCCGGCCCGCCGTTATCATCGCCGCCATCGCCGCCATCGCCGCCATCGCCGTCACCTCGGTCATCGCGCGACGAGCCACCACTGGGCGCCCGCCCTGGCGCCCGCCGTCCCAAATGGCGAAACGCCGCCGCCGTGGCCATGCGCCCCCGCGGCGTGCGCGTGACAAAGCCGGCCTGCAGCAAAAACGGCTCCACCACGTCCTCCAACGTGCCCCGCTCCTCGCTCATCGAGGCCGCAATGGCGTCAATGCCCACCGGCCCGCCATCAAAACGATCGATAATCACCGATAAGTACGCCCGATCGAGAGTATCCAGCCCGGCGTGATCCACACTGAGCCGGTCCAGGGCCGAGGCCGCAATCTCGCGGCGAATGCGGCCATCGCCCTCTACCGCAGCAAAATCGCGCACCCGACGCAGCAGCCGGTTGGCGATCCGCGGCGTGCCCCGGGCCCGACGCGCGATCTCCACCGCCCCATCCAAATCCACCGCCACATCGAGCAGGGCCGCCGAGCGACGCACGATCGCGCTCATATCTTCCAGCTCGTAATACGACAGCTGCCAGTGAAAGCCAAAGCGATCGAGCAGCGGCGAGCTAAGTAGCCCCATCCGCGTCGTGGCCCCGAGCAGAGTAAACCGCGGCAACTTCATGGTCACCGCCTTGGCGTGGGGCCCATCGCCGATAAAGAGATCGAACTTAAAATCCTCCATCGCCGGGTACAGGTTTTCCTCGACAATGGGGTTGAGACGGTGAATCTCGTCGATAAACAGCACGTCGTGCTCACTCAGCGACGTGAGCAGACTGGCCAGCATTCCCTTGTGATCGATCGCGGGCCCACTGGTGACGTGCACGCCCACGCCGAGCTCGTTGGCGATCACGTGGGCCAGCGTGGTCTTGCCCAGCCCCGGCGGCCCGGCAAAGAGAAAGTGATCGAGCGACCATCCGCCCTGCTTGGCCGCCCGCACCGATACTTCTAAATTGGCCAAAATATCGCGCTGACCGATGTACTCGGTAAAACTCTGTGGCCGCAGCGCCACCTGATAGGCGCCCTCGCCCACCGCTTCCAGCGGCGTGAGCGGCCCACTCGCCCGGTCGCCGCCGTCACCGCCGCCACTATTGGCGTAGTCGCCGTCGCCACTGCTGCCCCGCGAAGAGGCAAGCGGCTCGCTGTCCAACGCCGGGACCTCCCCTCCATCAACGTGTCGTCTCCGTCCCATAATGCCGGCCTATCTTGGCATAGAACGCAGGGCATCGCGAACCAGCGACTCCAGCGTGGCATCCTCGTCCACGACCAGCTCGGCCATGCCCTTTTCGATCTCGGCCGGTCGCCATCCCATCTGCGCCAGCGCCTGCGCCACCTCGTCGAGCACGGGCACAGCCAGACTCACCTTGCTGCGCCTGCCCGGAGCCGCCACCTTGGCCGGCTGAATGCTCGCCTGCGCCCCGTCGGCCATCCAACTGGCCAAGAGCAGCTCACATTTTTCCCTGAGCTCCACCACCAACATCTCGGCCGTCTTCTTGCCCACCCCGCGCAGACGCGTCAGCTGGTTGACGCCGCCCTCCGCGATGGTGGTGGCAATCTCCTCGGGCCGCATGCCGGTGGACAAAATCGCCATGGCCGACGTCGGTCCCACTTTCTTCACCGTAATGAGTAGATCAAAAAGCGCGCGTTCGAGCTTGGAGGCAAAGCCAAATAACGAGATCTTACTCTCCAGCGCATGAGTGAAAATCCGCAGTGATACCGTCTCTCCTTCGGCCGGCAACGCCGCCTGGGTATTCCCTGAAGTAAACACGTGATAGCCGACGCCGCCGCAGTCCACGACCACCGCATCGGCCCCGATCTCCACCAGCGTGCCCCGTAAGTGCGCAATCATGACAACATCCTCGCTCGCGCTCCGTAATGCTGGGCGTGGGTAATCGCCACCGCCAACGCATCGGCGGCATCGGCGCGCGGCACCCGCTTGAGGCCGACTAACATTTGCACCATTTGCGCCACCTGCTCCTTACTGGCGCGCCCGCGCCCGGTCACGGTCTTTTTCACTGTGGCCGGAGCATAGGAATGCACCACCAAACCGGCAAGCCCGGCCACCGCCAACACCATGCCGCGGGCCTGGGCCAGGGCCAGGGCCGAACTGGCATTAATATGGGTAAACACATCTTCCACCGCCACCACCGCAGGACGAAGCTCGGTGATCACGTCGGTGAGCCAGCGCGCGATCTCGCCCAGCCGCCGCTCCATGGCGGCCTTGCGATCGGCGGTCAAGACCCCGCACTCCACATAGCGATACTTGCCGATCGCGAGCCAATCGACCACCCCATAGCCACAGACCGACGAGCCCGGATCAACGCCCAAAATCCGCATCACAGCCCCCCACCGACAGCGCCTTGCCCCACGACGACGCCCTAGGCCCCGTAGCGCTCTAGCAGCTCGTCGGCCATGTCATAGTTGGCATACACGTTCTGCACATCGTCCAAGTCCTCAAGCATACTCAGCATCTTGAGCAAACTCTCGGCCTTGCCCTCGGGCACCGTCACCCGGGTGTCGGGAATGTTGTCGATTTCGGCATTTTCGATGGCGACACCGCTTTGGCTAATCGCGTCTTGCACCTGCAAAAGTTCCCCGGGCGCGGTCTCGATGGTCCACACCTCGCCGTCATCGCGCACGTCCTCGGCCCCGGCCTCCAGCGCCACTTCCATGAGCGCCTCCTCACTGACCCCGGACTTGAGCACGTTGATGATGCCGCGCTTGTTGAACATCCACGACACCGAACCATTGGTGCCCATATTGCCGCCGAACTTTTCCAGCGAGTGGCGGATTTCACTCACCGTGCGATTGCGATTGTCGGTCATGCATTCGAGCACCACCGCCACCCCGGCCGGACCATAGCCCTCGTACACCACCTCTTCGTAATCCTCGCCGCCGCTGGCGCCCGAACCCTTGTCGATGGCGCGCTTGATGGAATCCTTGGGCACATTGGCGCCGCGGGCCTTATCCACCGCCAGCCTGAGCCGGGAGTTGCCGTTCACATCGCCGCCGCCAATGCGGGCCGCCACTTGAATCTCTTTGAGAATCTTGGTCCAAATCTTCGAGCGTTTGGCGTCCACGGCCGCCTTCTTGCGCTTGATCGTCGACCACTTACTATGACCTGACATACTCGTATCTCCGGCCGGCATTATAAGGGCTTGGGCCCGCTATGCGGCAACCCCGCGGCGATAGTCGGGCTCGATCACACCGAGATTGGCCAATACCTCCACCACTTCGGCCAGCGGCAACCCAGCCACATTGGTCACCGACCCGCGAATCGCAGTCACCATGGCGGCCGCCATGCCCTGAATGGCATAAGCGCCGGCCTTGCCGTGCCACTCGTCGGACGCGATATAGCCATCGAGCTCGGCCGCCGATAGCGCCCGCATCACCACTTCGGTGGTGACAATGCGATCGATATGCCGGGGCCCGCGCACGGCAAACCCGGTAGACACCCGATGGCTGTGCCCCGACAAGCGCATCAGCATCGCGCGCGCCGCCGGCCCATCGACGGCCTTGCCCAAAATCTCGCCGTCGACCTCTACGATGGTATCGGCGGCCAGCACCCAGCGATCGGGATAGCGCGCGCAGACAGTATCAGCCTTACTCGCGGCCACGCGGGCCACATACGCCAGAGCGGCTTCCGCGGCCAGGGGACTTTCATCCACGTCGGCGGGCACGATCTCGATGTCGATGCCCACCCGGGTGAGCATCTCACTGCGGCGCGGCGAAG
>JAAUYH010008542.1_pt1 | contig 18883 bp, 11 predicted proteins | sample 7278061 | NCBI WGS metagenome assembly JAAUYH01 (sample SAMN14350203, study PRJNA611818) | marine sediment metagenome | isolation source: surface marine sediment (0.6m) | place: French Polynesia: Moorea | collected 2018-08 | reverse complement strand
CAACCAAGGATACAACAGTTCTTAGAACAATCGAGAGACATCGAATTATATTGCGCCTTCTTGTCTGTGTCTTCTCCATTACAGCGATCATCGGCTCAATTCCATCAGCACGGGAATGCGAACGCCACCGGATTCATTCGTGAGCCAGGGGCGCCCTTCTTCACCTTTCCCTTCTTGTTCGACGACGAATCGCCGCCTCGCGAGCGCTTGCGAGAAGAAGCGTTCGACTTGGGCGACAACTTGGTCTGTTTCGACAAAGCCCCGGCCTTCTTGTTCTTGGCGTTACCCGTCATTGTGCTTGTGAATCGAATATGTTAGTTTCGAATGCCATCGCCCATGCCATAAGTACTACGTCTATCAAAGACCGATGACCTGGTACTGATCATCTTTATTCTCGCAGCTGTGCGAACAGATGGACGCGTCCTTTTCAACCCGCGACCCGCCTCGCCACGACGGTTTAACCGAGTTCTGACGTGATGCGACGATTTTGTGCTAGGACCCTAGTCGTGTACTAGCAGCTGTGCCGTTTTAGTCGCGTTCACATCGCACATTCCAGTGCAACCGCCGTTGCGATCGCACGGATGACTGCACTGAAAAAAATTGTGTTGGCGACATTTTTTATTTGGTGTCGAAATCTAACGTTTGAAACCATCGGTGTCTACGGCACCACCGAGCTCGTCCTATCTCCGCGGTGACGTCGCATTGCGATGTGCGCCTCGTTCATCGCTCCGTTCGCCTGCGCGGCTGCACCGAAGAACAACCAGAAACCGGTATCGGACCTGCGACCCGTGTCGTCACTATCGGTTGGCGATTACATCCTCGGCACCGTCGCGAGCGTCGGGGGTGCCAACAGCGCTTGGATCGATATCGGCGTAGGCACCATCACGGGGAAGCCGGTGCGTGGACGACTGAAGCTCGGCGATAAAGCGCCACCAAAAAAGGGCGCCATCTTGCCCGTCACCGTTCATCGGCTCAACGTGCCTGCCGCGCGCGTGGAGGTCAGACGTAATGTGGCATCGACTCTATTGCCTTTGACGAGACGCTTGGAGGACCTCGAGGTGGGTGAGAGGATTCGCGGCAAAATTATCAAATTCGCAGCCGTGGGCGCCGTGGTGGATGTGGGCGTGTGCCGCGCGGGGCGCCACGGACGCCGCGTGCGCTGTACGGGGCTGTTGCGAAGCATGTGGTTCGAACCGAACTGGGCGTCTCCACTCGACGTGGTGCGGAAGGAAGGTGCGCGCGTGCTGGCGCTTGGCGACGAACTGGACTTATTCGTGCGAACGCCGAAACCCGCGTCTGCCGAATTGATGTTAAGTGCGATTGAGGTAACGCCGGAATCTGTCGCCGCAGAGTACAGGGAAAAAGCGAAAGTTCAGAGAAAGAAACGGAGGCGTCGACCTGCGAGCTCGCTTATCGTTGGTGAGGAGCGGGCTGGTGTCGTGCGAAATGTCGAGTATTATGGCGCGTTCGTTGACGTGGGCGTGAAGAACGATGGGCTCATCCACTTTCACGACATGGGCCCGTATGCTCGTTATTGGCGTGAGATTGTTGAGCGTGATACGAAAGTTAATACGCGTATCAAAGTGGTGGATGGCGAACGCATCAACTTGGAACTGACAAATGTTGTAGGTCACGAAATTGAAGAAGAACGTGTGAATCCCGCACTTGTGCGACCAGATTCTCGGAAAACGACGGCCGATGGTACGCAACAAGTTGTGAGCGATTCCGCAGGTCAGGCCAACCCCGAAAAAGTAACTGTAGAAAGTTCGGATACCCAAGGAAAGGAGGAGAAAGAAGAAGCCACTGGATTTGACAAGTTTACTGATGATTATTTCGAAGACAAGTACTTGTAACAGCGGGCACCTTAGAAACATGGTTCCGAGTCATTATGGGCGTGAGCCAACATGGAGGTTATGTCATCTTGTCGCTCTCATAGTCGCAGTGCATCTTTTTCCCTTCCATGCGGCATATTCTCAGCATCTCGTCCTGCAAGCGTGGGTTTTCAAGTGTGAAAGGCACGATGCCACCGACGGGATATTCGAACAGGAAATCGTCGAGGTATCGCATCGCGGACGGCATCAAGTTGTGCAGAGTGATGTACGTATCCCCAAGCTTGTGCGTCATGGCACCGACATCATGGCCGAACTGTTCAAAGTAATGCAACGGCGCGTACGGGAAGAAGCTGCCACAGGCTAGCAACGAAGTTCCATTGACTTGCGCACGTGTCTTTGCCTGCCGTAAACAACGCCCAACCATCACATCTTCGTATCGGCCGCCGTAGGCGTCGTCCACGGGCTTCAGGTCGGGCGCCTTGGCCACATAATCGTAAAAGTACGCGCACCCGCCTAGAATTTGCCGGACCATCATCCCCAGTGCTTCCGTGTTGAGCCCGTACGCGCCACCGCCCGCGTAGCACCAGCGCGCGTATCCCAGTGCTTCGAGGTCCCCATGACCGCAGAATGGATGTCCGAAATAGAGCGGCTCTTCGTGCGGCGCAAACCACTTGTCCACTTTGTTCAGAAAGCGAAGCAGATTGTGCGTCACTAGGTAAGTGTCGTCATCGATTTTCAGAAAGTACTTCTTGTTCGTTACTTGGTACCGATTGTGGATATATTTCCACGTTGTGAGCGCTTTCACGTCGAGATTATCTAGCCCCGCTGGCCCTCGGTAGTCGTACACGACAGTGTTGGGTCGGTTGGCCAGAGCTGGAGGAAGTTCGGGTGCCCCGTTATCCCGCGAGAGCACGAGTGTTGCGGCAGGGTCTAATCGTGCGACCCATGTGTCCGTGAGTCCTTGTAGGAAATCCGCACGGCCCGCGCCCAGCATCACGACGATAACGACGTCGTCCCAGGAAACGCCGTACCCCTCGACAGGAGCGAACCCCGCAGAAGGACTGAACCCACCATCGTCGCACTTGTGACTTGTGGGGGCACACGAAAACGAAGACAAATCCCCATCGTCAGCGATGTTGTTCAAGTAGTTGCAGGTCGTGTGAAGATGCGCGTTCAGTTTCGGCGTGGCTACATAATGGGTCCGGGCGTATAGCTCGCGCAACAGACGGACCTTGTACTTTGTTAGTTTGGGCGGATTAGCGCGGCGCGTTAGTTCTCGGTACACGAAATCCCACTGCGCACGAGCTTCCTTCACCTCGGTCATGTTGAATGAGCGCGCACCGTCGGAAGGGTGAAGCTCGCTTTCACTCGTCTTATTCAGCCACATCGCAAGCGCATCTCGCCGCCGCTGCTCGTACATCTCCATATCCGCGACATCGTCAAATGGTTCGTGCGGCGCCCAGTGCTGCGCGATGGAGCGCCATACCGAAACGAACAGTACCACGCCGAGTGCGAATTGCACCACTTCACTGAACGAAAACGCAGTCTTCAATGATATCTTCCAGAGCCGATATCGACGTTGTAATCGATGCCGTATTCGTACATGCAATGGTGTGGATCGAGATGCAGCTTGTGGACGCGTAGAAGACCGTGCTGGCAAGGCGCCGTTCATGTTCCGAGTAGACATCTGCGCCGGCATCGCGTCACGTTTGCTGAACGCATGACGAAGCGCGTGTTGGGAAGATGAGGGGAACTTTGTTGCTCTCGCTGTAAATTTTCAGGCAATGTCGCTATCTTCTCCGCCGGGCCGCAGCATAGACACATCGAGGCCCTTGACTGTCAGGTTACTACTATTATCGTCTCATTCTTCGTTTGAGATATCGTGGGTTGTTCAGACCGATTCCTGGGTCATCGAGTCAGTACACACCAATACACATGTTGGATGACGCTAGTCCATTGAAGACTGGAGCAGTACTGAATAGCTTCATTTTCAAAGAGCAAGACATCATGATTGTAGACTAAGCTACTCAGGCGAGCCATAGACTTGGGGCATGGACTGTAACGCATTGCTCAGAACTATCAGTAATCGACAAGGTTAACATGATTTTAAAATAAACGACTGAATGTCTCTACACGACCGAACGTACAGTAGAGGCAGTGCTATAACGGCGGCTGAAACCCGTCGAGCGCGAGAACCAAAATTCGGGGGACGTAGAAAACGCGTTCTACACGAACGGATTGGTGGCGTCGGCCTCGGCGAACACGAGGTTGTACTCCCTGACCCGCGCGATTTCGCTGCACAACACGGTCTTCACCGCAGCGACCGCGTTCTGGTTCGGCGCGTGGGTGCCAGGCGGCGCGGCGAAGGTTTGCACGTCGCGATTGCGAACATTGAGGAACCAGGAGTCGATCCAGCGCAGAACCTTACGGTTGTAGTTGAGAAACGAGTGCTGGAGCCCGCAGTTGTGCGTCCACTGCTCGATGCGGCGGTTGGGCAGGACTGCAGAGTCGACGCTCATGCGCACCACTTTATACGCGCACATGATCGGCTCGTGCTGCCGAATCCAAACGCCGCCGCTTCCCAGCCGAGGCCGCTTTGTTACCGCGCTTTCGAAGTTCGCTACCCCGTCGTCGTCGCTCGCGATGTCGAGCGTCACCACCTGCCGGTTCTCCAGCTCGTAGTCGGGCAATTCGAGCGCGTTCGCAGTGTCGCCCCGGTCGTTGTCGAGATACCGGCTTTCGACGCTCATGTAGAACGCTTTCCCCAGCCACGGCGACTCGTACAATGTGATGCAACGCTCCGGATACGCATTCCAGCTTTTTTCTATCACCGTTAATCCTTCTTTCGGAATAAGGAATCGCAGGAAGCCTGGTAGAAACTGTCGGATGTGAATCTCCTTCTCGGTGTACACGCCAGGTGGGAGGGAGTGTTCGTTATCTACGCCGTATTCCTCTCGTTTCACCACGGTGATTTGTTTCGAATTCTCGCTCTCTTCCGTGCTACATCGCTCAATCATGTAATGCATGCCTTTCCACGATGTCAGCAACAAATCGCGATACAACGTTCGCCACACTTACCGACATTGTACTCGTCAATTGTGCACGGAAACGGGATGCGATACTCCCGTACGATCATGGCTGCGCCTCGGCTGGCGCAGCCCACCCAACCGCTTCTAACGGAATGTCGACGGCTCCCCGGGGCGGTCCTGTGGACCGCACATAATGCAGGGTAAGAGCCTCGCCGATTGCGATTGGCTGGCAGTGCAATACGCGCGACTCCGAATAATGCGTGTATCGAGCTGGAATAGTGCCGGATCGCCATTACACTGCGGTGGCACCTGCTCAATCCTGCAGCGTCCGCACCGCGCCTTTGCCAGATGTCTGCGCGTTATGCCCGAGCCGCGGATGAATGCCTTCGTCCGCGCCCGCCACCCCGCACATGCTGAAGCTGCAGCGGCTGCACCTTCTTAGCGTCGCGGCGTTGTTACTGATATCCTCCACCTTCCTGCCCGGTGGGCTGTTGCCGCATGTCCAACATCTGCGCCACGTCGCAGCCGCGGCCTCGTCGCCACAGGTGCCGAGACCCATCGTCACGCGACGCGCCCTCGTAGCCGACCTGCGTGTCGATTCGTCGGGCATGCTACTACACCCGCAGTGTGACGCCGCGAATCACTCGTTCGCCGCGACCTCGCTCGCCCTCGTGCACGTGCAGTGCGCGCTGGGACGTGCGGAAACCACGCGCGGTCCCGGCGGTCGATTCGGTGCGCTCGGACTACCGATAGCCGCCGCGGGAAAGGACACTCGCAAACTGTTCTGTGGCGATTCGGAACGCGCACACCTCGCACTGCAATGCCTGCCCGTGCTCGTCCGTGCCATACGCGAGCTCGAGCCACATGTGTACACGAAGTACGTCGCGCCGACCTGGCTGCGCGTTGCCGGCTCCGGTCTACCGCTGTGTTGTTCGGAATCCGAGGAAGAAAAACCGCTCCCCCTCGTCGATCTGACGAAATGCGGCGTGCCTTGTGACGCGAATCTGAACGCGACTGCCATCCCCACGCCCGAGGCCGTTGTTAATGACTCTTCGCTTCAAGCATCGACCCCCAGTACTGCGCTATCGTCTAACACGCCACTGTGATGTTTGTTTTGTCAGCCGTTCACGTCTGCTTTGATGCTGTCCTGGCAATGGGCCGTCGTCGCGGAAGATGCCGAATCGCTGGCTCACGAAAGTTCAGCCTATTCTGATAGAAGCGCATTTGTAAGTTGCATGTGCCGCGGCGGAAATGGGCAGCGGGTTGTTGTTGATTCGCGATGGAGAACACGTCATCGGCCACGTGAAATTTGTTTGATAGAGGCAATCATTTTGACCGAGGAGAAAACGGCGAATCTTGTTCGTAGATTTTGGCAGTGTCTGCGCCCGTGGCTCGTTGTGAAACAGTCCCCGAGTTGCAATCCACTAAGTATACCTAATAAACACAGGTTCTATCGAGCCAGACTCTTCTCAACCTCCATTGCAAGAGATAGTAGAACAGATTATGTTGTTTCACAATTACAACGAAGGCTCATGCAAATTAGCGTGAGCACGGCCAGGATGCAAATTGCGAGTCTTCAGCCGGCAACGTCTTGTAGGGTGGATCATGTGAATCGAAGCAGCTTAACTGACAGACGTGCAAACTTGGGGTGACCACGAGTAAATGGCTGCACCGTACAGAGTCATGTATTTCGTATTTTCTAGCCTACGTGAGAAACCCCATAACGATTTCAGACTAGAAAATAGGAGCGACTCAGTGGCGAGTGGCCTTGTTATCCTGTGTTTTTTCATGACTTTCTTTCCTGAAGGTACCCAGCTCAGTAATCAGGACTAGAGTCGTCGCCTTGAGGATATGGTTGAGGCTTTTACTTCTACACACTGCGGAATTGTTTGCTACACCTGTGATTAAACAGGGTAGAAAATAGAAAACAAAAATGGGGGATTAAAAAAGGAATTTTTATTGCACTCAGGACCATATTGAAGACCCAATAAACGCGGCGCGCATAAACAGGGCGGGGGTAAACCCGAACACGGTTTTGGCTGTGACAAGTCGTCTCAACGTGTTGCAACTTGAGCGGCGTACGCGGTGGGGCGGCGCGGTCCAGCATTACTCGAGACACAGGGTGCAGGTGGCGGTGGGAGATGAGTAGCGGGCGGGCATTGTACGTGGGGGCGGCACGGGCGCGCGGTGCGAGGCGGCGAAACTGACATGTTGCGCAGGCGAATCTCGGAGAAGTACGCGCCGGTGGGCAAAATCGGGGAGGGCACGTACGGGCTGGTGTACAAGGCGCGCATGGTGCAGGCGCCGGCGATAGCGGGCGGGGGCGACGCGTTCGTGGCCGTGAAGAAGTTCAAGAGCTTCAAGAGCGGCGACGGCATCTCGCCCACCGCCATCCGCGAGATCAAGCTGCTGCGCGAGCTGAAGAACCGCTACATCGTGGACCTCGTCGACGTCATGCTCGACGAGGAGGACAAGGCCCTCTACCTGGTCTTCGACTTTGCCGAGCACGACCTGCTGGAGATGATACGATGGCACCACTCCCGCACCGTACGTTACCGCGCATCCGCGCACCATCCGTATACTAACCGCCGTGATAGTCGCAGCCGATGCCGATGCAAACCGTCAAGTCCTTGCTGTGGCAAATCCTGCAAGGCATCAACTACCTGCACCGCAACTGGATCATTCATCGCGACTTGAAGCCTTCCAACATCCTGGTCACGGGCCAGGACAAACCGCTGCAAGAGCGGGGTGTGGTGAAAATCGCCGACTTCGGGCTGGCGCGCTTATTCCAGGCACCACTGCGGCCACTGACCGACGTCGACGCGGTGGTGGTGACCATCTGGTACCGCGCGCCAGAACTGCTGCTCGGCGCGAAGCACTACACCAGCGCGATTGACCTGTGGGCCATCGGCTGCATCTTCGCGGAACTCATCACCTCGAAACCGCTGTTTCAGGGGGTGGAACGGGAGCGCAAAGGCGACGACCGGAACCCGTTCCAGTCGAACCAAATCGACAAGATCTTCCGCATCCTCGGCAAGCCCAGCGCCGAGATATGGCCCACCATCGGCGAACTGCCGCACTGGGCGCAGGCGCAGTCGTGGGCGAATCATGCCGGCTGTTTGCAGGACCGTGTGCGAGGGTTGCAGAAGGGCACACACGGCTACGACTTGCTGTGCCGCTTGCTCGAATACGACCCGACCAAGCGCATCACCGCGGAAAATGCGCTGAAACACCCCTTCTTCACGGTACGTACACTTCCCTACGCCCGCGATGGCCAAACACCCCCCACTAACGACTGCCGCAGGAGGAGCCGCTGCCGCAACGCGTCGCGTTCATCGACCCCAACGTCGACCCCTACAAGTCGCGCCCGGTCACGAAACTTGACCCCAAGAAGGATATCGGCTGGGCGTCGAGCTCGAAAAGTGCGTATCCACACCGACCATGATTCCTGTGTTTCATCTGCTAACACTTCGGTTCTCAGGTATTCCACCGCCTCGCATCACTTCCGCTCCCAAGCCATCGCTAGCATCCGCGCCGCCGCCACACAAGCGAAGTCGCGGCAAGTAAATGTGGATGAGCAGCACTAACACCCAGTCATCGGAAGTTGGAATCGCACTATGGCGGCGCGCTCGGTTCTAGCCCATGCAGCTCACGAAACGCGCGAATAGCGCCGCCCGGCCGTTCACCCAGTTCTTCGCCGCCCACAAAACGAGCGCTTCATCTCAGTTTCAAACCTTGATGCTACATTATGAAAGCTGAACCGTGCACATCAATCGCAAGTCGCAAGCTTTGTAAATCAAGTCGGCTGGCTCCGCTTTCTTTTCGGATTCTGACGCTTCATTCTCTCGAATCGGTGTAGAAACGCTTAGGATCAGTTTCACTGGCGCGCTGGCGCGCGCGATTGCACAAGTGGGGTAGACCATACAAGCTGCCGAGATTTATCTAGTTCGTACAAATTAGTCATGCTGCAGGGGCGTAATAAGAAGATAAGTCGTGATCGCTGTGTTGCGAAGTAGCCCTTCTAGGCGACGACGACGTCTGGTCGGCGGAATACGGGCTGAGATGCGCGAGAGAGTCATCGGTGGTGAAATCCCACGCGCCGTCGCCGTGCGTGCCGCCCTCGGCCTGGGCGCTGCGCGGCACGGAGGTCTCCTCGAACACGATGCTAGACGAGGCGGAGAGCGTGCGCGGCACGGCGCGCAGGTTGTCGCTGACCAGCGTCTCCGACACGGCGCGCCAGGAGAAGGGCGGCGGGGGCAGCGAGGGCGCGCCGCACGCGCCGCTGGCGGGCGTGCGGCACACGGGGCAGGCCGCGCGGTTGCGCGCGGGCGATGCCACCCAGCGCAGCAGGCAGTGCTCGTGGAACGCTGCGGCGGGTTAGCGGGGGCGTGGCGGCGGGGCGTGCGTACGTACCGTGGCCGCAGGGCAGCGTACGCCGCTTCGAGTCGTCGTCGGTGGAGCTGGTCGAGGCGGAGTCGAACGAGTACTCCGAGCTCGTGTCGTCAGCGTGCAGCGCGCGCGCGCGCCGCGTGTGGCGCCGCGTGGGGTGGGCGCTGTAGATCGTGCTGGCCAGCGGCCGCGCCGCCGTTGCGGCGCGCTCCGTCGCCGTCGGCAGCACGTCCAGGCATATCGGGCACACGTTCGACGTGAACTTGAGTGCTTTCGTACGCGCACGCACGTCGTCCAAGCGCTTCAGCGCGCGCCGGCAGCGCTCGTAGTGTGGGCGCAGGTAGGTGGTGGCGATACACCCCCGAAATCCGCCCCAAATCACCACGATTAGGACTAGCGCGCCGCAAGCAAGCCATCGCCGCCCGTGGTCGATGCTTTCATCGCGACGAGGTAGTGAGAGCGTGCGCAACACATCCACTAGCGCGTTGGTCGGTGACCACTCCGCGTCAATCCTCGCCCTCAGCTGCCGCTGCGCGGCGGCGCGCTCGGAAGCGCCCAGCGCGCGGCCCCCAATCGACACGTCGGCGCCGTGCACCTTGAGCGTACAGGAATCGGTGGCATCCCTATCGCTCGGCGTCTGTCGCGCGCCGATAACAATCAGCACCGAGCCGCAGCGCAGGCGTGCCAGGCGCGCCGCGGCGCGCAGCAGCCGCTTGGCCTCGCGCCGCGCGAGCATCCCGGCAGAGTCGCACAGCGCGGCGCGCTTCGTGCCCACGCAGCGGACCGGGGGGCCGTTGCTCGTCGGCGCGGCCTCGCTCGCCGCTCGCAGCGCCAGGAGCGCCAGCAGCACCGCCAGCACCTGCGTGTAGGCGGGCATCGCGCACGGCGGCACTTGGTCGGCAGTGCGTCGCTATAATTCGCACATGATTTCAGGTGGTGCCGATGACCAAACGGGTGCCTGGCACGGTGCGGCTAGACGGTCGTGGTGGGTACTTCGAATCGGGCAATCGCCGTGTCACGTGAGCGTACCACGCAATGAATTCATCGGGTACGATTTAATCCTCGCATATCCATCCCGCTCATTGGCTAATTCCTGCCTCCTTATTTGTATCTCGACCTCAATGTTGCCGCTTTCGTCTTGTGCACTTCCCCGCTCCGACTACTTCACCACCGATGACTGACTCGTCGCACGCACGCCGACGCTACGATCCTCGCACTTTGCCGGGATGTGGAAGAAGATGAAGGGCAAAGTGGGGGCGCCATCCTCAAGAAAGCCGGGTGCCCCATCACCCGCGAGCAATCAGTCGTCACCGAAACGTTCGGGCTCGAAGAAGGACCTGTCGTTGTTATCCAAGCCGAAAAAGTCGTATAATCCGTTCAAGTCTAGTGCGAAGGTGTCGTTCGTGGATGTGGAATCTGAATCGCACAAGACAACGGAGAAGCACTCACACAAGAGCGCGACTGCGGGATCGGTGGAATACGGAGGCGCGACAACAAACATCGAGGTGTTGAGCGCACAAATCGTGAGCTCGGCGATAGCTACCGCGGCGTTGCAGGTGAAACGGCAGGCGCAGAGGAAGTGCATCAAGGCGGACGCGCGAGCACTGGCGTGGAAGTGCATCGCCAACGCCGCACTCGAAATCAGTGTCTAACGCCGAGCCGCGCATGCGTTCCGTCGGCCGCAGGCACGCGCGTGATCCGACAGCGAATGCAACAGTCGCGGTCGTGCATATGGCGGAGCGGCGAGAAAAGGCACGGGGCGTAGTGCGGGGAAAGATCATGTGGTTGGGGACGGCACAGGCAACTTACAGCGGGGCGGATAGGCGAAAAATAAAGAAATAACTCGCACTCGCATCTCGCGTGCCGAGATGGATGGCGTTGTCGAGTGACCATACGGTGGCGCCCATACATTGCAATGCCTCGAGGCGAGTGTTCTTCCACGGCTCGAAGCTGACGTTTCAGATTGGCTCCTGCCAACCCTACCACTCTCATTGCAGTACAGCCCCACGTTACTTGCCTTCAAACCATACCGTTTGTCCCTCTCGCACCTCAGCTCGCTGCTTCCGCTCCGCACCGGCCCACTTTCCCAGCATGCTCTCCCGCTCCACCCGAGCCGCCACACGCTACCTCTCCACTGCCGCTACCCCCAATCCCACTGGTGCGTCCGCGAACAACGCACGCCGATATGGCGCAATGCTGCTCACGGGCGGCGCGGGGCTGGCCGCCGCGCTCGCTGTCATGCACCACAACCGGCGCCCCGTGCACGCGGCCGCGGCCGTGGAGCTCCTGATGCCCCGCCCAGCGTACGATGAACGAGGTCCCGCGTTCAAGCCCCCGCTAACGAAACAGTATCCGGGGGTGTATCAGGAACTGGTAGCGAAAATAGGCGAGGAACAGGTCACACTCGACGATGACGAGCTGGAACAGCGCGGCAAGGAACAATCGGGCTATGCCACACCCGCCAACCCGCAATGCGTCGTGTTCCCGCGCAGCACGCAGGAGGTCAGCGAAGTCCTAAAAATCGCGCACAAGAACGGCGTGCCCGTCATCCCTCTCGCCGCCGGTACCTCGCTCGAGGGCCACACCGTCGCGCCGCGCGGCGGCATCTGCCTCGACACCTCGAACATGAACCACATCCTCTCCGTCAATGTCGAGGATATGGACTGCGTCGTGCAGCCCGGTGTAGGTTGGGTGGAGTTGAATCAGCATTGCGCGCAGTACGGTATGTTCCTGGGCGTCGACCCCGCGCCCGGCGCGTGCATCGGCGGTATGTGCGGCACATGTTGTAGTGGGACGAACGCGGTGCGCTATGGTACCATGAAAGACCAGGTGCTCAACCTTACCGTGGTCATGGCGGACGGAACGATCGTGAAAACGGGCCAGCGCGCGAGAAAGTCTTCCGCGGGCTACGACCTGGCTAGAATCTTCGTGGGGTCCGAGGGAACGCTAGGTATCGTCACCGAGGCCACGCTGCGACTGCGCAACGTGCCCGAGTGCGCGCGCATGGCGCGCGTGTCGTTTCCGAGCGTGCACGCGGCATGCTCGGCAGTGATCGAAATCCTGCAGCGCGGCGTGCAGATGGGCGCGATCGAACTGTTCGACGAGGAGATGATCCGGTGCGTGAACCACGACAAGGGCATGGACCTGCCGCTGAAGCCGACGATCTTCTTCCGCTTCACGGGCAGTCCGGGGCACGTGGCGGAGGACGTGGAGATCGTGCGAGGCATCACGGACAAGTACACGAAGGACGGGTACCACTTCGCCGGAAGCGAGGAGGAGAGCTACAGGCTGTGGGACGCGCGCAAGGGCGCGTTCTGGAGCGCGCAGTACTACCTAGAGGGCAAGGAGATCATGGCCACCGACGTGGCGGTGCCCATCTCGCGGCTGGCCGACTGCATCATGGAGACGAAGAAGGAGCTGGACGCGTCGTTCCTGTTCGCGCCCATCGTGGGCCACGTGGGCGACGGGAACTTCCACTCGGTGATCTGCTTCGACCCCAAGGACCAGGAGGAGAACGACGAGGCGCACCGCCTCAACGTGTCAATGGTCAAGCGCGCCATCGCCATGGACGGCACCTGCACCGGCGAGCACGGCATCGGCCTGGGCAAGAAGGAGTACCTCGTGCCCGAGCTCGGCGAGAACGCCGTCGAGCTCATGCGCAAGCTCAAGCTCGCCCTCGACCCCAAGAACATCCTCAACCCCGGTAAGATCATCGACGTCGACCTGCCCGCCAAGCACCACCACCACCACCACTAGCGCGCACGCCTCGCTCGAGCGGTCGGGCGCGGCCCTGGGGATTTTGCAATGTGTTCGCTGTGGTGCACTGCGTGGGGCGCTCTTAGCTTTATTATATTAGGTGTATGTACTGTAGTTAGCGGCAATCACAGTTGAATTTCATTCACTCGGGAGTTCCCTTCTTCTTCATTGTTGCTGGGTCGAGCCAGCTGTGCTGGCGTGACCACGTGCAGTGCCATCTCGTCCACCGATTTCTGATCTGTCGACCACTGCCGATAATTAGAAAGGAAGACTTCAACCTCCCCGTGCAAAGCCGATTACATGCCCGCAATCTCTGGAAAGAACGAACGCTTTCTTATTTCTTGTTTGCAAAAGCCTGGCTCTTGTACACTACATTACGGAATGACCGGACTTTTCCATCGAACAGCATCGAACGATTGCACGGTACGCAATGTGCAATTGCATTTCTCTAGCATATCAACTCATCATAGTTACCCAAGGGAAAACGATACCTTCCTGGATCTGTTTCATTCGAAATGGACGCTATTGACGTCCACGAAACAGTGACAGTATTGCTTGTCACATGAATTAAAAACTTGTTTGCTAGCCTACCCGTGCAACTTTCATGTTTTCAGCTCCCTTCCCAGTCACTCTGCGTCCCCTTGAACCCTGTCGATTTGGTCACAGCCAACAAGACACGCACATTTCTACTACTTTTACATAGCTGTACACAGCATTCGTATCCCTATCTATTAAATTCAGTAGCACACAGTAAAATACAACCATCAATTCCGTCACTCCGGCAAATGCACCAAGTCCTTCACCTGCGCATGTGACTTTCCGTTCGCGTCCTTATGAATCATGAAGTACTCGCTCGTGAATTCCCTCGCCCCGATCATGTCGATAAAATCGCGGTCATGAGTAATGAGCACGAGTTGGAAGTTGCGTTGTTTTCGTCGTATCTCAATGATGGTTTTCAGCGCTGTCGCAAGACTCTCAATATTTTCTGTGTCCAAATTCGTCGTTGGCTCATCCAACGCCAATATCCCACAATCCGTACAAAAGCTTTCCGCAAGTGCCAATCGAATCACCAAGCACGCCAGCACCTTCTGTCCCGCACTACATCGTCCACGCATGTCGAGTTGCGCCTGACCCTGACGCATGACAACCCGATAATTATAATTTCGTTTCCCCGCGCTCGATGATCCACCCAGTACATCGCCCGCATCCGATCCAATCTCTATCTCATCGATATCCGACCCCCGATACGTTTGTTGCCATAGCTCTTTGATAATCCGATTGATTGAATTCATTTTCAGTGTGTGAAACGCCATCAATGCTTGGTCCAACGCGCGATGATACTTATCCAAATCAATAGACGCCAATTCCATTGTTTGTTTCGTGATTCGACACTCGTCGTACTTTTTCCGACTTCCTTCGCGTTCCGCTGCTTCCAACTTCACTTTCTTTTTCTTGTACTCTTCCGTCAGCATTGTAATCTTTGTAACTGTCGCAATCAGATTTTTGTTCAGTCGCTTGATTCTTTCCTGTAACAACACCACGACCCCTTGCGGGTCTCCACCTTGTACTTGTTTTCGAATCTTATCGATTTCATTCCGCAACTCCTCCATCTCAGCCTTCTTCTCCTGAATTGCCTTTCCCTTCTCGCGGTATGCAATATTCGTTTTCAGGTTATTCACTGCACTCTTCAGTCCACCCCAACTATTGCCCGCGTCTTGACCTTCTTTTTCCAGTTGCGTTACCTTGCCTTTTACTTCGTTCAATTCTCCTTCCATTTCTTCTACATGTTCCAACAATTTCCTGAATGATTGCTTGATTCCCATAGTTTCGAAGTGGGAGATTTTGCCCGATAACTGATTGAATTCATGGACTACTTGGGTGGTTTCTGATTTCTTCCTCGTCGCGATGTCCACAAGGCGATCTTGTTCAGCTTGTATTGTGACAAGACTCATGTTCGCATTCTCTACTGCAAGCTCCATTTCCTGAACTTTCGGTTCGATTTCTTGGATTTCACTATCCAGTTTGCGAGACTCCGTCTTTAACGCCTTCACCTCCTCTTTCGCTTTCCTGAACTTCTCACCCATTTCCTGCATCTCACGTGTTTGGTTCATCGCGAGCGTATGCGCTTTCTGCAACCGCACGATTTCTTCTTGCTCGCGTTGAATTCGAGTCATCAAGCGTTTCGTTTCAGAATTGAGTTCTTGAATTCTCTGCTCAATATCTTTCACTTCCTGCACAATATCTTCCATGGTGCGTTCATTACGACTTTCTACTGGTAGCTTATTCTGCGCATCTGACAGTTTGCGCTCCGCGTTTTTCAATTCATCTTCCAATCGATTCACATCGTCTGCAACTTTTCCTAGCTTGTTGGTGAACGAGTCACCACCGAGACGAGTAGTCACACGCCGATATTCTTCCCTGGCTTTTTTCTCACATTCAGTACATTTCAACTCTTCTTCATTCGCATTCTTCACGTTTTCATTCAGTGGCAAGTACGTTTCGGATGACGCGACAACAGAGCTTCCAATATCACACACTTGCTTCAGAGCTTCCACAGTCTTCTCCAGGTTCCTTGCTTCAGATTGCAGCTTGGTTGTAGTTTCTGGGTTCTTGGATTTCTCAAGCTCGGAATTCAATTTGTCTCGCTGTGACTCCACTTTCTTCTTCGCAGACAAGCCACATGCCGGGCACGCATTTCTGGGATCGTTTTCAAATCGATCGATGAGAGATTGCCAAAACGTTGGCAATGCCGCTCCAACTGAAGCCTTTGCATATGCATTGGTTTTTTTCTTGTCGATAGATTTCAATGTGTCTTCCAGATTCTTCATTCGATCTGCAGAAATCGTACATCCTCCTCCATCCGTTAGAACCAGCGCATCTTGAAACATATTCGATAGCTGGTCGTCTAATTCTGGGAGGGACTCAGGTGTAGGCAATTGACGAAGTTTGTCACGAGCTTTGGCGAGCTCTCGCTCTTTCTGACCCAATTTACGTTTCATCGAGGAAAGCTGATGATCCAGTTCTCGTTTTCGAGTTTTAGCCGTGCTCGAAGCTTTCATGTGGTTGTTAACCTCATTGGTTGCATGCGAAATCAACGCCTCCTTCCGCTCTATCAAGTTCTGGCAGCCTTCCTGAAGATCGTCACGTACAGTCGACATCTCGTCATCATCAAGATCCGCGTTTCGCAATCGATCGAAACTGAAGTTTTCAGACGGCGCGACGTAGTTCGAAGGAATTGACTCGGCGTCTTTAACTTCTCTCCAAGCCGCCAGAATTGTATCGCGGAATACCTCAGTAGTGGCTTTCAATTCCTGACGCTTTCCAGACACAGTTTTCAATTCCATATCCACCTGCATTCGCGCTTTCCTGTCTCGTTCCATGCGGTCACGAATTTCACGAATATCGTTCAGCTTGTCAAACAATCCGTTCGATTCCGATTCCTTCTCGTTCTTTTTCTTGGTAAGTTCAGTGACATTGCCCATACGCTCTCGCTCTTCGAGTTGTTTCTTTGCAGCATTTTCACTTTCTTTCGCCTCTTCGTACTTGGCTTGTACATCTCCCATCGCAACAATAGACGACCGCTTCACAGGAATTTCGCTGTCAATGGCACGGAGGCGATCTTTCTTCGCCAACAAGTTTTCTTGTTCGGATTGAAGCTTGATTTTCGCCTGGTTGCAAGCAATGTTCGCGTTTTCTTCTTCTTTGCGGCAATTGACCTTCGTTTCTGCCAACGTTTGTTCAGAGTTGCGTACAATCCTTCCGAGAGAAGCCGACCATTCGGTATTGGTAGCATCCAGAGAAAGCGGTACACTAACTTTCTCTTTTTCGACAAAACGACCATATAGCTCTGTCTTCATCTCTTCCAACGCTTTCATATCCACTTCATTGCTCTTAATCTGCGCTTCATAATCAGCACGTTCACGAACCTTCCTCTTCAATGCACCGTCCAATTGCTCTTTCTTAGCACGATACTGTTCTAATTCGGCTTTGCGCATCTCAGTTTCGCGATGTATACTCTCGAGGCGATTTTCGCTGTTCTCCAATTCGGCTTGGAGTTCATGATCCCCGAGGTCCTTCAAATACTTGTCCATGTTGCTCTTAAGATCAACCCGTAATGATTCCAAGACTTGGATTTCATGAGACCATTGCGAATGCTGGCGATGTTTCTTGCCATACTCTTCCACAACTTCTTCTGCAGCTTCGAGCTCCTTCGTCACCTGCGCTATTTCACCCTCGATTCCTTGAGACCCACGTTTCAGACTGGCTTGTTTCTCACGGAGAACGCTAGTTTCCTCTTTGAGTTCGTCGAGAAATTTGACGCGTGACTCGAAGTGCTGAAGTTCCACATTGATAACCTTGAGTTCCTGAGCATTCGCTTTGCGATATTTGCGAATCGACTCCAGGGCCTTCGTGTATCTCGTCGCCGCAAAAATATCGTCAAACTTTTCCTTCAACTTTCTCGGGTCACCAAGAGGCCACAAAGATTCCTCCTGGTGCACAAAGATGACACTGGTCAGGATAGGTACGGACACTCTCATGATTTCAGGCATAAATGCATTCAGGTCAGCGCACCGAAACGGTTTCGCTGCGGATTTTCCCTCGTCTGTAATACGCTTCAACGTCTGGTCCAGTCGCTTGAATTCCAACTTGAGTTTGTCGGAACCTCGCGTTGTTCGTTTCATGCTGAGTTGGAAGTGACGGGACACGATGTATTGATCCCCCCGCGCATTCGTGAACTGTAACCTAATTTTGGCTTTCGTTTCAGTTTCATTGTCGATGCGAGGATCATGGATGAATGCTGCACCAGTTCCCACCATCGGTGGCAACTGGCCCGTGGTGGCTTGCAGAATTGATTCGATAATCGACGACTTGCCTGAACCATTGCGACCCAGAATAATTGTCAGCGGACGACTGAAACGCAAAAATGTCTCCTTCTCCGTTCCATAACTTCTGATGCCTGAAATACCCAATCGCTCGATGGTCGTCATATCGATAAGGGAGAACCACTTGCGTGGCACTACGCATCGGTATTAACAAGCAAATCGAAAAGTACCGCAGGACGAGCTTCAAGGTACATGAGGGCCAGCAATGACCACGGGTCACCTAGTTTTCTGGATTTCGAATTAACATGTTTCATTTCCGGACAGTTTCAAAGGAATATCTGACCAAGTTAAAAAATATAAATTTATGAGTCGACCTAATCTTAGTCGATCTTAAAAAAGTGAATTTTGATCCTATCAAAGCGATACAGCCCTTGATCTAACGCTAACGTTGACTTGAAATTGATATGATGAAGTGTCAAATACGACGTTTGTTTCTTTGATCTTTCAAATCATAAACAAAAAAATTCTGAAAATTTGATCAAGCACTCACTCCAAGATAATACGTTGCTAAGTTCAGTGCTTGGAACTAACTGTTGAAATTTTAGCGTAATAATACAAATTTTAATACCCGACAAAACAAACTTGGCAATTTTTAGTTAAGTATCAGCTTGCTGTTCGAAGTAAGCAATAAAAAGGCTTCTAACATTAAGATTAGCACCAGAAGAATATTGTCACCGTATTTCAGAATGAAAGTCTAAAAACATCATAAATTGTTAATCTCCAAAAAGTTCAGATGCCATTTGCATAAGATTGTGAAATATGGTACAATTCTTGAGTACCCGAGAAGGTCTAACATAGTTAAAAAAATCTATACAATTAGATTTATGATCTTACTAAACTGTACAAAGCCAAATATTTACTCTTGTAATCTTAAAATAGAAAGAGAGTGGAAAATCCCATCAAAACTTTAGCAGAGATAAGTGAAAGAACATTGGATGCGGAAAAATACAACATATTTGTTTAAAAGTTACCATTCTAAACAAATTAGATATCT
>JAAUYH010235580.1_pt1 | contig 18885 bp, 18 predicted proteins | sample 7278061 | NCBI WGS metagenome assembly JAAUYH01 (sample SAMN14350203, study PRJNA611818) | marine sediment metagenome | isolation source: surface marine sediment (0.6m) | place: French Polynesia: Moorea | collected 2018-08 | reverse complement strand
TCCTGTTGTTCTGGAGTGAGGGCATCCCAACGAGCTTGACTCACCCAGGCTGCATCAGGGGAACGGTTAGCCCCATTGGGCAACTCGAAACCTGTGGAGGAGTCAAAGGCTCTGCCAAGGGTATCATTGGCTTCAAACCAATTTCCCAATTGGGTACTAATGCTAAGGTTACGATGGCCAGTATTACCGCCGGTGGGTGGGTTCACGATTAATTCTCCTGTTGCAGTGCGTTCCAGATGTAGCTCACGGTTCGCTGCTGCTAAAACTGCAAACTGCTCTGGCGTAACCTGTAGAGCAAGGTGATGGGGAAGGTGAAGCCATAAGGGTTTGGAAGGTGCTTGAACCATGATTGACCTCATGCTGCAAGATGACATTATTATTGTACAAACAGGAGAATGGCTAGCTAACTCATATTACGGGGATTGAAAGATGGACATTAACCAGCGTGTAATCGTAGTATCATCCTCAGTTTGAGAACGCTTCAAAGCTTCTGGCTCTCCTGTAGTTATGGTGATCAGAAAAATTTATACCTCGTAGGGTGGGTTAGGCGCAGGGTTGATTTTTATGAAAACACAATAACTTATGGTCTGCGCTATAACCCACCATTTTAGGTATGTAGTCTATTATACTTTTTACCCCACACTGTCGGGAGAGCCTCAATAAACCAGAGTGAATCATCCCTTGCTGTAAATTTTCCTTTACTCTTAGTTTTATTTCAGAAGTAGGAAGTCAGAAGTTAGACTCAAAAAAGGTTAAGTCATTTTTGATTTTAATGCCTTAATTTTCTGATTACAAATCGGGAGATTCTTGCTTCTATAGGATGAAATTCCTTCCTTTCAGTACCTGGAAAAAATAAACGTTACAGTTGAGAAGAGGCAGGAGGCAGGAGTAAGGATACAGCTATGTTTACATAAGTTAATACAGTGCTGTTTACTTATGTCCGACTACTTATTTAAAAAATTAAGCTTCAATAATCACCCTTAAATTACCCCGTTTCCGAACCACCCGACAAGCGGTAGCATTGCCCGATCTTTCAAACTCTAAATCCAATAAGGTTTGACCAATTTTCAGGTTTTCTAAGGATAAAAATTGAACCGAAGAGGGTAACGTAGGATGAACAATCTGTAAACAATTATTAGCAGCATCGGGGATTAAATTGGCCATCATCTGCAAAAATTGGAAAATGGTGCCGGTAGCCCAAGCTTGAGGGGTACAAGCAACCGGATAACGGACTGGACTGCTATTGGGGAGACGAGGATAACCGCAAAACAGTTCAGGGGGACGGAAATAGGGTTGATGAACGGTCATATCAATAATCCCTTGCGCCACTTCTAGGGCCTGTTCCACGCGACCCAGCGATCGCAACCCGGCCGCAATCATCCCGTTATCGTGGGGCCAAACAGACCCTAAATGATACCCCATGGGGTTATAAGCAGGGGAAAGACTGCTAAGAGTACGTATTCCCCAACCACTGAACAAGTCCGGGGCCTGTAACCGTTCGGCCACACTTTGGGCTTTATCTGGGAACAAAATATCCAAACCCAAACAATGACCCGGGTTGGAGGTAATACTATCGATAGGCTTACCGTCATCGTTTAATCCCAAGGCGATATATTCCGCTTCCGATAACCAAAAATCTTCGTTAAAGCGAATTTTGAGATGATGGGCTTCTTTTTCCCAACGATTGGCCAGATCATGCTCTTTTCTCAGTCTGGCTAACTGACTGAGGGCTATTTTCGCCCCATAGACGTATCCTTGCACCTCTGAGAGATAGATATTATCCTCGGCCAAACGGCCTTGACTATCGACGATACAGTTCCCCGAATCTTTCCAACCTTGGTTTCTTAAGCCGCCGGGGGATTTACATTGATAGGGAAGATAGCCGTTTTCTTTACAGTTGCGATCGATCCAGTCCATAGCTGCTAAAGCATTATCCCAGAGTTGGTCGAGAAGTGCATCGTCGTGGGTCCAACTGTAGTATTGAGCATATAACAGTATCCATAACGGTGTCGCATCTACGGTTCCGTAATAAGGGGTATGGGGAACTTCTCCGCATCTCGCCATTTCTCCGAAACGAATTTCGTGGAGAATTTTTCCGGGTTCTTCTTCCCGCCATTCGTTCTCTACTGTCCCTTGATAAGCGGCTAAGGTTAAAAGGGTGTTACGGGCGATTTCTGGGGCAAAGATCAGGGTTTGATCGGCTGCAATAATGGAATCACGACCGAACAAGGTGGAAAACCAAGGAACCCCGGCGGAGAGAACTTTACCGTCTCCAAAGGTTTGACCCAAGAGATAGATGTCTTCTTCGGCCCGTTCAATGACTAGGTTTAATTCTTGGTTGTCGGTGCGGATTTTTGTCGCGCGATCGCGCCATTTTTGTTCTTCGCTTAATTCGGCTGCTAAAGCTTGTTTGAGGTTAGCCGGCGGACTGACAGCAGAGGCGAGTTTGCCATCAATCAAGGGTTGTAGACAATAACCAACGGACTGAGTTTCGTGAGGGTTTAATGCCATGCGCCAAATAGCGGTATACCCTTTAAAATAGTCGGGTTGACGGTGATCAAAACGGATACGAGATTCCATTAAAATGCCGTCTAAGCCTTGATAAGCTAAGGTTAATGCTCCCGTTTCCTCCACAACCCCATGAACATCGTGGGAAGTGTGATTAAAATCCATCCCGCTTTTTCCGAGTAAACGCATCACGGTTCCGTTGGCGTGACGAACGGCCCCACGAATCACAAATAGGTCTACAAAGTCAGCGTCAAAACTAACACTGATCTCAAACTCAACCGCTTCGGTGTTGTAGTTGGTCAGGGTTAATTCTTCAAATAAAGCCCCTTGTAAAACAAGATTGCGTTCAACGCCAATGGTTTCGGCCTCAATTTTTCCTTCTATATAAGGATTAGCACATAAGGCGGATAGGGCAAACCCCTGTCTAGCGGTACTACTGAGTAAAATGGGGGACTGGCCTTCGATTTGTAGTTCTAAACGACTGAGAAAACGGGTATCTTTGCACAGGAGTCCTAAACTGACATCGCCTTGATCTTCCACACAACCACTAATATTGCCTAATTTATCGGTAATTAAGAACAAATCGTCATCTTTGAGGGTTAAAGTGGGTTGCAGTCGTTGGGTGATGGTACAGGGCCATTCGGGAATGGGAACTTGTTCAGAGGGTGCAAAGGTTCTACCACCAAGATTAAGTAGTTTTAGGGGTTGTTGGGTTTGATTGGCTTCGATTATTTGTTCACTCATTGGAAAATTTAGATAAAGGACACAATAAATCGGTCGCGGTTTAATTGACATCCACTGTGGCTGAAAGATCATCAAGAACATGGGCCATCATGGCCAAAACCGTTGCCTTCTCAGAGAAAGATTGTCTGAGAAGTTGTTCATAAATCCGTTCGTAACCGTCTACCATTTGTTGAACCGTAAAGTTTTGGCTAACATGACGCCGACAGTCTGCACGGTTAATCTCATCAAGACGAGAAACCGCTACACTCATGGCTTCCATATCGTTTTCGTTGCAGAGAAATCCAGTTTTTCCGTCGATGATAATTTCGGGGGTTGAACCTCTAATACTGGCAATAACGGGGGTTCCACAAACCATCGATTCAATCATCACTAAGCCAAAAGGTTCATTCCAACGGATGGGAAATAGAGTGGTTAAAGCTCCTCCTAAGAATTGATGTTTATCTTTTCTGGTTAATTCCCCGATGAAGATGATCTGCTCGTTGTCAATGAAGGGTTCAACGCTGGTGTGGAAAAAATCTTCGTTGGCGCGATCAACTTTACCGGCTATTTTGAGGGGAATACCAACCCGTTTGGCAATTTCAATGGCAATATGAGGCCCTTTACATTCAGAGATTCGTCCCAAAAAAGCTAGGTAGGGTGGCTGTTGTGGTTCGGGGTGAAAGGTATATTGATCGATGTCGATAGCGTTATAAACGGTTCCGACATAGTTTAATTCTGGGATATCCTTTTGTTGCGCTTGGGAAATACTGATATAGTTTTGCTGAGGATGTTGTTTAAACATCTTTTGACTCAACTGTGGAAAATAACCGTGAATGGTATGGACAGTCGGGGTGGTAATCAGTTCAACAAAGGGAAGTGCATCTTGACCGACGTGGGAATGGATGAGATCAAAGTCATTAGCCCTTTGAAACACCCGACTTAATTCCATCTCTAGGTAAACCATACATTCTTCAGGACTGAGATTTAAACCACGAAGTCCTGTTGTTGCGCCAGGTGCTAAGGTGGCTAAGGTCTGAGAATCTTCTGTGGCAAATAGGGTGACATCATGACCCCGACGCACCAATTCATCGGTTAATAAACTCACTACTAATTCAATGCCACCATAACCCAACGGCGGTACAGATTCTTGTAACGGGGCAATTTGTGCAATTTTCATAATTTATTTCCTATCTACTTTCAATTCTCAATTTTTTATTAATTAGTTATGAGCAGGTGGCATTTTCTGATGACAGTGACTACAGTACCAATACACACCGTTTAAACTAATATGACGTAATAAGGGATAGGAACAACAGGGACAGAGTGGCTTTTTGTCTACATAAAGATTTCTTTCATGCTTATTCTCGTATCTGTTAAGATTGAGAGCATTTTCTTGAGAAGCTGGTTCGACTAAGGGAGTATTCATTGGTCACCTCATTTTCTTCTGCTTCTATGAAAAGTGTTCAAGTTTGATTAAGTTGGCAAATTGATATTTTAGTTCCACACAGATAAAATATACCCTTTTCCTTATTAGAAAAATAAGAGTCAAAACTTAGAGTATATGCTATCAGTCTAGGAAATGAGTCGAGTCCATTCTTTGATCCACTTCTGTTTCTACGCTAACGAAAAATTGATCAAATATTGTCAGTTTGTTTATAAAAGTTAATTTTATTTGTAACGGGAAAAGGGAAAGATTAGAATATTAAAGTAATAATCATGATATTAACTATTCTGACATTTTTTTTGTCTGTGTTTCTCCTTTTAATTTTTTCATAATCTATTTTCCAGCAAAATACAACGTTTTCAGTTATACTTCTTTCATGGATAAACTAATCCGTTTTAATTTCTCATCAATTTCTAAGACTTTCACTTTGACAACTTCTCCCACTTTAACTACATCTTTGGGATCACTAACAAAATAATTAGCCAGTTGGGAAATATGAATTAACCCATCTTGATGTACTCCAATATCCACAAATGCACCAAAATTAACTACATTGGTAATAACCCCTTCTAATACCATTCCTTCCGTTAAATCACTAATTTCTGTTACCCCTTCTTTAAAGGTTGCATACTTAAATTCTTCTCTAGGATCTCGTCCTGGTTTTTCTAATTCTTCAATAACATCTTCTAGGGTGGGTAACCCAATGGTATCGGTTACAAATGTGTTTAAATCTAGAGATTTTAGGCGATCGCCTACTTTATTAATATCAGTTAATGATACCTCTAATTGTTTGATAATGGTTTCTACTATTTCATAACTTTCAGGATGCACTGCGGTATTATCTAAGGGATTTTTTCCATTTCTAATTCTTAAGAAACCGGCTGCTTGTTCAAAGGCTTTTGGTCCTAACTTAGATACTTTTAGTAATTCTTTTCTATTGGTGAATTTTCCATTTTTGTCACGATAACTAACAATATTATTGGCAATAGTTGGTGTAATTCCTGAAACAAAGATTAAGAGTTGTTTTGATGCAGTATTGAGATCAACACCCACATAATTAACACAACTTTCGACTGTTTCTTCTAGATTCTTTTTTAATAGTTTTTGATCGACATCGTGTTGATATTGTCCCACTCCAATAGATTTGGGATCAATTTTAACCAATTCTGCTAAGGGATCTTGTAATCTTCTACCAATACTAATAGCACCTCGGACAGTAATATCTAAGTCTGGAAACTCTTCCCTTGCAACATCACTTGCTGAATAAATAGATGCACCTGATTCATTGACAATTACTTTTATGGGTTTATTTTCTAATGATTTAATAACTTCTGCAACGAATTGATCAGTTTCTCTAGAAGCAGTTCCGTTACCAATAGCAATTAATTTAATATTATATTTTGTAATTAAGTTGGCTAAGGTATTCTTCGCTTCTTTTTGTTTACTTTCACCACTATGAGGAAAGATAGCTTGATACTCTAAAAATTGCCCTGTTTCTGATAGTATAACCACCTTACAACCTGTGCGAAATCCTGGATCAATAGCTAGGGTTGGCTGCATTCCGGCGGGGGGAGATAGCAGTAATTCTCTTAAGTTAATTTCAAAGGTATTAATGGATTCTATATCAGCCCAATTTTTTCGATCTGTGCGAACTTCTCTGAGTAATGATGGTTTAATAAGACGGTTAAATGCGTCTTTTAACATGGATTGATAAAAGGCTTTTATGGGTTTACTTTTTGTTTTAATTTCTTGATATTCTAAGTAAGAAAGAATAAACTCTTCATCAAAATCAATTTCTAAAGCAATGATTTTTTCTGCTTCACCCCGAAACAAAGCTAAAATATTATGAGGGGCGATTTTTGTTACACTAGCTTGAAAATTTCGATACATTTCATATTTTGTACTGCCTTCTGGATAATCTTTTTTGATTTTAGAAATAAATACACTTTCTTTCATTAAATAGTCTCGTAAGTAAGCTCTTAAATTGGCTTTTTCTGACACTTCTTCCGCTAAAATATCTGATGCACCCTGTAACGCTTCTTGGATGGTATGAACCCCTTTTTCTTCTGATAGATAGTCTTGTGCTATGGTTTCTAAAGCTTGGGGTTTGGCATTGGGATGATTCAGAGATTTTATTAACTCGGCTAACCTTTCTAAGCCTTTTTCTCTTGCTATGGTTGCTTTAGTGCGTCGTTTAGGTTTATAAGGTAAATATAAGTCTTCTAGTTCGGTTTTTGATAAACAAGCTTCTATTTTTTTCTGTAATTCATCCGTTAGTTTATCTTGATTTTTAATTGCGTCTAAAATGGTTTCTTTTCGTTTCTCTAACTCAATCAAGTAATTATAACGTTCCCAAATATCTCTAATTTGAGTTTCATCCAGTGATCCCGTTTTTTCTTTACGATAACGTGCAATGAATGGAACCGTCGCACCTTCTATTAATAATTCAAGGGACTGTTTAACTTGTTGTTGTCTTAATGATAATTCGCTGGCAATGATTTTGTTGTAATCAATCATAATTAATTATTTTAGTTTCATTTTTAACCAACTAAAAATTTGGTTGGCCGTTAACTCTAATTCTATTTTATCTAAAATGGGTAAACTTTCTTGCTCTATTTGGCTATTGGATAAATCAGCTTTATAAATTTTCGGGGTTTGTTGCGGTTGAAAAACGAAAATTGATCTTTCATCGGGATCAATTAACCAACCTAACTGACTACCATGTTCTAAACAATGAAGAATATTATCAATAACTTTAGTTAATTTTTGATTAGGTGAAAGAATTTCTATTGTCCAGTCAGGAAACGAATTAAATTGATTAGCAATTTCTCCTTCTTCTGTTATAGGTATTCTCTCCCAATAAAATATACTAACATCAGGAACAATAGAGCGATTACCAAAGTTACACCGTAACTCAGGTAAAGCATAAGCAATGTTAGATGTTTCTGCAACTTGGTTAATGGTTTCGCATAGTTTATATTGAAGCTTACTATGTTGTCCTTGAGGCATGGGCTTTTGTCGTATTTCTCCATTAATATACTCCCACGCAGGAGACTCATCAATATTGGGTTTCTTGAGAAATTCCTCAAGCGTTAAAGGTAAAATAGGTGTAGTCGTCATAGATAATTATTCAATCTGATCTCATACATCTTTTAATTTTATCGTATTAACCATCAGGAGTAAGCAATGGAAGCATTATCAAAACAAACTTGTGTCCCTTGTAGCGGAAACTCACCCAAAGTTACAGAGGAAGAAATGAATCAATTATTAACAGAAATTCCTCAATGGCAAGTTAAAGAGGTTTCTGGAGAATTACGTTTAGAACGAGTGTATAAATTTCCTGATTTTCAAACAGCCTTAGCTTTTACTCAACAAGTAGGGGACTCTGCTGATCAAGTAGGACATCATCCCGCTTTACTCACAGAATGGGGAAAGGTAACGGTAACTTGGTGGACTCATGCGATTAATGGACTCCATCGTAATGATTTTATTATGGCTGCTAAAACTGATGAGATTGCTGATAAGTTTGCTAATCATTAACAAGACGATATCTGACTTAATATAGCAATGAGTAATGATATCTGAGAAGTAATTAGGACATAATGATATTATGTCCCTACAAATACACCCTTGTAGGGATTTAACAGTGTTAAATCCTCTTCGTCGTTTTCTCACAACTGAAACCTGATTGCTATACAATCAACAAAATAAAATCACAATCTCTCAGTAATCATCTACAGAGTTAAAAGGTTTTAACTCTGTGTTGATATCGGATTTTTTTAGAAAAGACTTTTTAAGTGCATCAGATTTCTATGATGATCCAGTTGGTTTGTAAGAAAAAAATAACAGTGAAATTTATGATAATTTAAAATCATTTAAAAAATCATTTAATATAGATGTTAATATGAACAATTCTGCTAAAACTCTCAAGACGATTTTAGATCATGATGTATATACGATAGTGACTTTATACAAGGATTTAGAGAATGATTTTATTGCGAGTGCGAGTTCGAGTTTCACTGTATCAGTCGTGCAAGGTGTTCCTGAACCTTCTAATGTTATTAGTCTCCTTGTTGTATCAGGATTAGGGTTAGGGTTAGGCGGTTGGGATCAAAGAAAAAAACATCAGGTAAAGAAGAATAAGAATAATTTACAAAAATCTGAACCCAGTTCACTAAATAAGCAATTTAGATTGTGTAATTGATGACTCTAAAATGAACGAAACTGAAAAATCACCCAAATAATAAAGGGAATGGATAACTTACTTCTAGTTTCCATTCCCTTCAAATTAGACAAAATTAAGCACTGATAACACTACCTAAAGCGCGTCCCATATTAGCCGGGTTCATGGCATCAACGGCTGCGGTGGGTTCGTAACCACAATGTACCATACAGTCGGCACATTGAGGATTACCACTAGCACGGCCATAGTTTTCCCATTGGGTTTCTTCCATTAATTCGTTGAAGGTTTGATAATGACCTTCATTGAGGAGATAACAGGGTTTTTGCCACCCTAAAACGCTGTAACTGGGACTTCCCCAAGGGGTACATTCATAGTCTTTTTCCCCTAATAGAAAGTCTAAAAAGAGAGGATTATGATTAAAGTTCCATTTCTTTTTACCTAATTTCCAAGGCATTAAAATTTCTCGGAATAACTTCTTAGTTTGCTCCCGTTTTAAGAAATGATCTTGATCCGGGGCCCATTCATAACTATACCCCGGAGAAATCATCATGCCATCGGTTCCTAATGTGTCTAAGAAATCAAAGAATTCTTGCATTTCTTTGGGGTCGGTTCCTTCAAAAACGGTAGTATTAGTAGTAACTCGAAACCCTTTGGCTTTAGCTGCTTTGATCCCTGCGATCGCTTTATCAAAAACCCCTTTGCGATCGACACATTTATCATGATGTTCTCTGAGTCCATCTAAATGCACACTAAAGCAAAAATAAGGGGAGGGTTCAAACTTATCTAAACTCTTTTCTAAGAGGATGGCATTGGTACACAGATAAACAAATTTTTTCCGTTCTACTAATCCTTTGACAATCTCATCAATTTGAGGATGCAATAAAGGTTCACCACCCGGAATAGATACCACTGGCGCACCGCATTCTTCTACTGCTTTAAAGCATTCTTCAGGGGTCAGATTACGGGCTAAAATATCGGTGGGATGTTGAATTTTTCCGCATCCAGAACAGGCTAAGTTACAACGAAACAAGGGTTCTAACATCAACACCAAGGGAAAGCGTTGACGACCCTTTAAACGTTGGCTGACGATATAAGTCCCTACAGTAAGGGCTTGTTTTAATTGAACGGCCATAGACTTCTCTTCACACCATATAATTTCTCGTTATTATAATCCTTCTATTCGGTGATCTGTGAAAATTAATAAAATTACCAAAAAAGTAGGGGTTTAAAGCCCCGCCGTTTACGGCGTACAGTAAGCGAAATTTGTGCTAGAATTTGTATGGTTGAAATACCCGACCCCCTACTGCGTAGGCTAGGCAACCCTAGAGGCAAAGCGTTCCGAGAAGGTCGAAACCAAGAACCTGTGGTGGCGAAAGCACAGCAAAAACAGCTAGGGAAACGAGAGGAGTACCAAAGTTCAAAAAGCCCAAATTTCAAGTAAACAGTATCGGAGGGCATCCGAAAACTGAGGCCAACCACCTAAACGACTGGGGACAGCCCCGCCTCTGGCCAACTGTTGCGAGAGCAGAGATGGTTAAGCGGTCTGGATGAGCCAGTAATCCCTATACGCAAGTCCGAGAGAATCCACTCCCTGAAGTGAGTGGAGTATGTCAATGCATTTGGGACGCAAGTTGATGCTTAGATAGGTTTTTTTAAGAGCATTAATTGTATTATATTTGTATTTTTAATAACATGATTTTTGGCTTTATTGGCAAAAAATAGTAACATAGACTACAAAATGTTCTGCAAACGGTTCCATACTACCACAGAATTATTGAGAATAATTTTTATTAAGTAACGAAACAATCGGGGGTGTAGACCATACTACTTTTTTGTGTTATTATGGTACATAGTCAGGGTATTGTGGGAAAAGTGTGGGTCTACGAAACCATTGTTAAAAGACAGTATGAGAGTGCGATTAAACAGTAGGTAAACAAGACCCCGAATATTAGAGTAAGTTTGTCTGTAACCCGAAATAAAGTCAATTCATGCTTAGTCGTCGTTCTTTTATCTCTACCGCAGGAATCATAACATTAGGCTATCTTTTATCAAGCTGTGGGGGTTCTCAGGCTGATTTACGGGTGTTATTGTTGCAGGGTTCGATTCCTCCTCAATTACTCAAGGCGTTTCGTCAGCAACTGCCCTCAGCCTCGTCTCTTGATTTTAAACCCCAAGGGCAGTTAAAGGAACTGTTTGACCTATTGGAAACTTGGCAAGATAAAGACGGGGAAAATAAGGGATTATTGGCAGATTTACCGAAAATTCCTGTGATTAATCCTCCTCCTCCTTCTCTTAGCGATTTTATTACGTTGGGGGATGTGTGGTTAACCGATGCGATTAAAAAAGAGTTAATTGAGCCTATAAGTATAGATCAGGTTCAAGGGTGGGATAGCTTACCTAAACGTTGGCAACGGTTGGTCAAACGGGATAAAGAAGGGAATTTACAAGAAAATGGCTTAATTTGGGCTGCACCGTATCGTTGGGGAACGACTTTGATGGCTTATCGCTCCGATAAACTAGACTGGCAACCCAAAGACTGGTCTGATTTATGGGATGAACGATTAAGCGATCGCATTTCTATGGTGGATCAATATAGAGAGGTGATGGGGTTGACTTTAAAAAAGTTAGGACAATCCTACAATACTCAAAATTTAGACCAAGTTGCTGAGTTAGAAAGGGAACTTTTCAACCTCAATCAACAGGTGAAATATTATAGCGATGAACACTATTTACAACCGTTAGTGGTTGGGGATGTTTGGGTAAGTGTGGGATGGTCTAATGAGATTATTCCTTTAGTAGCGAAAAACCGTAATATTAAAGCGGTGGTTCCCGCTTCTGGTACGGCTATTTGGTCGGATGTTTGGGTGAAACCGAAAGGAAAAGAAGGCCAAACCGAGTTATCTGAAATGGGTAAACAATGGCTTAATTTTTGTTGGCAACCGCAAGCAGCAAAACTGATGTCTTTGTTTGCTGATGCTGCTTCTCCTATGATTAATACCATAGACAAACAAGAACTTTCTCCTGAGATTATTAATAATCCGTTATTGTTTATTGATGAAGCTATTTTCGAGCAATGTGAATTTTTAGAACCTTTATCTAAGGGAACGAAAGAACAATATATTAACCTCTGGAAAGAAGTGAGAAAGAGTTAATTGAGTGATATTTAGAGTGAATTAGTTTTCTAAGGATACATCATCAGCATAACTATAAACTTCAATGCCTAAACTTTCTGCAACCGGTAAAGCTTTAGGGTCAACCATTGGTGAAATAACAATTTTACGAATTACGTTTTTCTGATATTTTTGTTGATAAAATTCTGCTTTACGGCTAAAAATATACATATCGCCTTTACTCATAGAAGATTTAATTTCACACACAATCACTAAACCATTTTTAATGATGACATCAACTTCTACTTGATCCGGCCGTCCAAATACTATACCATCGGGATCATAATCATTAATATTAACAACTTCAACCCCGAAAGATTCTTCTAAAATACCAGCTAAAGCATTACGGAAACTCGCTTCAGAAAAGAGTCCCCACCGAGAACCTAACGCTCCAATAGTGCTATTATATTTACGATTCATCTGTTTAATTTCTTCTAGCGTTTCTTGATTTTTTCGATTTTGTTCCCACCATTTTTGGTTTTGTTGTTGCCATTGACGGTTATTTTCCTCCCATTGACGGTTATTCTCCTCCCATTTCTGGGCCTGTTCATGGATAAATTCATCTAAACGATGGTTATTTTCAGCCCATTTCTGTGCCTGTTCTTCTCTATCACGCTGTAATTCTGCTAAAATGCGATCAACTCGTTCTTTAAATTCCTCAAACTTCTGATCTGTCTCTTGTTTAGGGGAATAATAATCTGAAACAGTCCGCAAAATAAAGTCCCGAATACTCGCATCTTCGGCCAGAATACTCGGTAATTGTTCTTTAATTAATGTTTTGATGTCATCAGAATTTGTCATCTGAACTCAAATAAACTTTCCTGATTTCTGATTATAGACTTTTATTAGTAAAATATTCAATAAGCAGATCAAGTTTATATCAAAACAAGATTATGAAAAACCTAGAAGACTATTTCAACATCTTAACTCCTAACGATATTCGACTCAAAGGTTCACGCATGGGTATTGAAACAATTTTATATGAATACATTTATGGAGCAAAAACTGCTGAAGAAATTTCTAAACTTTATCCCACTATTACTTTAGAACAAATTTATGCAACAATTCTTTATTATTTTCAGAATCAAGAAGCAATCAATCAATATATGAGTAATTGGTTAGAATATTGTTTAAAATCTGCTCAAAAACAAGATGAAAATCCACCAGAATACATACTAAAAATTCGTAAATTAAGAGTTAAACATAATACAGAAATCAATAAAATTAATGAGTATTCAGTACCTAATTGATGAAAATTTACCGCCTCTTTATCGAGAACAGTTACTCCGTCGTAAGTCATATTTAATAGTGTGACTAATAAGTGATCCTGGTATTATATTCCATTATAAATTACTAGCATAAATTAATCTGAATTATCTAATTTTTTACCATCTTAGTCAACCTTCGCCACCTTTAATAAAGCCTTGCGATCGCTCTCACTTAACCCTTCCCCTTGTTCAATTTTTTCACATAATTTCGGTAATTTTTCAGCCACTTTTTGTCTAATAATCGTTTGTGCTTCATTCATTTTATCTAAAGGTAACTCATCAAAAACCCCTTGACTGACGGCTAATAAAACGGCTATTTGTTCAGCAACGGGAATGGGTTCATACTGCGGTTGTTTCAAGACTTCCCTGACTCGACGGCCCCGTTCCAAAGTTTGACGGGTAGCAGTATCTAAGCGAGTAGCAAAGCGAGAAAAGCTTTCTAACTCCTCAAACTGGGAGTAAGAGAGTCTTAAGTCCCCGGCAACGGAACGATAGGCTTTAAGCTGCGTTTTTCCCCCCACACGGGACACGGAACGACCCACATCCACCGCCGGTAAAATGCCTTTTTGAAAGAGATCGGGGGTCAGATAGATTTGTCCATCGGTGATGGAGACTAAGTTAGTGGGGATGTACGCAGAGATATTTTGTGCCTCGGTTTCGACGATAGGTAAAGCGGTTAAAGACCCCCCTCCTAAGTCGGGACGAAGACGGGTAGACCGTTCTAACAGACGGGAATGGATATAAAAAATGTCCCCAGGAAAGGCTTCTCGGCCAGGGGGACGACGCAACAATAAGGACAACTCTCGATAAGCGCGGGCGTGTTGGATGAGATCGTCGTAGATAATGAGAACATCGCGCCCTTGTGACATGAAATATTCCCCCATCGATGTGGCCGCATAAGGGGTGATATATTGCAAACCTGGCGGACTTTCTCCTGGGGCCACCACCACAATACAGTTATCCATGACCCCATAGGTGCGTAATTCATCGATCAGTTTAGCCACTGCCGAACTTCGTTGTCCAATGGCGCAGTAAATGGAGATCACCCCTGTTTCCTTTTGGTTCAAAATGGTATCCAGGGCGATCGCTGTTTTTCCGGTTTGGCGATCGCCTAAAATTAATTCCCGTTGGCCTCGTCCGATGGGGATCAACGCGTCGATGACTTTGATACCGGTTTGCAGGGGAACGGTTACCGGGGCCCGGTCCATAATAGCCACCGCTTCTCGTTCGATGGGTAAACGGTCTGTGACTACGATCGCCCCTCGGTTATCTAATGGTCGTCCCATGCCATCCACCACCCGTCCTAGTAACTCTTCTCCGACGGGTACATCCATGACTCGTCCGGTGGGATACACTTCGCATCCGGCGGTTAAGGTTTCATCGGCATCTAAGAGGATAACCCCTACTTCTTCAGGGTCAAGGTTGAACACCATGCCTAAGTTATTTGACCCCAATGTGACCAGTTCTTCTGATTTAACGTTGGGGAGTCCAGTGACACGGGCGATACCACTGCCTAAATAAGTAATGGTTCCGATCTCTTGAGGGGTTAATTGATGTTGATGATCGTTTAAAACTTGGTCAGAAACATCAAAAAAATGGTCTAATATGCCCTGGAGTGAGGGGTTATCTGGTGACATTATTTCCTCCTTCTAATGATTGAGACATTTTGCTTTCTAATTCATCTAGATAGTAGTCTAAGTTCCAGGGAATTTTATAACCATGATTTAATAGTTCAATGCCACAAATCGAGTCATCATTGAGTTCAAAATTAATTTTAACATCTTGACTAAATTGGTGTTGTAGGGCTTGGGTTAATTGTTGTTTTTGTGGTTCTGAAATCTTGAAAGTTGAGCGAATAGTAAAAGATTCGTGTTTTCCATTTTTTAAGCTATTATCTTTCGTGACTTGATGATGGGCAAGTTGGGGTAAACCTTGAATAAATTTATTGATTATTTGTTGCTCAAGATCAGCATCCGCTAAGTTTTGTAATGCTTGTCTTGACAATTTCATAATTTGTTGATTTGCTTTTTGTTTTAATCTATCTAAAAAGTTATGTTTTTCTCGCTGTAATTGTTCATACCATTGTTGACGAAGCATCTCAATTTCTATTTTGGCTTCTCTCATTAATTTTTGCTTTTCTTTTTCACAGTCTTGTTTAACATTTTCAATTCTTTCTTGTTTATTTTCTTCCCATTCTTTTTGTTTTTGACGATAATAATCTGCTTCTTTTTGTGCAGCTTCTCTTGTTTCTTCTGCTTCTTCTAAGCGACTCATAATATTTTTTTCTCGCTGTTCCATTGCATTCGTAATAGGTTTATAGAGAAATTTTTTAAGTAAAAATACAAGGATCACAAAGTTAAGAATTTGAGCAAAGGTAGTGAAGGGATCAATTAACATAATTTTCCTCACATTATTGTTTAATACTTGATGAACGACGCTGCACTAAACCACTAATAATAGCTAAGCCAAAAACACCGACTAAAGCCACTCCTAATAAGAGTTTTCCCCCTTCTAATAATCCTGCACCCAAAGCAACAATAGGAGGGTTAGAAATACCAATACTGATAACTAAAGCAGGAAAAAATTTACGCCAAGATGCTTTTGTTAGTCCCACACCGTAACAGACAAAATCAAAAAAACCAGTCATTAAGAACCCTGTTAGTAAGAAAAAGTTATGTTCTAAATGACGTTGACTTAAGCTATCAATTTTATTAATAAATTTCGGACCTACTATTCGCTGGACTAAGTTACGACCATAACGCTTTGATAGGGAAAAACTCAAGGAACAAGAGATTAAGTCAGCTACGCAGATAACCAAAAGTCCTTGAGTAAAGCCTAACAGTCCCCCAGATAAAACAGAGTAGGCAGTCCCTGGTAAAGCTGGAATAACAACGCTGGTAAAGCGTAGGATAAAAATTCCCACAGGAACCCAAGGACCTAATGCTTCTACCTGTGTTCGTAGTTGGGTAATTCCGTAGTGATTGATGGCGACAATAACTAAAATAATGAGGGAAAAGATAGCCAAAAAACGCAGAATTTTACTAACAGTTTTACTCATATCTATCTCTCCTTAGTCTGGCCAACATAAATGTCTGACGGTATGTTTTTCTTTCTGAGATAATTTAATCGGACTTTGGTAGGTTTCTTTGATTATTTCAAAAATATATTGATAAATTTCCTCAAATTTGTCTAACTCATTTTCAAAAAGTTTATATTGGTTTCCCCAAGGGTAAAGCATTAAAATATAGTTGTCTAAAATATTTTCGACTGACCAGGAAATAAAAATCGTTTCTGAAGAGGAATTATCCTTATGATTAGGATTTTCATACAGAGTTAAAGCTGTACAAAAGTGCATTAAACCATCTTCATCAAAACCAACTTTTTCCTTATTAATAGATGTCTGAAAATACTCACTCATGGCAATGATAAACCCTTCAACAAACCGTTTACAAGCTTGGTAAGTTGTCTGAGTATTTTGTTTTGCTAACACATAAGCCTGACAAAGTTCTTCATATTTAGATATTTTTCCTTTCATTTTACTACCCTATTAACTTCATTAATTACTGATAACATAGTTCCAAAATGGGTTGGCAAAGATGAGAATTAAAGTAATCACAAAACAGTAAATTGCTGTTGATTCAACTAAGGCCATACCTACGAATAAAGTACGGATAATAGTGTTAGCTTCATCAGGTTGTTGTGCTAGGGCCGATAATGCTTGTGCTACAGCCCTTCCTTCCCCTAACGCTGGTCCAATAGAACCAATCGCGATAGTTAGTCCTGATACAACAATAGAAGCTGCTCCAATTATGCCAATATTATCCATTTTTTTCTTCTCCTGTTGTTTCTTCTTGTTGGGTTGCTGCTGCAATAAATACCATTGCTAAGATAGCAAAAATATACGCTTGAATCAATCCTGTTAATAATCCCATTGCTTGCATAATAATAGGGAAAAATAAAGGAGCGACAGATAACAAGATTCCTGCTATCATTGTACCACTCATGACATTACCAAATAAACGAACGGCCAAGGATAAAGTATTAGAAAAGCGTCCAATAATATTAAAGGGTAACATCATCGGTGTAGGGGCAAGATAATACTTTTTAAAATAATTAAAAAATCCTTGTCGAGAAATTCCATAGAAGGGAATAGCAAAAAATACACAAATTGCTAAGGCTGCTGTCGTTGACAGTGAACCAGTTGGAGGTTGATATCCTGGAATAATCGTCAGTAGATTAGAAACGGCAATAAAGATAAATAATGTTCCCACAAACGGCAGATAAGGTTCGGGTTTTTGTTGACTAATTTCTTCAATTTGTTTATTGATACCAATAACAATCACTTCTAAAATATTCTGTTGTCGTGAAATACGATGAGAATCTGAAAGATTACGAGTAATTAACCATGAAAAAATAACTAAAAAAATCATAATTAACCAAGTAAAAACCAACGTAGCATTAATAGAAACTATGCCCCATTGCCAAATTTCCCATTCATCAGGTGTTAACATCATCAGTTGTACTTTTCCTCTGTATAATTTATATTTTTGCTAGAGTTTAAATAAAATTAATGGATCAATTTTCGTTTTATGACTTTGTTTATGATATTATAAGGATTAGTCAGGTATTATGCCTAGATAGTGCTTCTATAAGTTCATAGTAGTTAAAAGAAAAAATAAGCTTTATACAGTGTTTTACTTAAATTTTAGCATATAATGCCATCAAAGAATCAGGGGTTGTCTCCCTTTAGTTAATATTGATGTATTTCATGACTTTTATTGATGACGTGCTATTATCTATTGATTTGTCCTCATCTTTAGGGGCAATTACTTTTATATTTATTTTAGGTTTTCTGATTGGTTTAGGGTATTTTGGGGGACTATGGTTAACGTTGAAAAAGCTTCCTGATAGCAGCCATCCCTATCGTTTAATGATTGGTAGTTTTATCCTAAGATTAATGATAACCTTATGTTGTTTTTATGGACTAATTTATTTATTTAATAATTTAGAGACTGGGATTATTCTTTTTATTGCAGTTTTAGGGTTTATTTTAGCTAGACTTATTTTAACAAAAAAAATTATAACATAACACAAATTGTAGGGTGGGAAGTGTATCGCCTTACAGTTTTTTCTTGATTGTCATTGCGAGGGGACTAAACTACTATAGGTTGATTTTTAGTTATTATCTCCCCGAAGCAATCTTATGTCTATGGTAGATTGCTTCGGGGTATTTTTAGTAAGAGTTAAAGGTTGCTATTTATGTTATCCCTCGCAATGACATTTCACTCGAACTTAAGTTAACACTAATGAATATCATGCAACCTAAGATCATTCTGTTTTACACTATGGCAATCAGGTTTCAGTTGTGAGAAAATGACAAAGAGGATTTAACAGTGTTAAATCCCTACAAGAGCTTATTGGTAGGGACATAATATTATTATGTCCTCATGGGTTCTCATCTATCATTTCTGATTGGTATATAGCAGTTCTCATACTTGTGAGGTACAGAGGTTATCGCTTGGAGGCAGGAGGCAGGGGGCAGGAGGCAGGAGTTAAGTGTACCCCATGAGTCCGAGAAACGCTATATAC
>JAAUYH010132382.1_pt1 | contig 18887 bp, 7 predicted proteins | sample 7278061 | NCBI WGS metagenome assembly JAAUYH01 (sample SAMN14350203, study PRJNA611818) | marine sediment metagenome | isolation source: surface marine sediment (0.6m) | place: French Polynesia: Moorea | collected 2018-08 | reverse complement strand
CTTCGATGTGCTTTAATCCAAGAAGAAACTATACCGCCAACAGTACATTGTGCTCTGCCAAATAAACGGACTGTGCGAGCACGAGCATCTGTTGATCTGCCTGATGATGATATACCTTCGTGTTTTCTTCCTTTAGAGCATAAAATACTCTAAGAATACAACGTCTCTCTCCTTCTTCTAATGCTGTGCGACCTCTGAGACTATCCAATTTCGCAAGATGCCAGCGAGCTGAATTTGGGTCGGAAGTAGTGTGGCGCGGCATGGTCCCTGATTATTTTGGAAGTACGAGGTATGCATCTAGTTGTATGTTGTTTATTCATATCTTTGTAGTTTCTACGCATTAGAACAGTTATTTAACCACAAGATTTGATAATGATTTGGCGGAAGTAGAGAACAGCAGTGCATTTTTTGCCTGGTCTATCCTGTCGACCCCTGTAAATGTTCTTCGAGTGTTTTATTTTATTTCCATCAGATTACGTTATTTCATTTTGCTTCAGTAATTAATTGGAAATTTCTTTCTCTACTATATTACAGTACACTGAAAAGTGCATCTGATTGCCTGCTATCATAACGTTGATGCACAATCGTTGTGGGTTTGGTTGAATTCATCCGCCTGTGCAACTACATAAAAAATGCGCAGAAAAGCCTGTAAAGATGCCTGCTGAACTGATCGGCTTGCAGAAGGAATTGCTGCTTTTCGTTTTCGGATGATGACACGCTTCTGAGAATTTCCTTTTTTTGACGCTCTTTGCAATCGCTTTGCGTATTACATTCGTTCGTTCACCCGTGCTACAATACGGCGTCCGCATGGCGGACATCTTTCGAACGAATACCTTGTTTAGTGAGAATCATTTAGTCACTTGTGACAGGGTGTACGTACTACTTGTCTACGATGAGAGTGTGAAAGCCGTAACAGGATCCCCGAACTCAGCCCAATGGTCCAGTGTTGTTCGAGATTGCACGTTGGCGGAGCGAAATTTTCTTGGTGGACGATTTTTTAACCTTCGATTATGTTGGTTGAAAAGAATGCCTTACCGCGTCGCGAGGAGGCAGTGCGAGAAGTGATTGTAAGACTTTTATCTCGGGGATTTAGAGGATGAAGTGAGATACTGTCTTTGGGACAACGACGCTAGTTTTGTTGCGAGGTATCAAAGGACTTGTACGACATCGTAAATGTGGTGCTAGTACGGAAACAGCACAATCGTTCGGCAGCTCGAGCGACTGAGATACGTCAAGTGTTGGTAATAGACGTACAGTTCACTGTATGAATGTTGTACGGTAATTGTAACATTTTGATGCAAATAAGATGATGAACAGGTATACGGAAGTGCGGCAGTCCATCTTTAGTTATATAGTTACGATGTACATCACACACACAGAATGCACCACCGGCTCCTAAGCTACGAGTCAGTGCGACGAGGCCTAGGACGGAGCTTCAGGACCGCATCGCTACGCGGCGATTCTGGCGGTAAGATACGATACAGTTGGCCGGACTAGGAGCGAAATCGAGGAAGTAAAAACGAGCGATTAGTATAATTATGCATCCGACAAACGCAGCGGGGAACGGAAAATGATATTGGTTCGAAATCGACCAACCACACGTACCTCTTCGGAATAAGCAATGCAGAATTGCACTAGGGAGCGATTGAGTTGCTCGACGAAACTGCGAGGCTCGACCACGGTTTTTCGATACATGCCCGTGAGGAAGAAGATCAGTGGAGGTGCCACCCCGAGCAACGCCCACGACAGCCACAGACGCGCCTCCTCGTGCACCGTACGCGAATGGGGACTGGACAAACGGCCCCGCAACCGCCACGACCAAAATGTCGAACTCAAAATCATGAGTACAAAAATGCACTACAACAGCCACAAATGTCAGTCGCATGCGCAGTACAAAACGCGGGTTGGGTTCGCGCAACCGACCTGGTATCGCAGTCGCAAACTTCGAAGCGCGCTCAACGACCTCTGCATGTTGCTGCCATCAAAACCGCGAAATTGGCGCCACATCACCGATATTAGAGTCAACGCAACGGCAAGGCGAGCGAGCGCGCCGCACACGCACGTACCGTTCAAAAAGGCGGATGTCACGGCGTTGTGTCTCACCATCCAATGGCTTGGACGCGTTCCGCCGTGCCGTCGACGATGAAGCGCGAGGTGCTTGATTCATCCTCGGCGCTACAGCGAGGTGAACCCACGGATTGCTGTAGCGTGCACAGTGGTGCGTGTGCAGTGGCTGATAGGGTCTGGTGCACAGCACTGCACCATGCGTCATTGGAAGGAGCTGAAGTGAGATACACATTACCGTTCCACATTTTGCTCCGTACTATTTTCGATTGCTTACACCGCCCATCTAGCAGAAACACCGTCGAGCGTTTGCATCTCTCTGACTCAACTCCGCAGTTCCGCACCCGAACTCGATCTTGCGCTTGATCCCGTTGGTGAAACTCCGCGACGCGACATGGAAAACGAGAGGTGGGCCATCATGGCTGTGCTGCAGCATCTCGAAGCCGCGCAAACCGGATCTTCTGCGAACAGCGACGCGTTGATGCAGGCGCACAAGCTACTCGCCGAAGCATACTCCATCGACGTGAACGACGCCGAATTGCGCAGCAAGTACCCCACGAACAATCTCTCGCTTCCCGACGTGTACATGGCAGGGCGTAAGTCACTGCTCGAGCAGGGTACGAAATCGACGGACCCCGCCTTTACGAACTTTTTGAATCGCCTCAAGGGAACCAAGTTCTTCGCAGGCGTTGAGGAAGGAAGCGAAGAATACCTGCGGCGTGTGGAGAAAGCGCGTAAGAAGTTCGAGGAACGTCCCCGTGGAACTCCTGAATCTCCCACTGCTGTACCAACCACTCAAAACAAGGAGGTACCTGTAGTGGACGAGAAGACTCGTGCCGAAGCGGACGCACTGAAAATGGAAGGAAACGCGCAGTTGAAGGCTGGTGAATTCACCAAGGCTGCAGAGACGTATTCGAAATGTATCGCATTAGACGGCACGAACGCGATCTATTACGGAAATAGAGCTGCGGCGAAAATGCACATGAAGGAGTACGCATCTGCAGTAGACGATTGCAAGTTGGCAATTTCGATTGATTCGGGTTACGCTCGAGCTCATGAACGGCTCGCATCGGCGTATCGTCAGCTGGGTATGGAAGAGGCGGAAATGGAAGCGTTGGAGACAGCAGTTCGTATTCATCCGGACAACGCGCAGCTGGCGAAAATGATGGAAGCTGCGAAGGCGCGAAAGGCGCCGGCAGCCCCGAGTGGTATGCCGGACCTTTCCGCTCTCGGTGGCGGCGAAGGAGGAATGCCGGATTTGGAGCAACTGGCAGGGATGGCGTCGTCGATGGGATTGCCCAATGTTTCGCCTGAAATGATTAGTGGGTTCATGAACTCGCCCATGGGTGCCCAAATGGCACAGGCGATGGCAGGCAACAACCCGGCTATGGCGCAAATGCTGGAAGCTGTGAAAGCGAATCCCGCAATGATGACCCAAGCGATGGAGGCTATGAAGAACAACCCGGCGATGATGGCACAGGCGATGAATTCTATGATGGGTGGCTCGGGCGCCGATTCTGCAGGCGATGGCTCTAATCCTAGCTCGCAGTAATAGTCTTTGGTTGTAAATTAAGTTTTCGTCACGTCTTGCGTTCGGAATGACTGCCTCAGATTTGTCGAGTACCTAGTCTTTGTGAAATGGTAATACCGTAGCAGCACTTCTAGCTAAATGCGGACCACCTTTGGGGTGCGAAGGTCACAATGTGGATGTTGTGGAATCAACGAATGAAACTCCTGCGGTTTGTTGAGCTCTCAATGGCCACTAGTCTACACACAATATGCCTTACTTGTATACTGATAGTAAAACTTAGCATTAGCAGTTCACGTACACACGTAAAAGTGATGAGGAAATCAATCAGGTAAGGAATAGTGAGGGAGTGGAATCGTTATTACGTTTTCGTTTTTCAATCGGCTAACCTGTAAATATACCAGCCGTACTCGGAGTACGGTACTGCGAGTTATTTGAACGAATTTACGAAAGCTAACAATGTATTATCGCTTTCGTCGTCAACATCACGATTCGAGTTTGAAGGAGAACTTCTCAAACTCGTGTAAAACTATAGAACAAGTACTCAGCTCTTACTCTATTAACTACTTGAGCTAACCAATGCAGAGCTTTTACGAATTCATGGCGAATCCTTAACAAGACAAATCCCATCTTGATGAATTGTAGTTTTAATGACCACCTAGAACTTTTTATTGTTCTCAACTCGACTTGCTTCAACATGTTTATCACGCGCTATTTGGAAACGTTTGATACACGCTGCCGTTTTCTAGAGCTAGACCTCGTCCGCCGCCGAGCCGGAGATTCTTCCATCGCGGATTCCGGTGTTTGTACTTCCGACTTCTTCCTACCCCTCTTTTCTGGCGTGGACGAGGTTCTCTGCCGTTTTTTCGAGCCAGAGCGAGTCTCTCGACTGACTGGTGACTCTTCTGCGGCGGGTTGTGGCGTCTCTGGCTTCTTTTGTTCTGGGGTACCTTGAGTAAGGATCGACCGCGTTCGTCTACGGGTTGGAGTCTTTTTCACGGCTGACTGCGAGGTTTCTTCTTCCTCGCCTGGCCCGGAACCGTTCTCTTGTACGGTGGAGCGGGTTCGCCGACGAACCGGAGACTCTTCTGGCTTTTGCTCCGATGATTCTACCTCTTCTTGCTCTCGGCTCCCTAGAATGGAACGTGTTCGCTTGCGTCCTGCTCCCTTCTTCGCCGCCGACTGTGGCGTTTTTGTTTTTGGTTGCTCTGGGCTTTCCTTTTCTGAAGTGGAGCGCGTTCGCCGACGAGCAGGGGTTTCCTTCTTTGCAGACCGTGGTGATTTCTTCGGTGTTTGTTCAGGACTGTCCATCTCCATAATCGGCTGGCGTCGCGGACGACCTGGAGACTTCTTCACTGCTGACCCCGGGCCTTTCTTTTGTTCCCGGGCTAGAGTACCCTTATCCGAAGTCGGGCGGCCACGCCTCCGAGCCGGAGACTCTTCCACCGAACGCTTCGGAGTTTCCTTTTTCGCTGAATCAGTACTCTTCTTCTGCGGGGTTGCGCGGCTTCTTCGACGAGCTGGCGATTCTTCCATAGCTGACTTGGGCGTTTTTTTTTCCGCTTCACCAACATCTGCATCAAATTGTTTCGCTGCATCTAGCAACGACTGCGGTGGCGCGGCTGAGTTCTCTTCGTTGGTGGCACCTTTTTGGAACAGGTCACCAGGTAGAGCAACAATCCCAGGATGCTCTAGCAAATTCCACTTTCGTCCTGCCTGTTTCTTCTTCAACAGAACTGAGCAGGTGCGCGCCAAGGTGTGAATTCTCTTCGTGACCTCGGATATCTCATCTTCATCATCTCCAATATCCTTCGCGACAGCGAGTGCGTCCAGATATTCATGGATGACGGCCGCATACTCATTGGAGTCTAGTAGTCGGTCAAGAAGGAACTCCATCAGTTTTTCAGAACCCAGATTATAATCGCGTTTCACTTCTTCATCTGGATTGGCTGCATCAGGATGATGTGCTATCAACCAAATGAGCACAGGCATTGTGACTTCAGGCAACAGCTTACGTAGGGTAGACGGATTATTCTGTAGTCGACTGCGAATGTGATTTCGCTTTCGGCGCAGCGATGTAGTCAACATTGTTCGAACTTCAGATAGATTCTCCTTTTCAGGATCAACAGCCATGAGAGCGAGGGCACTAATCCAACGGAACGGTAGGCCTTTGCGAACAACATAGCGATTCAAGTCTCTGGCAAACGCTATTCTCACCTCTGCTCTTGGGTCTGAGGTACAGTGGAGCGCCCAATTGATATCCGTCGGGTTCACGGCCTTAAAATATCGCGGACTCCTTGCCAGGTACAGCATTCCGCTACAGCATGCCAGTCGGATAACGTTCCAAGCCGAAACAAACGAGGGATTCTGGTGAGCGTCACTGGGATCCTCAACCTCTTGACCATCTTCATCCTCAAACTTGAGACGTAAATCGAACACATCGCCTCTCTTGATTTCCGCCCCATACTTCAGCAATTTCATAATCTCAATGACTTCATCCTCATCGAGATCCGCCGCATGAACGCAATAGACCATGAGCTTAACAGCACGAGTGCATAACTCGGCAAGGCACGCGACGTACAGGTCCAATATAGGATCATCACAAACCATTCTAGAGGTGCCACAGATTGGTGCAAATGACGATTTCCAAAACGCTCGAAACGGAGACACTTTCCCATCAGCAGTCTCATCTACTTCCTCCTCTCCGTCCAGCGTGAGGTTGGTACGCAAATTCTCATTGTATTGCCCAAACATGAGAAGTCTTGCATGATCCAGCACCCTAACATAAACAGTTTTGAAGACGCTTCCTGCATGTTTCGCAAGTTGAACCAATGACGAGTATGGTGATAAGAGAAACTTCGCATTATTGATGTTTTCTTCAAGTTCTTTGACGAGAAGATTCAGGGTTCTCTCCCACACTTCATCTGACGATGAAAAACCTTTACAGACCTGAACCAATGCTCGAGTTGCCCATTTCGCCATATACGAACTGACCTTTGCGTCAATTTCCACAGGTGCAACCATAATTTTGTGGAGTTGCTCGATAAGCGGGTTTCGCTGCTCATCCGTGAGGTCTGTCCATTCAATTCGCGACATGACTTTCAATCCACCCACCAAAACCTGAAGGGAATAGGGCGACTCGTGGTTCGACTGGCAAACCATATCGTACGGGTTGGTCTTTTCACCCTTCAACATTTGCGGGAAATGAAGAGATGTTAATTCAATGTAACGCAATATCCCACACATTACGTCATTGTCACCCACGAAAGAGTTCTCTGGAATTCCATCCAGAAACGTTGGTTGGTCGATATGAACCTTTGCAGACTCCTGGACGCGTGCGTTGTACCGAGATACAATTGCAAAGGCGGCCTCTAAATGAGACACGGAAAAGAGAAGAAGTCGCGCAGCTGGAAATACAACGGTTCCCATAAATTCCCCCAAAACGGATTTCGAAGATACTCTAGAAACAGCATCCTGGCTTGCAGCCAGTGCTTCTTCCGACGATACAGTCTGGCTGAGCGCGGTGTTCAGCTGCTCGAAAAACCGTCGATCGGCCACATTGCACAACCTCAAACATAAAGCTAAACTGTCTTCGTTACGGAACTTTCGACGCCCTAACAGCGATGACAAGGTGTTCGACGCGGTTTGAAGCTCACCGTCCAATCCAAGCGGTGCAACATTTTCACCACCCAAGGAAGAAGATTCCTTAGATTTCTTGGCAAATGTTCTCTTCACCGCTCTTATTGGTGTTCCAACAACACTTCCAGGTACTTCAGTATCAGGAATATCTTGATTTTGTCCTTCTTCGTGTTTCTCTTTCAATCGGATATTGCAAATTCGTTTCAACGCTTTGACAATCCGTCCTCGTCTTGAAACCATTGCGTTGAAATGGACGATTGACTGCTCATTCAGGTTACCGATGAATGCAGCGAATTTGGAAACTCGAAGCTCGTCACTAGACGAAGAGGTCGTGTCCCACGATATCATTTCCTCAAATACGAACTTCTCAATATCATCCAAAAGGATCAGGTCATCAGTATTTTGAAGAAGCTGATGAGAAGCAAGTAGATGGTTCGGTAACTCCGCCATCCAAAGCGGGATAACTCCATCTTTCCTTCTTGGTTTTAACGGCCGAGGAAGATTTAACTTGGGCACCATCTTGTCGTTCTGTTCTGACACTTCTTCTTGAGTATCCGCGAGCGTACTGGCCTCCGTAAGTGGGTCACTGAGGCTCGACTCTGGTCGTTCTCGGACATTCTTCAACTGTGTTTTGTACAATGAGGCCAACTGTCGGAACGTCTCATGTCGCACAGATTGCTTTCGGTCTCGTAACCGCGTTGACAATGCCGCAATCAATTCAGAACTCGCGTATGATTCGGTTTTTCCAACGCTAATAGCAACAACCTCTCGCACGGTCTCGCTTTGGTCGAGTACACGGTCATGGAGCGCCTTGTTCAAAGTAGCTCTTTGCCGAGGATTCGTCACAATCAAAGGACCGAGTGTTTTGCAAACCTCCGCACGGAGAACCGGTTCGATATCACGTGCTCGATGCAAGAACTCGGTAAAGACGGAAGGATAAGCGCTCACAGTTGCAGATGACGACATAAACAACTTTCCTAGTAAATGGGCGACATTTCGCCTCACGACGGAATCTTTCGCTCGGAGACGCTCTTCAAGGCTGGGAATCACATAAATGAGCATACTCGGTGCTATTTGATTCACGGTAACGACCAGATTCTCAATGTCTTCAGACAAATCCGAGTCGAGGTTTTCATAGTCAGGATCATCGTCATCAATCGTGGGCTCTTCCTTTGTTTTCCGAGGACGCCCAGGCCCGCGTTTCTCCGGGAGTAATCTGCCCTTGGAAAGTTTGTGCAACGCCGAATTGAAGAAGTTACAAATCGGCACCTGCAACTGATTCTTCGCCGCCACTAGAACGTAACTCGCTAATTGCACGGCCGACGCAGAGTACCCAGACAGGGACTTGAGAGAATTCGCAGATTGTTCCGATGGGTCTTGCGCTAAGGGGGCGAGAAGAGCATCGAGCAGCGTTTGGTCTATTGTATCAACTTCGGTTAGAAGCGTCACAAGGATGAAGCCAAGATGCTCCTTGTATTTCTCAGCCTGATGCGGGCGTACAGACGCGTAGAAACACGCGAAGATGTCGGCAACGACATGTTCCTCCTCTGAAAAAATCGCGAAAGTTTTAACGGTCGCTAACTGTTCGAGTAGTGCGAAGCGGAAACTTTTCAAATGGTCTTCGGCGAACGCGATGACGGTTAGTTCGTCGATGAACAGGTTGCAAACGGCTTTTAGCTTGTTGTCAGATAGGGGCGCTTTCGGCGCAGAGATACGCAGAATTTCAGCAAGTGCGCATGCAGTGAACAATCGAATTTCATCTGACTCGTGAGAGATGAAGCTGTCATTCGCTAGTACTTGTGCGAGGTTGGGAAGGTCGGCTAGTTCAGATTCACTTAGCTCATCGTTGTTATCCTTCTCCCCCTCGCCGTCGTCGTCACGCATCTCGGTGCTGTCTTCGGCGTCAGACGCATCATTCGTGACTTTTCTTAATCGCAGCAGTAACGCGCAGAGCTTGTGCGGCGCAGATGGCGGGTCATTCAACAGGTTCTCGACGTCGTCAGGGTCGAGGGAAGGAACCGAATCAGACAGTACAGATTGGTCCAATTTCCAGAGTTCCGCCGGCGTGTTGGATTTGCGTTGGGCAACATGGTGCTGTACGACGCGCTCGAAGTGAGTACGCCGCTGTGAGAGCGTTGCGACTTTCGATACTGTGCGCAGGGCAGCACGACGCGAGCGGCGAGGCGATGAGTCGGGCGGGGTCTTCTTCTTGCGTGCCATGACTGCGAGTAGGAGTAGAGGGGCAGTCGGAGTAGTGCGAACAAACAGCAAGTAACGCGGGACGGATTCGAAATGCAGGAATACCGGAATCGATGCGCGAGAGTAGGCAACAAACGGCGCTCGTGAGTCGGTTGCTGAATGGAACGGTAGCACAGCCTGCGGTGTTATCCGGTCGCAAACACACTTGAATGCAGGCTGGCAATGCTCATGTAAATTCAATCTGCAGTTTCGCGCGATTTTTAGGCCCATTAACTTTATTTTTCCATATTACTCCACTCTTTTCTTTTGTGCTTCCTCTCGACCCTTGTCATCTCTGTCGTTCTAAATGATTATCCCTTTGATACGTGCTCGCCCTCATCTACTCACTATGCTGCTGTGCCTCTCGACACGGCATTGAATCTGTTAAAACTGTACAGCACAGACTCTTGAGGCTACAAAGGTGTGCACGGTGCTACCAGATTCCGCGCTAACTAAATTAACTCCGGAAATTGGGAAAACTGTTGAACTGTAACCCTACACTCAAACTGTAAACTCGTACAGGACAATTGGCATTTAGCTATTGGTCGAATCTCACTGATTCTGTGGGCTGCGCTGGCTTTGATCCCCGGTAGACCGTCCTTCATAAAACGAACATCGTTGACAGAGAATCTGCAATCTGAACCTGAATCAGGATCGCGCTTCTTCGCAATGAGTACCTCCGCTTTCGCATCATCCACTTCTCTGAACACCAAGCAATTTCTGGCTATCAAGCCAAAACATTGTGTCTCTCCGAACAATGTTCGTGATAGTCGTGCTCATCAAGTCTGTGTACCTCCAACACGGCCTGTAATGATTGTCCTTCCCGACACCAAGGTCGGTTCGCAGCCAGACAATGTTGTTCACACAAAACCAACCAAGCATGATCTGGCCACTGGACGAGACCCCGATCGAGTACGTATTTTTGATACGACTCTTCGTGATGGCGAACAATCGCCCGGTGCTACCCTGACTCCCGAGGAGAAGATGGCCATTGCAAAACAGCTGGCTAAAATGGGTGTCGATATCATCGAAGCTGGTTTTCCCATCGCATCTGAAGGTGATTTTCGAGCAGTACAGGCGATTGCCGAAGTTGTTGGTAATCGTCCTGATCCACCAATCATCTGTGGTCTGGCCCGCGCTCTTGAGAAGGATATTATCCGATGCTACGAGGCGATTAAGTCGGCCGCGTTCCCGCGTATCCACACATTCATTGCCACATCGGAAATGCATATGGTGCATAAACTACGAAAGACCCCCGAGGAGGTTCTGGACATTGTCCATAAAATGGTGTCCTTCGCCAAGAGTAAGGTGGATGACGTCGAGTTCTCTGCTGAGGACGCTCTTCGATCTGATCCTGAGTTTCTAGTCAAGGTGTATTCAACAGCAATTGCTGCAGGTGCGACCACACTTAATGTTCCAGACACTGTTGGCTATACGACCCCATCTGAATTTGGGGATCTTATTCGTTATCTGAGGCAAAATGTGAAGGGCATTGAGAACGTCATCATTTCGGTTCATGGGCATGATGACCTTGGTGTAGCAGTAGCCAACTTTTTGAACGCTGTTGAAAATGGTGCCAGGCAAACTGAGGTTACCATCAATGGTATTGGTGAACGAGCCGGAAACGCATCGCTGGAAGAAGTTGTTATGGCGCTACATGTGCGAAGATCTTTCTACAACAACCGTCTTGGTCGAACCGCCAATCTGGACGCGCCCATCACAAATATTAACCACAGTGATATCTATCAGACGTCGAGGATGGTGTCTAATCTCACTGGCATGATTGTGCAACCAAACAAGGCGATTGTTGGTGCGAATGCATTCGCCCATGAAAGTGGCATTCATCAAGATGGCGTGCTCAAACATCGCCAAACGTATGAAATCATGGACGCCAAGTCTATTGGTCTTTCAAACAATCTTATCGTTCTGGGTAAACATTCTGGAAAACACGCGTTTCGAACCCGCCTAGAGGAAATGGGATATGACCTGTCAGAAGAAGACATGCTTCGGGCTTTTGTACAATTCAAGGAGCTGGCCGATAAAAAGAAGGAAGTATCAGCGTGGGACCTCGAAGCACTCATCGCACAAGATGTGCGTCTAGTGAAGGAGACGGTGACGTTAGTGAGAATTCAAGTACAGTGCGGAAACTTCTGTGTGCCAACCGCAACGGTAACGCTGAAAATGACAGATTCTGTAGAAGAACACACGGTGACTTCGATTGGCACGGGCCCAGTGGACGCCGCATTTCAGGCTATTAATCGATTCATCGATTCTATCGCGGATGTTCAGCTGCTTGAATATCAAGTGAATTCAGTGACTAGGGGCATTGACGCGCTCGGTGAAGTTCTGGTTCGAGTTCAAGACAACGCGAGTGGACGAATATACACTGGAAGCTCGGCTAATACAGATGTCGTAGTGGCTTCTGCGCAGGCGTACATTAATGCTCTGAACCGTTGCAAGCTTGTCGACAACAAAAATGTTCCCATTGAATCTCAATTCGGGAGTGCATAGATAATGACGAATGCTTCGCGAATGTTTCTAGTTGTGAGATGCAACATAAAAATGGGTACACTCATTCATTGCGTTAAGCAACGTAACCAAAGTTGAATCGGTACGATGACTTTATGCAAGTGAAAGTTGTTTTCTTCGTCTATTCCAGTCTTCCAGTCTATTCCCGTTATACAGAAAAACGTAAATGCGAAAATATAGCAGTTAAGTTTGCGAAAGATGATTAGGTCAAGGCAATCCTGCCGGACATAGTGCTGGACTACAATCAGGTTGGATTGTCGTACATGTGTGTTATGCAGGAGCAACCAATCCTTCGAGTAGAGACGGGTACGGCTTTTTTCGCGGTGCATCGTGCAGCAGAATGTCAAGAATTCGGTCTTCACGGGTACGCTGCAATCGAGTCGCACGTCCCAGAACGCAAAAGATACCCTCATCCTCGCAAACTTCCTCGATAGCTCCGATATCGAGGTTATAGTAGTCGGCTAGTTCGGTAAGTGTAGAGTCGGAGTAGCGGTCGGCTAAATCTTGGGCATCGAAGGAGGTAATTAGGTGGAGCAGCGCTTCGATTTCTTGGTCACTACATCGTTCCTTAATCATGTCATCGACTTGCGGTGATTTCACGCCATGCTCGAGTAGAATATCTGCGACAAACTCGACCGGTACGTTATAGTCCTCGGCTACATCTTGCACGCAACAATCAGAAGGCCCCCCGTAGACCATAACATGCAAACGTCTCGGACTGGCAGTTGGTGCGAGTTCAGCCGAAGCACGCTCCAACTCTTTGTGATTCCCTTTCTTGAATGCTTCACGCGCCCAACGCGGCATGTGTGACAGGTTTTCTTCCTTGAAATATTCCATCACTGGCTCAGTGGTTTCTTCTATCTCCTTTTCCACATTTTCTAGTATTCGTTCCGGGTCGTCTTCGAGCGCTAACAACGCGTCCTCGCCGTTTTCTTGCATTCTACGAATTAATGCTTCGACATCCTTTCCATCGACTACGATGTATTCGTTGTCGGATTTTAGCTCGTCATAGTCCAGTTCTAGTGGGTGCTCATCTTTCAAATATGAATCGCTCATGCGCAAGGCACTGGAACTACGAGAACGGCAAGGCTTCCTCCAAACCGTTTTTCTGCTTGATACAGATTGTCCTGTGAAAGGACTAGTCCATGTTGGGTGAACACAAAAAGAAAATGCACTCACCATCTCAACTGACCCGATGAACAGCTTTGCGATTCAAACGTTAACGTAATTGACCGAGATCAAAACAGTACGTGTAATTGAATTTCAATTAAATTTTGAGAAAGATAGAAATGTCAAATATCAACTGAAAAAGTGAATAAAAGCATACTTCATCCCATTCTTGAACTCGTTCTACATTGTTGAAAGAATAAATACAAAGAAAACTATCAACAGCTACGGAGAATTAAGGTAATTGTTCAAAAGCACCAGTGAATTGACTACAAAAAACAACTCAGACTCTCTCTGCTCTTTGAGTACACATGAACGAGAATTCGTAGATAACAATGACAGTAGAACGGTTGATTTGGGTTGCGGAGCAGAAATGTTTGAATGTAAATATTATATTTATTTTCGACTGAAAAACGAGTTAAATAAATATGAATTGCGTTGAGGCGCTTGACAAAAGATATTTTATTTAGCATATTAATTAGAATAAATTATTCTTATCTTGGGTGAGAACGAATTGATAAAAATCAACTCTATTTAGTGATATTTCTCCTAGAATTGCTATTCCATAACAGAATTAGTAAAGGAATAGTAAATGTGTCCGCAAAGAAATCATTTTATGCTTCTTACCTTTGAGACAGCAATCTAACGATACAGAAAGCACTCAATTTAAGCAAAAGTCAGGAATTTTTATGGGTTATAGTATGTTTCGAATCAAAAAAATTATTAGTTCTGTAGTTGTACAGGAATAAAAACTTGCTGCTATGACCAATAGAAGAATGAATATATATTTGAATAAATTAAAAAAATCTTGGTACTATATATTTTTCCACATTTCAGTTACAGGGGTTCAAAGCTTATAAATGTAAAACAAATAATTACTAAATTTGTTCAGTTTTGTAAAGGTTGAAGTAGAGATTTGACTTTTGCAGATACACGAAATTGCTTTGTGGCTTTGTCTCTTAAACTACTTTAGATTGTAGACCACTGCACACTATATTACACGAAAGATGCAATAAAATCAGAGTTGAGCTAGAAAATTCACAAGGCAGAGACAGTAGGCAAGTCGGGCATTATGAACACCTTGTGTTGAGACAAGTAAAATTGTAATATAACAGGCGGCTGTGAGAATGGTTGAAGCCAAAGAGGTTTCAGATGCCGACGACGGAGAGAATTCACCCAATTACAGACTTCGAATTAAGGACGAAAAGTGAATAAAAATCCTGTTTTCTTCTACCAGCATCAAAGTAAGATTAGAGAGAATATCGATGCCGAATGTGTCGAAATCGAAAGAAACTGACTAAAAATACAACATAGACATTGCCTGTTCAGCGAATCGGTTCTGTATGCTATGTTGCCACACTCTGGATAATTTCATCGCATTGGTAGCCTTCCTCGAATTTCCGATTTTATCTGCGTTGTACTGTGAGCATCATCAAGTATTCAGTTAAGTGAGCAAGACGTAAATAATTTACACTAGTCAATGCCAGATACAGATGTATGAATAGAGCAAGTACATGAAGTGTTGAATCTTCGAAAGAAGTAAATATTCCGAAATCAAGCAAAAAAAACAGAAAGTGAAAAGAGGGTATATGGAGAAAGAAATAAAAATAGCAACTGCAGCAAAGCGCAGCAATTCCTAATCACACTTGGAAGATCAGATCGCCAATTGGAAGCACACACAAAATTAGAAATCAAAAAGAAATAAAACGACAATCAAATAATATTCACGCATATGAATGCGAGTGAATACGAGAGAAGGAAGAGAAGGGTGTGACGTTGCACACTAAAGGTGTATGTCCAAACTATTACTTCTTTTACCGCTGTTTATTTAGAAAATGAGCAGACTAGTATCGGGATTGATCAATAGAGTGGCATAATATGCAATAAGGTGGTCGATATCTCGATTTGATCTGAAAATATTTTATTCTAAGGAGCTGTATTTTCGTAAATTATAAGTTATTCAGAACAAAAATGCCGTAGAACTCCAAATTGAGTGGCATTGACTCATCACAATCACTTTTCCTGTTACGTAGAAGCCAATACAGATAAACAGTAGGGGCTACAAGAATTTTTGCGACGACAAATATTATAATAAATTGGATCTTTGCACGCTGCAATATCACGTGACGATCGAGATTGAAGAGTTTCATGCTATCTTGCTAAAAGCACCGAAAGCTTACTATTTTACTTGCCTCAGAACGTTATAGTAAATCTCAGAGTTCTAGCGCGCGAAAATCTCTGCGAATAAATGTAAAGAAAGAAGTCTTTCTGGTTTGGATGAAACCGTGAGAAATGAATTGTGGCAAAATCAATGAAGGTTTCAGGAGACGGATGTCAAAGCGAGTTTAAGGCTGTATTTTATCTCCAAAAATAAACTTTTTGTACTCAACTGTCGGGATGTGCTATTTAAATGTCGACGTCACTTATCTTCTATCCAGCTGTACTCTTAGTCCCCACCGCAGAATTGCCCTGCAGATGAAAGGTTATGCTTCAAATTTCATCAAATGCAGAAGAATTTCATAATCCTACGGTCCGTTCCTATATTTTTTGTCGTCAATTCTTTGCCATTATTATTTCAGAAAGGAAAACATAATTGCAGCCATCCCGTCCACTAATCAAAAGATCGTCAATGAAGAGCAGAGGAGAAGTCAAAATTATTCACTGAATAAGGCCACTCAATTTCCAGTTTCCGCTACTCATAAAAAGGCATCACGCGAGAGAAAATAAGTCGAAATGATTCAACAATGATCAACCGGTTAAGAAGGGTACATAATCCCATTTTGTCATGAGAAGGCTGTGAGTGAGAACGAATCGTATACATAATTTGAAGCAATGGCCTTCTTCGTCTTGTAATGCGTATAGCGTCAAGTAAAAGCACAAAAGATATTATCAATGTCGCAGATCCTCGTTTCCCATAGGCGCCATAAGGAAATCGGATGAACTTTCAAGAATTAAGTGCACTTAATATCATATCTATTAATACATACAGTCAATCATATTATGCCAAAACCGTGTCAAGAATGAACCATACAAAGATGCTACTTAGTCTACTGAATATTATATTGCCGAAAGAAAAATCTGACTCCAACTCTTCAACATCTCAATCATAACTCTAAGTCAGGTTAAAGAACAAAGATATTGGTATCTATGATTTAATTTTGATTGTTGGCTTAATCCTACCGTCTTTGTCTGCTAATTGAGTCTGAATTTTCGAGACACTTTAATTGCATGCGGGTCTAAGCTGTATTTTCAACTTCTATCTCATGACTCTTGAATTAAAGAATGCTTGGTTTGCTGTGTCCCTTTTACGCTAGGTTACCAATTCTCTCACATTCAATTTGACGACTTTAAGGTTGCAAACCCAATCAGTATTGTATTTTTCGCTCCACTCAACGAAGCATCGACATTATTTTGAAAATTCATAAACTAGAAGAGATTCTATTCAATCAAGTATCTTATGGAGAGAGTGCTGTAATTTAACAGCTTCGAAAGCAGAAATGTTAGTGGAAGCCGTACTACTATTCCAAGATCACGGCCCGTGTAGATTATAGACAAAAAGTATTATTCTAGTTCCGAAGAACTTCGAAATTCATCTCTTTTATTCGTGTATTCGAATCGTTGGAGCGAAGATACGCTCTGGACCCTGCATCACATAAACATCAGAACCGTCGAAATACCGCACGTCTTTTTGGTAGTCGTAACGAATTCGTGGAAGCAAACAGTTTTACAGAGATGATATCGTCTGAATGCACAGGATACAGACATTGCTGAATTCTTGATCGCGATTGTGGTGCCCAAATGAGTTCCACGGAATAAATAAATCAGATTCTCTCCGACTAACGAAATGGATAAGCTGAAGAAACAGCATAGAGGATGTGTGTCTGTGCAATATCCGTGAGGGTCAGTTCAGGCTGTGGTTTTGAGCCACAAATATGTTTCTCGCAGGAAAAGAGACGAAAGGATTGTTTGATCAGAATTTAATGGATTGACTATCCTTGAAATTCACAGGTTATCTGGAACAAAATTGAAAGAAAGGTTGAGGTCGGCCTCTCTATTGGAGTGTATATATTGACCTGGATACAATGAAGTGTCGAACAAATGAATCATCAAGAGTCGTTATCAACCACGTCTTCCGTGCTTTAGAAGATTCGCACGTACAAATACTGTAACAGTCAAACGCGCACGTGTATATACTAAGGAAAAGGCCCAGAAATTACTCAGAAGATTGTACTGGTAAGTGCATGAAGAGTATAAGAGTGACCAAAGGACCCTTGAAGATTGCTTCAAAGTAGGCAGAAGAACCATGCTGCAATGCAGCACTGCAATTTGAGGTTCAGACCCACTGGTTCTAAGAAAGAACTCGGAACAGCCGTGACATAAAAGAACAAGTGAGACTGATTCAGGCGTACTACAGTCCTAAATTGTATGCGTCGTCTTAATCTAGTGGTCATATGAGTCGATCCGTAGCTGCTTCCTTCAACCTGTAATTGAATATATTAGAGAGAGATAGAATGCATAGAAATAAGAGCTGCATAATTACCCGCAAAAAGTAGCTGGATACAAAACTATGCAGTGGTGAATTCTTTACTGAAATTATTCAAGAGCGATTGGCGTCACGCTCGATGGCATTATTTTGAAGGTGAACGATGAAATATGTCCGAGAATCGGTCCTTTCGAACAAACCTGAAAAAATAAGTAGTAACACGCACCTTCTGCAAGATTATACGCAATATTTGTAACGTACCTCGAAGATTGTGATGCCACAGTATTTGTACTGACCGAATCTATTCTATATTGAATGAGGAGATCACAATATTGACAAAAGATCTGTTTTTGCCAATTGTATTCATCAGTCAACTGATTACTTTTTGTGATCAGCTGTAATTGCTGTAGTACAATTCACCTGTCTTCTGCGAAACTAAATTACACCCTCACTTAACTACAAAAATCCGACTACGGAGTGTGTATATAAAGCTGAAGTACTGGCGAATCCTTTGAGATTTTATCATTCTATTCACTGACGAAGTAAACAGCTTTGATTCATCATCCCAAGAAGTAATAACTACATCTGGCCAAGTACCCTGTTTTCTAAAATTTTCTCAAAGTTTAGCAGTGAGCCTATATATGTGTTCGGGTTCCAGAGAAGTGAATCAACTAGACAAAGAATTAAAGCTTCGCGCTTACTTCCATAAAATATCACAAATAATTAAAAAAGCATAAAAACTGCTGATTTCATGGAATCATCTTTTCTAGAAACTAATCGAAAATACAACATTGGCGATCTAGGCCTGATATTTTGCGTTCATCTCGCTTACTGTGCTGTTCAAATCTCCTCACTGGAGCGCAGCAGCGCGCACTTCCCTTTTCGAGTGATTTTCATTTGCAAGATTTCCCACATGAGCTACCTGCAAATTCTTCTAAATAACAGCGACACGAGCTTGTTTTGCTGATTCGGAAGCGCAGCGATAGCTTCGAAAGCGAGAAAACTTCACTTGTACTCTGCCTACTCAGTCAAAAGCTATCCTGTAGCGGCAGAAGCGATACTTGAAGCCAGTACCAGATCCGCTTATCATCACTCGAATCTCTTTCTCTTGTCACCAGTTGAATCGACTGAACTGCAATAGAGGACGGCAGTTAATAAGCACGGGAGATTTATACAACCAATTTAACGTTGAATTTCGTGGCTATCTTCTTGATATGCCGTACAGATACACGTCTTTTG
>JAAUYH010045145.1_pt1 | contig 18887 bp, 8 predicted proteins | sample 7278061 | NCBI WGS metagenome assembly JAAUYH01 (sample SAMN14350203, study PRJNA611818) | marine sediment metagenome | isolation source: surface marine sediment (0.6m) | place: French Polynesia: Moorea | collected 2018-08 | reverse complement strand
GAAGCCGAATAACAAGTTGCTCTGATAGTTCAGAATGACAAGATAGATAGACAAGTATCTATCATGCGCATTTGATCAGAAATAATTGATAATTGCAGTAAATTACCACTGTTTTTGCTTTTTTTAACTCAAATCAACTTGGGCACTTGCGGTAGCAAGAAGAATAATGCAAAATTTGCAGCAACCGATTGTATATTCCGAGTCTCGAATGCATATTCCAATATTCGTTGAGTCTACAAGCTTGATTCCCATCAGTTTAACTTCTCACAGATGTTTCAAGATGGAATGATCGATCACTGTACGGAATGAAAGTCTGTGTTCGACAGGAAATCATCTGTTGAAACTTACACCTTGATATTGTGTGAACAGATCTTGTTTATTGCAAGGAGGGGTGCACTTCGTTAGTAGCAACTCTCTTGAAGCACCTTCGAAAACAGCCCGGGTTCGAGTTCATAAAAATAAAGACTATTACTGAATGTAAACTCTCGTAATCACGCTCGTACTCTGAAATCCGATCTAAATCTGGTAGAAATTTTAATTTCATTGTGATGGACTATTTCTAATCAAATGCAAACTCACAGTGAATAACTAAAGAACCAGTGTGTAAGACGTACAAACGGTATACTTCTAATAGTGAAGGATCAATACTACATAAGTTCCAAAGCATGCAAAGTGAGCTCATGTTTCAGCCAGCATACTCAAGATATGCATCGCATATATCGTAAAATTTTTTCAATTTAGATAACCTAAACTATCTCATTTTTATTTCATGGCGTTGCTGTTTGACACAGAGCTGCTCATTATACTAAGGTTTCACGTGGAACTAGTTATTCCACTGGAGCAGAACTGTTTCACACTACCTCATGCAGCATTTTACACTTGTCACCCATGCAAAGCATGCGAGTAATCAATCTTAAATTACTGAAACACAGCTCTTTCAAGTAAGAACATATCTTCGAGAATCTCATTTCCAAAAAGTATTCAAAAAATTTATTGCACTTTTTCGGTCAGTATATTTGTGAAATAAAGTATTTATTGTCTAAAATTTTGAATGTAGATAATTAATTCTCTTGGCAAGCAACATTGCTTGATTTGTTTTTGATATATTTGTTGATCGCATTAAAGAACAAATATTATTTTCAAATGCCTGATAAATATCTGCTTGTTGCATGTACGAACTGGAACAAGTTCCTTACGACTGCTCTTCATGTAAAGCAGCAATCCAAATGAGCGCGAATTGACAGCTGAAAGCTTGCGGTAACCAACACATGCCTCATTTCTGAGTGAGCTGTACCCCCTCTCCAAAAAAGCAGCACTTGCGAGTAAGAGTAAATAATACGATGAAACGGGACTATATTTATCATTGGTTATGTTTCAATCGAATTCTGGAAAATCCAACATGATGTAATTGAAAACAGCTTCTTGCCAGTAACCACAACTTCAAAGCACATTCACTATTTTTCAGGAACCGGTTCCACAAATGGTTCCGACCTTTCCAGGAAGTTCTCTTCTTAAGACTATACTGCTTTTCCAACCGTCTACGGAAAGCAGATGCCGCGACATACTGGACTAGAAAAATTGCTAAACGCTCTATTTACGAATACTTCTGAACATGCGCACATATCTTTTGTAATCGAAACCAATTTTCAGTTATCTCATACACTCGATTGCTAACTATTCGAGGTTTTTCTTTTTTCGATTCCGAGTATTTCAGTGCATCAGTTATTTCCCGATTCTACAAGACAAAGGATCAAAAGCCTCTCACGACAAAAAATTATCCTACGTAACAAATTCATGAAATGCAAGCCACATGCTCAACAAAAGTTGGATTGAAAAGGTTGCATAACATCTAGAAATAAGAGAACAAAAAATTTGAGAGATGTCAACGAATCATATGTGAAATGGCTGTCAATTTCGAATTTAATATTATTTGTTAGTAAGAATACCAAAATCGCTGGGAGGATATATACGTATGATAGGAAACTCTTGCAAATTAGACCTTCCTGAGTTCTATAGAATTAGCGCACAGAGAACAGATGTCTGGCGGTTCAAAGACATTCATAAACCAAAATACCCTAATTTACAAATAGTTTCTCATACAGAAGGCTCTCATAATAAATCGTGGTATGTCGTGCGTCAGTTGGGCAATTTTCGAGCAGGGTACTAGAGAACACCTTTATCATTTCTGCGAAGGCACGAGAGAAGCATTCCAATATTAAGCGAAAAGCAGATACATCACGACTTTGCAGTAGATGCTACGGGCTTGTGCAGCTTCTCAATCGAAATGCGACTCTCATTCAATTGTCGAAAAGAATAGGCTACGTCAATGTGACGAAAATAAAACAAGCTAATCTGATACGTTTGTTGGCTCGTTTTTGTTGCTTAAGTGCAAAAGAATATTACAAGCAAGCTTCATAATCATTCGGTAAGCATGAATTGATTTCATTAAGCAACATTATTGCAATCTAAAACTGTGAATCGATTTGGACTGCTAGAAATAACTTAAGTAAGAATCAAACTTAATAGATGAATCTCATAAAAATTAGATATTATTCATCTGAACCGACCTGGAAATACTGAAAATTAAGGTCGCGCTTTTAGAATTCAGGCACTGGTGTGGGGATTCGATTTCTCCCCCTTTACACAGCATCGGTCTCTAGATATTCCTACATGTATAAATCCACTCTGTAATGAACCCTCAGCTCTTGTATTTGTTGATTTTGGCTTCAACATAATTATGCTATGTTTTGTACTACAACAATTTTTTCCAGCAATGCAGGCAGCAGGCAATACATTATTTCCTGAATTTTGGAAACAGAGTATAAGAAATCCAGAAGTCAAAAAATATAACACACATATCTAGTGATATAGAAGACTGTACTGCATTCATGATCAGTGGATTTCATTTTTCATGTAAATCGTCGTTTATTTTGAACATATCAGCGATGTATGCTAGTTTGTATGATTCAAAATGAATTCCCTATGACGCGCCGTCTTGAAGATAATCTTATTGAGAACTTCAGTAAACTTATTTTTCAGAAAAGTCCATTAAATTGGACGAACATATTTTCTATGTCCGGGGCTGAGAAAATTCGGTCACCGAACCTTGATCGGTAACAGGGATAGCATTTCCACGTGAAGTTCCAATTATATTATGGAGCACTGTTCTGTAAGAAAGGAAATTTGTCTTTCGTGTGCATGAAAGTTTAGATGAACAAATTAATGTACTGAACAATTTTGCGTACTTAAATATGCCATAGAGTATCGCAGAGTGACAGCGATCGACACGAGTGGGTGTCGATGGAAACCAAAATACCGAATAACGAATATTTGCTCCGAGAAAATTATAAATGAAGGGTTCCGATATTTTTATAGTTCGTACAGCTTAATTTAATTTACTTGTTAGCACTGTTTTAAAAGCTGACAGCATTAAAAGCACGCAGATTGCCTAGAAAAGCCTAAAAAGATTCAATTTTTTCCCTTTACATGCGCAAGTACCGTAGAAAGCGGCGTCTTTGACACAGAAGTGAGCGTAGTCTCGAATTACGTCGAGGCACTGCAGGGACTATTCATATATATATCCAACTGCAAATTGTCTCTTGCTTGCGCTCAAATCAAAAAGTAAATTCCTGATTTCAGTTTGAATTCTTTAGCAACAACTAGAGCAGCCGTGAAACTTCACTATTGATTTATAAAATGTCCATCAATTTTTCGATTTTCCATCTATGTCAAAAGAATTATTGGATTAAAACCTTGAAAGCTCGATAAGGTTCCGAAAGCTGAATGATTTTTAGATATTTCATTTTCATTGGTTTGTTTTGCGCTCCAAGGTTGTATTAGCTTGACGTGCATGAATATGATGAAAAATCGCCAATTGATCCCGCGCTCGCTTCCCAGTATGTCATAAATGTAGGCCGGTTCATTTACATGTTCCTTGTAAGAGTCACTGTATATATGATGGAACTGTTTTATTTTTTTAGAAAGCCACCCATATTCTACTTCCGTTCGCCATAGTATGTGTTTTGCAGAGTGTACCACTGTTTGTGTCGATTTATTCGATATACTTATTTAACTTCATTAAGGAAGCCTCTTTTTCATTTCATATTCCAAAATAGGTCCCGATTTTACATAATCATAGAATTCTTCTTCGCTTATCAATTCTTCGTGCTATATCAATAGCGGAAAATAGCATTATATACTGTCCTAGTATAAATTTATTGCTAACCAAGGGGACGTACAAGACAAAATCAAAGTCAAATTAGATTAGTAAGAGAAAAATGAAATATGCTCCTAAGCTTCTTGCTATCAGTTCTTCGTTTCCCATAATCTTTCTACATTATTCTGGTTACAGCATCAACAAGAAAATACGTTAACAGCAAGTAGGATATTCTATAACCCGGCGGTGCAAATCTGATTTTTCTTGATTCAGTAGCACTATTGTATAAAAATCATATTGATCAGCAACTTAGCTTCGAATTTCCATGATACTTTTATTTTAGTAGCTCTCCTTTGAATGAAAACACTTTAGCTCTTTTTGTTTTCTCATTAGTTTGCTGTCACTGAATTATTTTGATGACTGTAACTGGATTTTCCTATATCGAATTCACTACATGCTCCAGTGTCTATGTTTTAATGTAACTTCGGATTTTCATGCTTCATCCGGTTCAATGACGGGTATAAATTATCTATATTCCCGGAACATATGTTGATGTCTCATTTTTGGATTAAATGTTCTGTGATGGTACGCGAAATCAGTGTTCTCAACAAAGTAGTTTGAGCCCTTGGAGTGATCGCTGCTATGACCAAGTATTGTATGCTAAGAAATTGATTCAATGAAGCAAATTGCATGGTATTCCGAGTAGGTGCTAATATCACTACTTCCAACATTTTTCACTCCAAGATCGTTCTTGAACGCAGTTTTTTATGCTCTACCTCCTATACTCCCTGCACTAAGCAAGCTATAGCGTCACACATAGTGAATATCTCCGCAGACCTCGACGCATGCCGAAATAATGTGTGATTTCTGCGATCCCAAGCACTTGGCAAATCGTAACACTATTCAAAATACGTCATGTTAGAATTGATCAAAATTCTGTCAATCTTGTAAAATACTTAATATGAATTATAGGCACATGATGCTTAGGTATTCAGATTGGAATTTACCGAAGAAATAGATGAACACGTCTTCTTTGAAGAATTGAAATGGCGTGCTTTAATATCTTAAGAAATGCGAAGCAATTACTTCACCATTCACTTGCGATTGTAACGGAATACTTGCTTTAAAATGCTACGTGAGAGGCTTGTTCTCTAGATTAAAAACATCATGGTCATTGAGAATTCTGGTAAAAATTTGCATAAGAGGCAGCAATCCAGATGTTCCATAAACTGCATATTCGATAAACTAATATCCAGCAATCGAAGAGTCTGAAATATATTACCGAATGCACTTGCGTTTTTTATCAGATTATTAAATGCAATATCTGCTAGTTATTTATATATCGTGCCTAGGATAGCATGTGAGAGTACACGGAAAAATCCAGCGAGTAAATTAGTGTTAAGATTGAACACATTCAAAGTGTTCGCATTCCGCCGTATATATATATTTTCAAAAATCATAGCAATCATCGCTTATTGTAGCCGACTCTGAAATTCATTAGCAAATAAATTTTTCCTTTATTCAATCATTTTCTGTAAAGGGGATGATATTATGAGCATCAAGGAATAGGCTTAAATACCTTAATACCATTTAAGAATGATTGGCTTCAAGAATCGATGCATCTAAACTATAGAAGAATTCCATTGTAATAATTACAGCCACCAAATGCTTCTCTCAAAAAGTAACGGGAAGCCCACTTTGACCACCACTACCCTTCAGAAATTTAGCAATAAACTTCGTCTTCTTCACTTCGGGTGTCTGAAGATAACTCTAGAGCAACATTACAAATCAAAAATCCTACGCCATAATTGAAACCGTATGTTTTCGGCCCGTTCGACGATTTGGACAACGTTAAGGATTACCGAGCTCAAATTCTATCTAGTGTAATCCATGACAACGCAAAGCTGCAACTCTGGTGCTGATCCAACATGGGCCCTTCCTTTCTTCAACTTCCACACGGATTATGGAATAAGAATCGCTTATTGGGCAAAAAAATTATAAACGATCCTTAAGATGATGACGCTGAAAAACCTTGAAAATTCCAAAGACCTATTTCTACCCTTAAAACCATTGTCTTCGTCATGAAATGGCGAAATTCTTGTCGATCATTGCAAACACACTTTTCTCTTCCAGGCTTTCCATGAAATGACAAAGATATTTTCGTAGTCAATAAGTTGTTGACTAAATTTTCGAGTAGTGCAGTCATGCAGTAAAGTATGCATGTACAACAAAAAAATAAGTTGCATAGCTGTAACTATTTTCATGATTACATTACGCCGATCTTTTTTTACAAAAAATTGAGTTCGCCCGCGTTATCGAGGTTCCGTTCAATTTTTCTAAACTAACACAATAAATTTTCTCATTCAGTTAATATAAATGCAACTGACTTGAATCTTCACTTTATTGAGTAATTAATTAAGGAACAAGATGTGACGAAGGAGATGTTCAATTTAAAAAAATTCATTTTGCTACATAGAAAGTTAATTAGAATACCCAAATTGATACCGATATAGCTTGCTGGATTGCTGTCACTTTGTCAATCATTTTCTTCAAGAGCGAGTTCGACTCTAACTTCTCCGAGAATCGTCGATCCAGAGAGTCAATATATAATCGGCAATCCTAACAACACACTATCAACTTAAACAACCCCTTTAATTGAGAAACGTGGAAACTAACTGTATTCCCATTCCGTCTTCTAATTTGCGGAACAAAATTTTTTGTATTTTATAACGGGCCATGTCGTGCTAATGTTAATAGAACTGTAACGTCATCAACGTCATGGCACGAACAATTTGTTTTAAAGAGCTTTAATGCCTATCAGTTAAAACTGATGCCAACTTTCATTCTAAAATAACTTTACTATTTCTCAGTGTGTCCTTGCTGTCACACCTCAGCTGCGTAATGGGTGTCAGTGCGAAGGCAACAATCAAAGTTTGATGCTATGTGAATGTGGAATGTTGAATGCCCAAAGAGTTCTGGCTCAGTTGTTAGTCGACTCTGCCTGCTTCTTGTACATTGTTGGAGTACTTCACTCCATGGCTCATTCTACTCGGCATGAGTCAGCCTGTGCACTTCCGTTCTAGTACTTTTGGAGTCCGAAACTTGGAGTGCCTGCACCCATAATCTCGAGAGAATCCATACACAGGGTAAGTGCAACATGCAAAAATGTAAGCTTATTGAAACTAGTGTGATGGCTAGATTCTACACATTCAAATTGGCTTAGAAGAAGCAGAAAATGGTATTACATAATGGAGACAGCACTTGCGCGAAGAGTGAACCAGTAATACTAGCGATTATGTATATTGTATAATATGTACAATGAAAAAACTAGCAGGCACGTACTTCAACTCGAAATAGCCTTGTTCCCGAATCATTCAGTTTTGATGAACAGGCGAAGCTTGACAAAGCAGTTTCTAGAAATTCTACATATTCATGTTCTGTTCCGCGCGCTCCTCAATCAACCAACGGATGACGTCCTTGAGTGCGCGCTGAAACTCGTTCTTCTTCACATTGTGTACCTTTGCCTCACGCCGCGACCTTAGTTTGCCCTTATCCAACGGAGTGAGCTCAACTCGGGCCAAGTCCTGTCGTCGCTTGAGTTCTGTGCGTACCAGCATTTTGCGTTCTTCGGCGTAACGCTCAGCCTCGTCTATGATACGCTCGCACAGCGTTTCCGGCGACTCAGTGACACGGCGCATGTCGTCTTGTAGCCTCAGTGAAGGCACGAAGCCGACATCATCACGGGGTAGTTCCAATCGACCACGTGATATGGCAGAAAGGTCAGCCGGGCGAGCGGTGAGCGGGGGTAATGACGGCATAGGGTAGCCCAAGATGGATGGGTACGGGTTTTGCATCGAGTTAGTCGGGAATAGGGGTGTGTTCTCAATGATTGGGAGTCTTGTGGCGAACCGTGAATTTTGTGCCCATATTAAAAGCAGTTATGGAGTGCTGTCCTCAAATCAACACTCGATGCATCGCTGGTACCGTTATTGGGATACAGTGTAGCCAGATTATGACAAACTCACGGACATTCAGATGTTTGCTCAAAGAGTTAGTAGCAAAATGACCCCTCTCTGAACAAAATACAAGCAACAGCTCGGGTACACTTGTTACAACACCCTATTGCATCTGACAATCGTGCAAAACAGCGTGCATCTGTATCATGGGGCGTACGATACCATGAAATTGTGGACAAAAACAGACTCAAAACATTTACCTTCTTTAGTGCATCCACTCCTTCCCATCTTTGCGTGCTAGTCACGAACCGAACAGCTGGACAATTGTTGAGTTCTTAATCATTTTTCGTCTCTGATATGTGGATATATTGTACTGCAACCGACTCGATAATTAATAACAGCTGGAAACTGTTTTCGGGTGAAGTATGCTCGGCTGAGCAATTTCATAGTTTCTGTTAAATCACCTACGCTACTCATACCCGGCTTAAATCTGTGAAATAGTATTCTGTTCTTGTACAGCGTCTACGAATTCTTGTTATCAGGTTTACACTTTTTTCGAAGTAATTACGTTCAATAGCCAATGCCGGAGAACAGATTCTAGTGGTGGTGGGAAAGAATAGCAAGATTTATAAGCCGCACTAATTGACATCACGTACATTCATCATCATAAATTGGTAATTAATGAGCAACGGGACGGGGATTTTTTACTCTCATCTTTTTAAGAATTTGCTTGATTTGATGGTATCAACTGCCGGCGCAGGACAATGAGGCTCAACCCAGGGTTTTGGGTATCAGGGGTTGTTTCATGGTGAAACAGATTGTTGAAAATCAATGGGGCTACTAAATATTCTAAATCACCGTCAATACTGTGAGAATCATTTCTACCATAGAAAGCAAACTACGAAAGCCTGACATCTAGATTTTCACGTGTACCGTAAAGAACGCTCTGAGTGAATTTAATTTACTTTTTCTGACCTGTTTCGATATAACAAAACCCAGGCTAGTAACTTATGTATGTGATCAACATCTCGCGTTTATAAATGACTTCGTGTCCCATAAGCTTTATTTGCTTTGCGTGTCACCCTGTATAATCTCACCCAGTTGTTTGTGGCCCTTAGCGTATATTAGGAGAAAACCGCAAGAGCTATGTCAAGCCAATAAATCTAGACTCTTTCATGTCAGACACATTGTATAACAGAAGCCAGTCATTTATAGTGCCTCCCGAGCAGAGAAAGTGGACTGTCTAGCCCGTCGGCTTTTGTCTGTTAGCTTATTCTACGTCACTTTGTTCGAATACAGCTGATAGTCAACTATGCTTTTCTGATACACCTACCTTCGATGAAATTACTTGAAAGATAGCTGCAGTGGAATAATCAAGAAAGTTGGTGACTGACGAACCCAGTAACAAACAAGTTAGTCTCTCTTGGGCGTTGAACACACTGAAGAAAAACAGTGAAGCAATTGTGCAAATGCTTCGAAGCATGCAAACTGGCTGGTAATCAACGCATGGAGGTTTTGGGTAGCAAGTGCAAAGAAAAAATTGTGACTGCTTAGGGTCACCCACGACTCTTCATATGCAGCTGTACTCACACATGCGTAAATTGTCTTCTGAAGAATTATAGATGGCTATCAAACGATTCATAGATTGCTTAGTAGACAAATAATGTTGAAATTACCCCTTCCTAATCAGTAAAAATTCAAGATCCTCGAACATAATACATAACGCTGACAGTGAATGAGGAACTATTGTAGATCAAACCACAATTACTACTTTAGATGTACCTTAAGTGCACAGCTGTTGAGTCTCTCGGAAGCTGTTTAGATCGAGGGTAACTACTCCTCATTTTCCAGACTTCGTTCATGGAACAACCTCACCTAACAACTTGTCAGGCCAATCAACTATGACATGTCCTCGCTAATTGTACCAGACGGGAGAGTACACTGTGACACATATCTGATAGCGATGTCACGAGTGAAGCAAGCCAATAGCCACCGCTAGGCTGTTGTTTTCTGTCCTTCCAAGTGTTTCACGCTGCAACGCAACAGCGATTCTTCAAAACTCGGTTAATATAGTGAGCTGTACGTCACTCCATTGCGTTGTCAATCCACAGCTAACAAACTATACCTATGACACAGCGAAGACGAAAACAAAGGAATTGTTTTATTCGATCTAGGCAAAATTATAGTGCAACTGTCAACTGACCATACTAGCTCCAACGTATCAGAATTCAGTCAGTCGCTGAGAAATCAGGTTAGCAGAATCCAAATAATCGGTAAGCCATATTGAAATTGTCTTGATTAAGAAATAAATTGTAACTTACAGAATACACGCTCTGTGCTAAAATTTCTGCCATCCTAAGGAATTACGGGTCGGCTTTAGTATGCGTGTTCTAAAGGTTGAGCATACCACATGTTTTCGGATGATTAAAATGGTCTTCTTTTACGAAGCAGCAAAGAGTTTTAAGCCTTGTAGGTATAGTTATTCGCAAGATGGTGTTCCTAATGCGGAAACAGGATGAAGTTTGAAGAAAGCATGGCTATTTATGGACGATTGAAGCATTCTGAGTTGTTAAAATAATCTCAGTGTGAGTGACTTCGAATGAGTTAATCTTTTGAAAAGTATGAATCATTCTCTGCAAACAAAGAAAGGAATAGCTCGAAGTTTAGATTCTGCTGTCTTAATCCAAAACGGCGTGTAACGATTTGACTTTCAAGACCCAAAACATTATTGGTTGACAGAAATTATGGATAGAAATTTATTTATTTTAGTGCTGAAATCGGTCTTAGATTCAAAACATTACCATCCAATTCTAAATATCAGTCCCGATATTGCGCTCATCTATTTGCAATCACCATATCACCTTCTACGAATAATGAATAAATTTATCGCTTATTGATGTTCTGTGAAGTTGTTATACAGACTTTGAGTAGATGAAAATCGAATATTCTGTACCAACTAATTAAAAAGCAGTAAGCTCGAAATGAGAAATTAGAGCCCTTGAACATTCCCAGGTAATCAGTAATCCTGCTTTATCTCTATATTCGTTCACACCTCGAAACTAACTGTTTCGGGCACCAGTTGAAGTCAAGTTTTCCTTCTCAAACAAGTTCCATCATCGCTAACTGCAAGTTCTCAGAGTGGGTCATGACTTCGGACAAAGTGTATGCTTCAGTGGATTTTAACGCACTTCCACATTAAAGTTTCTGTTCTCTATTATAGTACGAGGAGGTATCCTTTTGCTACAAACCTACCATGTTTCAAAGCTCAACATAGCAATCATTCTATTTTTCACCCAACTATACGATCTGTTATTGATTACCTGCACTTCTATTATTACAATAATCCTCAATTCTCTAGTTTCTTTACATAATAATACTCCATCTTTCTTTCCCAGCCTTGCTTTATCATTCCTTAATCATATTCTTTAACGTGCATCTTCGTATTTTGTTGTAAGGGTTAATTACTTTCTTAAATATAATGGGAAGCGTACCTTGATTGCGACTAGGATGAATCACAATTTTTCCATCTCTATCCCAATAGACGGAGTCAAGTACCCGTTTTTTTCTAGTAAATGATGAATGCCAAACAATCTTCTGAGAAGAAAATTCTAGTTCTCTTTTTTCCATTCAACTACCACTTACAATGAAAGGAATTGTATGGGCAAGCAACAGCTGTTTTTTCTAGTTATCCCAGAAATCCGTGACTGATCAATTCATCATTTGAGTTCTATTAAACCAGATGATTTTATGCAATCCCTGTTTATCTTATGAATGATATTATGGGTAGTCAGTAAGGTGATACAGCCATGACAAAATCATCTCATATGCTCTAGTTTGTTTTTCAGGTTGAAATGTATCCAATACTCGGAGCTCCATAACGGAAATCGATTCTTTATGAGTCAAACTGATAGTAAATATAGTTGTTGATATTATAGGACTTCAATTTCTCTGCTATCCTACTTAGACGCATTTAGCGTTGACGAATTTCGCAATGTTTGCTTTAGAGATAATCTTTTTTTCACCCCCTTTTCCGCAAAAAAACAACAGATATCTGAAATGTAATTGTTCCAAAAAAACAGGTATACTGACATCAATCTTACATACTGCTTCGTTCAAGCCGTAATTATCTTTCAAATTGCTGCGTTTTCGAATAAAAATTTTCATCCTACTAATTTTCCACTGCATTTTGATATCCAGAACTGTTATAAACTTTAGTAGTGGATACGGAAAAAATTTCGATGGCCTTGAAAGTGCTATGCACACATACACTTGTTCATAATTCCCACAAACGCATGATCTTTGCTAGACTAGCACTACGTCCATACCATCGCATAGAAAGCGAGAGTGACGAGACAGAGAATTAACTCTCTTATGCTTTCGCAAATAAACGCGCCATACTCTCGGAAATGGAAGTAGCAGAAAGTACGACAATCATATTTGAAGATTAGAAACAATATTTATTCATAGCGACTGTGAAAAATGGTATTTTTATTATTAATAAACTAAAAAAAGTGAGAGTAAATCAAATAACAAAGCGTCTAAGAAAAATATAATATTCAAAATCAAAATATCAAAGACTATACGAATCACCCTGGGCAACGTGAAGGATAAGCGAATGTTTTGAAATAGCAAGTGAGCTGTCAAGTGGGGCTTACGAATAACGCTTTCATTAGATCTAGGTTTGAGATGTGATTTCGAATTGACTCTGAGTGTAGTATCGAGTATCTTCTTGTTTCGAATGGGATAAATAAACTAAAAAACAGCTTAGCTCTATTGAAATAAATATTTCAGGTTAGAATCGAAACAGAACAAAACAGTCATAGAAGTAAATAAAATACTGAGCAAAAATGATGCATATACATATTTTTATTTATTTTCGAAATCTCATCATAGAATTCTAAATTATGGAAAATTTGTCGAAGTAATACTTCATTATTCAAAGCACTATTGCAGTGGTACTTACTGTAAACCCACCTCATGGTCTAATTTGCGGAATAAAATATTCAGTATTTATAATAATACTAGAACGTGCGAACGTTTGTAGAACTGCAACGTCATCGGAGTCATGACACAAAAACTTTTGAATTGGAGAAATATGCGGCCTATCAGTAAAAAACATCGTATGCCATTGCTGACCCACCTCAGCTGCGTGTTGGGTGTCAGTGCAGAGACAACAATCAAGTCAGATGTCGACTTTCATAGCGCTACAAATAAGGACGATTGCCATATCCATCCCCTTAGTTTAGCATACAAGACTATTATTACCGGTAGTAAATGAGTCTTAGGCAAGATAGAAATATGATTCGCAATGGTTACTCGAGAAAACTCCATCATGAAATTGGTACAGTGCGAAACTAATTGTTCGGAATCGACAGAGGTGATATGAGGGAAAAGAAAAATATGTACCCAAAACCTGAGAGATATTTGAGATTTCCGAGAACTGTGCCACATAGGCTGTGACAGTCGAACAGACTCTGCGCAAAATAATGAGAATGATGTTCCTTACAGCGTTTCCAGAAAAGCTTACCCGTACTTTGCCGTTTTGAATACAAATCAACTTGAGAGTCTTGGCCGAGTACCAATAGAGTTTTGAGATGTTTTTGACTCTAAGATCGCCCAAGAAATGATCAAACCACCTACCTCATTTGTTCATTCTGCGGTACATAGGGGGGCGGGAATGATTCATTCGCCGTTGCTGGTTTAATGTGATCCCCCCTCCCCCCTCCATCCGTTTTTATGACTGTATGTAATGTATCTGCACACCCTATTGCACCCTATTCCTCCGTGTTCCCTACTTGAGATGAATCTAACTCACTTTTTGCTAACATGATAACCGGGTTAAATATACTAAATCCGTACCCATTTTCTAAAACATCAGCATTTTTTGAAAGAAAATCTTCACGGTATCTCCTTCCAAGAACCCGGTGTAGACTATAGCAGTAACATGGATTTTATGAAATACAAGCAGCGTTGGTTCAAAGATTCGGCTAGCCATACTGGCGACAGGCTAATGTCACCTATTATCTGGTACAATATTCATCCCGAAGAAAACTAGCAGGTACATATATCAACTTGAAATCGTCTTGGTCACAAATCAATTCAGTTTCGGCGAACAGGCGAAGCTTGGCAAATCAGTTCCCAGTCAACTCTAAGGATCCAAGTTCTGTTCTGCACGCTCGTCAATCAACCAGCGGATAACATCCTTCAAGGCACGTTGAAACTCGTTCTTCTTCACATTATGGACCTTCGCCTCACGTCGCGACCTTAGCTTGCCCTTATCCAACGGGGTGAGCTCAATTCTAGCCGTGTTCTGTCGTCTCTTGAGTTCCGTGCGTACCAGCATTTTGCGGTCTTCGGCGTAGCGCTCAGCCTCGTCCATAACGCGAGCCCACAGCGCTTCAGGAGAATCTGTGACGCGGCGCATGTCATCCTGCAGTAGCAATGAAGGAACGAAACCCACATCATCCGGGGGTAGTTCTAAGCGACCTCTTGATATGGCAGACAGGTCAGCTGGGCGCGCGGTGAGCGGGGGTAACGAAGGCACACGGTAACCTATGATGGATGGCAATGGTGTTTGCATCGAATTGGCTGTGAATGGTGGCGTGTTCATCGTGTCTGGGAGAGTTTTGTGTTGCAATGATGATTACATACCCGCACTATATAAATAATCGTATGATAGTGTCTTCAGTTAACAGAAACCTCGGGTGCACCGCTGGCAATCGTTGTATGAGATCCAGTAGCCTAGTTTCACGAAGATCAACTGAAATTCTGCTGTATTTTAGGGAAAAGAATGTCATATAGTATTGATCTTCAGGTCTACTGAATATGGGTTCCAATGCTACAGCAGCAGTACACCTGTTACGACGAAAAACGCCTTACAATCATGATAAAATTGCGTGCGTTTGTCTCGTATCACGTGCGTCGTCATTAAATTTTCATGAAAAATATAATTGAGACAACTACTTTCTCCCGTAAGCCCATTTCTCAACCTCATGGCACGCTTGTCAAGAACTGAGCTGCTGTACAATTGTTCAGCTTGGAAACAATTTCTTGTGCCTCATCAGCCGATGTCAATTCACTGTAACCTACTCGGGCGATTTTAGATATATATGAAAACGGTTCTCAGGTGAACAAGTAAAGTTAGAGATATGTCTTGCTTCAGATAGATCAGCTTTACTGCTGATGTCTAGCTGACGTCTACAATACAGTATCTTACGTTCCTGTTCATCGTTCCGAAGCTTTCATTCGTCGGTTTACATATTATTCCCGTAGGCTGCCTTCTGTTTGTACACCATGATAAGATTCAATGAGCAGCAGCCCTTGATGTCATGCATTTCATCCTCATAAATTGATATTAGTAATGAATTAGGAATAGCTGAAAGATTTCTAACTATTCTCATTGTAGAAACTTTGTCTATTTTGATTCTACCGCCTGACTTGGTCAGAGCATGACAACGAACACAGATTTTTTTCGATAACGCGGGATGCTTCATAAAAAACGAATCGTCGAAATGTATAGAAATAAAAAAGGATTAAAACCCGCTTTAGAACTATGAAAAGCTTCCTGGAGGCATCTGATTACAACCGTGGACAGTGAACGATTAAGAAAGACAATGAAATTTGGACTTGGATGTTCGAATCTAGGAAATTCAGAGAGGATTCATCTTTCTAGCCTTCCTATGTCGTGATACAACGAAGCATAGCGCAATAACTAAAAGTAAATGATGTAAGCAGCACTCTTGAAATAAAAAATAGTTTGTTTTCAAAAAAATTCAGCTTTTCCGCACCCCACTCTGTCTGATCACAACTTATATTCTAAAAGTATCGCAAAACAAATCTAGACTTCTCCAGGTTGGAAGCCTCCTAAAACAGGGGCCAATCATAGACGATGCGCTGTCGTGAGAAACTACGACGAATCGATCCTACACATCCTTTAGCCAATCCAAATTTTGGAGTGTCACCAGTTACTACTGAAGATATGACTAAATGCGTTGCATGCGAGGTTCTCATGCAAAAACCGCAACAAATCCTTGCTGACTTTGATTAGAAATAGTACGCGACTCTTTTTGCATCTGTAATACACTCAAGTGTAGGAGGTCATCTGGAAAGGAAAACAGTGTTCTCCACCGTATTGGCCAATTTTCATAGATAATATAAAATGTTGAATAGAACTCAAGCAGGTTTGAGCTCTGCGCTAGTTCCGACGGTAGATGTAGCGTACGGTACGCAGAACAGCAGTTGAATCGTGTAGATAGGCTTTTAGATCAAATCAGCTATTTTCCCAGAGCTTGCGCTTGAAGCAAGCTCACGTAGGAAAATACCACGTAAATCAACTTTCAGACGGAGTCCGGGTAGGCGGACAATTATAGCTGACAGAGAGGTGGAGTGCGACCCGATTCTGCCAGCGAGGTCACAAGAGAAGCAAGCCAACAGCGACCATAAGGCGATTGTTTGCTGCTTTGCAGCTAAGTTTCAGACGACAACACAACGGTGACGCTCGGAGCACGCGAACTCAGTTGTTATGTCGCGGGTAGTACCCGACTCTATTTCAATCCGCGATAAACAATGTAGCCCAAAAGCACGATGAACACGAAAACAAGGTATCGTTTTACTCCAGTTACTCAGTTATGTTGTTCAAGGAGTCTAATAGCCATACTCGCACCGAGGCGTAGGACGTCCAACCAGTTGTGGAGCAATCACGGTCACCAAATACAAATAATCGGATAAGCCAACTTGAAATCATCTTGATCTAAAAGTACAACACTAACTCGTGCAGTCAACGTGCCATGCGAAAGTTTCGGCCATCCTAGGGCACCAGATTCTGTGCTGCGCGCTCGTCGATCAGCCACCGGATGGTATCCTTGAGTGCTCGCTCGAATTCGCGCTTCTTGACGTTATGTACCTTGGCTTCGCGCCGCGACCGCAGCTTGCCCTTGTCTATCGGCGTGAGCGCCACCCCCGCGGTGTTCTGGCGTCGCTTGAGTTCGGTTCTTACGAGTGCCTTCCGATCCTCGGCGTAGCGCTCGGCCTCATCGATGATACGGGCGTGAAGTCTCTCGGGCGTTTCCGATACCCGGCGCACATCGTCTTGGAGCAGGAGCGAGGGGACGAAGCCGACGTGGTCGGGCGGCAGTTCCAATCGGCCGCGCGAGATGGCCGACAAATCGGAGGGGCGCGCCGTCAGCGGCGGCAGCGACGGCACGGGGTAGCCCACGATGGATGGGAGTGGTGGCTGCAAGGGGTTGGCGGAGAACGGTGGGGTGTTCATGGCGAAGTGAGAGGGCCGATGCTCGTGATGCGAATCGTTGACCCACATACTCACAGTAGTTGGCAGCTGACGATGAATCTGTACCATGGAGAGTTGCAGCGGAGTAACAAATAAGCCTAGTGGTGGATTATGAGGACCCTGTCTGCACCGCGGGTCGCGTTGTACGGTCACTGGACGCAGTTCATAAAAAACTTTAATTTTCGTGCAGCTGTACGTATGTTGTACTAAATGGGGGATAGTGCGAACTCCACCCTCGCGCCAGCACCGCACGCATTGTAACGACGCTGGAAACCGACCATGCATCCGCGTTATCGATGACAACCCAAAAAAAGACAATTGTCCACACGCACGACTCCAACCGCCAGCACGCGATGCCTCGCCGATCCCTCGACCCGCTCACCAGTCGTCGACCTGCACGAGCAGGCGGTCCCCCATCCAGTCGGCGCGCCTAGGCGAGCGGTGCCACACGGGGCGGTCGGGCGGGTCGCCCTCGCGGAAGCCCGCGAAGAACACGGCGTCGCCCGTGCCCGCGCGCAGCGCCACGGCGTCGGGGTCGTCGCGCTCCAGCAGCACTACGCCGGGGCCGCGCAGCGCGACTAGCGCGCGCAGGCGCAGGCGGTCCACGTGCGCGAGCGGGCAGGGCGTGCCGCGCACGCGCGTCACGCGGCCGCGCGCGACGTCAGTCCCCGTGGCGTCGCGGTACGCCTGCCCCAGCTCGACGAGCACGCGGCTCACCTCGGGGTCCAGCGGCAGCTCCACATCGAGTGGTAGGCGCAGGTCACGAAGCTCGAAGTCGGGGGGTGGCAGCAGGCGCGCCTTCCCAAACGCGCGTGGTACTATGACGCAGCGTGCGCCCGCCGATAACAGCTGGCTCGCAGCTGTAAGGGTGTCCGCCTTCTGTACGGGCGCCGCGCTGGCGCACGTCACAAAGGAGAACGCCATGGGTGCTGCGCTGGACGAGGTCACGACATGTTGCCGGGACGAGTCGGCGCATATCTAGAATGCACCAAATGGGTGGCAGTGTACACCTGGAATTCGACGCTGCTGCGGTGTCATTGGATGCTTGGAGGCACCCAATAGTTTTGGTCCCCCTCACCGATGTTCGTGGGTGCGCAAATCGGGGTCTCGGGAAAACGCAACCGATGACGAAATCGAGAACCCCACAAGCACTATCGTTAACTCGGTTTCTTGTGCAGCTCACATGTAGATTCAAGCAGTGGTGTTGAATATTGGACGTGAAAACAGCATCATCGCCCGCACCGGAACCACCATGAACGCGATGAAGTGCCTCTTCCTTGTGCTCAACATCCAGCTGGCGAGCGCTGTCCTAATTCCGTTCGATCCCTCGTATCTCGGGTCGACTCACGAGATATATCTGGGCAGGGGATGCGGCTACCCGCGTGCGCCTAGCACGTCGATCACGCTGAACGAGAAGAGCATGACCCACATCCCCGTGATTCAGAACGAGGATCGTGGCCCGGCGTACACCGAAACGGTGTTCTGCCAG
>JAAUYH010036347.1_pt1 | contig 18888 bp, 20 predicted proteins | sample 7278061 | NCBI WGS metagenome assembly JAAUYH01 (sample SAMN14350203, study PRJNA611818) | marine sediment metagenome | isolation source: surface marine sediment (0.6m) | place: French Polynesia: Moorea | collected 2018-08 | reverse complement strand
CGCTGCGGTTCTCGACACCGCAGCGTGTTCGACAGCCGACACCGAAACGCTGCCGCCGTGACCGCTGCCTCGGATGGCGAAGTTTAACGCCTCGGTCGCGCTGCCGGTGAAGATCACCCGCCCGCCCGGAGGAAACAGCGCCGCGGCCTTGTCCCGCGCCGCTTCGATTGCCGCCGCCGCCATCCGGCCGAGCTTGTGTGGGGAATGCGGATTGCCGAAGCCGGTCCCGTCTGGCCCATCGAGCCAACGTAACATCGCGTCGCGCGCCTCGGGCGCGAGCGGGGTCGTGGCCTGGTAGTCAAGGTAGATCAATATTCTGCCAATTCTATCCAGTGGTTGATGAATCTCTCGATGTCCGAGGCTGTCGTGTTCCAGCCGACACTCACGCGAATAAAGTGGCTTGCTGTGTCTGGATCGACACCCATGGCTTGAAGCACATGACTGGTCTTCATTGTCCCGGACGAGCATGCGCTACCTTGCGACACCGCTACGCCGGCCATATCGAGGCGCATCACCTGTGCGCTCGCCGACATCTGTGGGGTGGCAACCGCATTGATAAAGGTGGTCGGATTGCTCAGCTGATCGGATAGCCACGTGCAGGGGCCAGAGAAGTCGCGAACCAGTGCGGCGAATTCTTTCAACATCTTCCCAGCTCGTCCGCTGACATAGGGCTGGCTCACGGCTTCGAGTGCCGCCGCCATGCCTAGCGCACCGGGGAGGTTCTCGGTGCCGCGCCGGTAGCCGCGTTCGTGTCCACCGCTCGGCTCAAGCATTGCGTAGTCCCTCACCAGTAGTGCGCCGATCCCGATCGGACCGCCGAACTTATGTGCAGACACGATCGCCATGTCGCAATCCGGCAGGGTCAGCTTGCCTGCGCTCTGCGCGCAGTCCGCCAAGAGCAGGCCACCAGCGTCACGGATAATCGGCGCGATGGTGTCCAGCTCTTGCCGGTTACCAGTCTCGGAATTGACATGCTGGACCGCGACCAAAGGATGCGCTCGCTGAACCGCTTCGCTGAGGGCTTCGAGGTCCAGCGCGCCATTGGGCCGGACCGGCAAACGCTCTGCGTCAGGCGCCGCTTTGAGAATAGCGTCATGCTCGATAGCACTCACCAGCCGCGCACCGGCCTTGGCTCGAGTCAGAGCAAGGTCGGCCGCTTCGCTCGCCCCGCTGGTGAAGATTACCTCACCAATCCAGCCCAGAGCCACCTTGATCCGCTCGCGCGCATCCTCGAGCGCCGCCCTTGCCTTGCGCCCTTCGGTGTGGGGAGATGACGGATTCGCCCAAATACGAAAGCCCTCCTCCATCGCCGCTTTCGCTTCGGGGCGCAGCGGCGAGGTGGCGGCGTGATCGAGATAGATACGGGTGCTCAAAAACAACCTTATTGCAAGTGATTCTTAAAAAATTGCGGAATGGAATGCGACTCGTATATAGAGCGCGCAATCGCGGGTGCCAGCGGGCAGTTCGCGCACTCCAGTATCACAAGGATCCCGATGCCCTCAGTCATCTTTCCCGGCCCCGAAGGCCGCCTCGAAGGTCGTTTCTCTCCGCCGCCGCGCCCACGCGCTCCTGTCGCGATGATCCTCCATCCGCACCCCGAAGGCGGGGGCACGATGAACGACCGGATCGTCCAGCGGCTCTACAAGACCTTCGTCGATCGCGGTTTTGCGACCTTACGCTTCAACTTTCGCGGCGTGGGCCGCAGCCAGGGCAGTTTTGACAGCGGGATCGGCGAACTCTCCGATGCGGCGAGCGCGCTCGACTGGGTGCAGTCGATCCATCCCGAAGCGCAGACGACCTGGGTTGCAGGCTATTCGTTCGGCGCATTGATCGGCATGCAATTGCTGATGCGGCGCCCCGAAGTGCGCGGCTTCATCTCGGTCGCACCACCGGCCAACATGTACGACTTCAGCTTTCTCGCGCCGTGTCCGGCCAGCGGTATCTTCGTGCAGGGCGCGGCCGATACGGTCGTCCAGCCGAGCGCGGTCCAGAAACTGGTCGACAAGCTGCGCACGCAGAAGCACATCACGATCCATCACGACGAGATCCCGCGCGCAAATCACTTCTTCGAGAACGAGATCGAAGAGATGATGGCCTCTGTCGACAATTACCTCGATTTCCGCCTGTCACCGGATTGCCCGATCAAGTGATGTGAAGATCACTTGATCGTTTCTTTGTTGGGCCCTCAAACGCCGGGCGCAGCGCATCCGCGCTGCTTGGCTTCCGCGCCATAAGGTGCGACGGCCTTGCAGGTGTGCTTTGCACGTCTGCGTCTTTGACTTCGACTCCGGCCTTGCGACGGCTAAGGCGCCGAAACCGCGCAACATTGGTGGCTTCGTCGAGGAGCACGGCCAGCAGAGCTGGCCGCTAGGGCGACTGCCCGTCCGCAGGCCCGATATGGGCCAAGGATATCGCTGCACGGATGCGCTGCGGAAACGAAGACTCCGCCATACGGCGCTTGAGCGCGAGACAAGAGCGTAACATTATTTCAGAATAACAAACAGTTGCATTCGCAGACTGGTCCCAATCCGCAACTCGATACACCTTGCATTACATATGTGACGTTGTAACATTGCGATTGAGCGGTGCCGGTCGGAACGCTCGAACCGGCATCCGCTCCCGTGACGATTGAGGAGAGGAACTGCCCTATGAATTATGTCGCAACATCACGAAGGCCCAATCCCGCCGCCATGGTCGGGGCCTTGGGCATTCCAGGAGCCTTCGGCGCCCTGCTGATCGTCGGTCTGGCGGTTACAGGGCTTCCGAAAGTGGACGAGAAGAATCCGATCGGCGTCCTGGTTACGCCGAACCTTCCGGACCCGCCGCCGCCACCGCCCAAGCCCAGCGATCCCGCGCCGAACAACCCGACGACGCAGACCACACAGACGCCTCAGGTCGTGACTGTTCCCGATACGCAATTCGACCTCAGGCCGGGACCGCCGATCGAAATTGGTCAATTTCCGCCGCTTGGCGAAGAGCTGTTCGGCACGCCGATCGAAACAGGAGGCAGCGGCCTCGGTATTGAGCCCCCCGCACCGCCCTTGCCCGACCCAATTGCGGCATCTCCACGCAATGCCCCAGGTCGATGGATCACCGACAACGACTATCGCTCACGCTGGATTCGCGAAGGTCGCGAAGGCAAAGCCCGGTTCCGACTGGAGATCAGCGCCAAGGGGCGAGTGAGCAGTTGCGAGATACTCGGGTCGACCGGCCATGCGGTGCTCGATGTGGCAACCTGTCGCTTGATCACGCGCCGCGCTCGGTTCGATCCCGCAAAAGACAGTTCCGGTGCTGCCGTGCCGGGAACATTCACCAGCTCGGTTAACTGGCAAATCCCCGAGTAGCAGGATTACTCAGAGTCGGTCGGCGTTCCCCCCTCGTCGACCGACTCGATTTGAATCACCGGGGAGTTTCCGCTCCCATCTGGCATTGTCCAAATCAGCACGTTGATGATCGCGACGAACGCCAGCACCATCATGAGCAATGGTTGTTTCGTTTCGCCGGTGCGTCGCCAATAGAGAAACGCACCTCCGATCAGTGCGAAAGCCACCAGCATCACAATCGATAGAACAATATTCATGCGTGAATTGAGTCCCTTGTGCTAGGCTCCGCCACGCAGATTCGTCGCAGCTTTGGAACGTCCGGCGAATAGCACAACGAAAACCAGAATGGAGGGACGACATGGGAATTTTCAGTTCGATCAGCAACGCGATTTTCGGTTCGGACGAGGATGAACCGGCAGCAAATGCTGCGCCTACCGAAGTTGCCAAGCCAGCCAGAGCAGCCATTACCGAGGACGAAGTAAAGTCGCGTATTGGCTCGATTCCGGGCGCGGAAAAGCTGAACTGGGAGACTTCGATCGCCGATCTGCTGAAACTGGTGCAGGTTGATCCGAGCTATGAAAACCGCAAGCAGCTCGCGATCGAAATGGGCAACACCGATTATTCGGGCACGGCCGAAGACAATATCGCTCTGCACAAGGCTGTGATGACGCAAATGGCACAGGCGGGAGGTATCGTTCCGGACCACCTCAAAGCCTGATTGACTTGGCATGGGCGCGGATTAACACCCCCGTCCATGAGGGACAAATCAAACCATTTCACGCGCCGCCAAGCCCTCGCAGGGTTTGGCGGCGTTTCTGCATTGGCAATCCTGCCAGGCTGCGCTGCCGGATACGCCACTGATGCTGTTACCGGACCCGTCACGATTGGCGCGGACGAGCTGCTTGATCAAATCGCCTACTCAATGCTGGAGCACGAACCCGGCCGTGCAACAGGTCTCGGCGTCGACACCGGGCAATACGCAAGCTGGCGCGGCACTTTCGGCACACCCGGAGAACAGGGTCGAAGCGACTATGCAACGACGCTGCGCCAAGCCCTAGAGCGAGTACGCGGCTTTCCCAAGGACGGCCTGACCGCAGATCAGCAAGTCGGTTTCGATGTCGTCGAAAGCGCATTTTCCAATGCGCTTGAGGGTATGGCGCTCCCTTATGGAGAAGTTGCGGTCGGCAGCTGGCGAAATGCCCCCTACGTCGTGATCCAAAATGTCGGCGGTTATCTGGATTTCCCGCGCTTCTTCGGTGCGACCCAACCGCTTCGCACCAACGACGATGTTGAACACTATGTCAGTCGCCTTGCCGAAGTCCCGGCTGTGCTCAATGGTGAGCTGGAGCGCATGCAAGCCGCGCGCGCTCTGGGCGTCATCCCTCCCGATTTCCTGCTCGACAAGGCAATCGCCCAAATGGAGTCGACACTGAAGGACGCGATGACGGGCGGCGCGTTGGTAGAACCTCTGCGGTTAAGCAAGATCGAAGCCGCCGGTGTAAGTGCTGGCCGAGCCGAGAGGATCGTCGGGCAAGAAGTGGCGACCGCGCTTGAAGCGCAGCTCGCCGAGCTTCTCTCGATGCGAGCCGAGGCGGGATCGGATGCCGGTATGTGGGCACAGCCGCGCGGCGACGAATGGTATTCTTGGGCTACGAGTGCTTCCACCACGACTTCGCTCAGCCCCGACGATATCCACGAACAAGGCCTTGAAGAACTGGCCGAACTCCACGGTCGGATGGACCCGATCCTGAGAGAGATCGGCTATACGAAAGGCAGCGTTGGCGAGCGGATGCAGGCGCTCAGCGAGGATCCCCGCTACAAATTTGCCGAGGGCGATCCGGGCCGTGAAGAGATCTTCGAGTTCATTTGGGAACAGATAAATTGGATCAAGGCGCAGATGCCGCGGGCATTCAACACCTTGGTCGATCCCAATATGGAAGTTCGTCGCCTACCGCTGGCCGAGGAGCCGGGCGCTCCGGGAGCCTATGGCGGTGCTGGCAGCAAGGATGGCAGCATCCCCGGACGGTTCTGGATCAACCTTAGGACCACCGACCTGCACCGCAAATACGATCTGCCGGACCTCACATTCCACGAGAGCATTCCGGGGCATGTATGGGAGGGCGAATATTCCAACCGCCTACCCTTGATCCGGTCGATTCTGGCATTCGGCGCATTCAGCGAAGGCTGGGCGCTCTATGCCGAGCAGCTCGCCGATGAACTGGGCGCTTATGACGACTTCAAGGTCGGACGGCTCGGCTACTTGCAGAGCCTCGCCTTTCGCGCGTGCCGTCTAGTGGTCGACACGGGCCTCCACCACAAGCGTTGGTCGCGCGAACAGGCACGCCGATTCTTTGTCGAACGCAACGGTTCGAAAGAACAGGAAGTCGCCAGCGAAGTCGATCGCTATTGCAGTTGGCCGGGACAGGCCTGCAGCTATAAGATCGGTCACAGCGAGATCGTCCGCCAGCGGGCACGGGCGGAAGCAGAACTGGGCGACGCTTACGATTTCAAGGCGTTCAACACCGCAGTGATCCTTGGAGGCAACGCTCCGCTCGACGTCGTCGACAAAACGGTCAGTCGCCATATTGCAGGGGCACGTGCCTGACCCCATCTAGCGCCCGGACGGTTTTGCAATCAGGAGGCGCATATGGAAGGCTTGGGGCAAGATCTGGAGACAATGCGCCGGGTTCCGCTCGCTGAGGCGCATGTCGATGCCATCTGCGAGATTGGCGGCGAACGGGCCTACAAGGCCGGAGAAGTCGTCGCCGAGATCGGCGACGTCATGGACACCTTCGTCTATGTTGTCGAAGGCGAGCTTGAGGTGGTCAATCCCTACACGGGCGAGCGTCTGCTCGAATCGGGTCTTGGGCCGACCCAGTTCATGGGCGAGATCGGATTCCTCAATCGCGGCACGCACTATTTGCGAATGCGCGCATCGATGGACACCCGCGTAATCGAAGCGCCACGTGAAGCGATGCTCGATCTGATGAGCCGCGTGCCTGAACTCTCCGACCACATTATCACCGTCTTCGCCGCGCGTCGCCGAAAGCAGTTCGAACTGAGCAATGGATCGGTCAAGATCATAGGTGCAGACCGCGACCCGGCAGTGCAGGCTGTCGAACGATTTCTCTCACGCAATCGCATCCCGTTCGAGAGTTTCGATCTCGACGCTACCGATCAAGCGACCGCTGCGGTTTGCGACCTAAGCGGACATCAGCCATCGGTGATCCTCGGAACCGATACCAAACTTGAGGATCCAACACCGCGCAAGGTCGCGCAATTCCTCAATCTCGACCTCGATATCTGTTCGCAACGCATGTTCGACCTCCTAATCGTCGGCGGTGGACCTGCGGGCGTGGCCGCTGCTGTCTATGCCGGATCCGAAGGATTGGACGCCATCGTAATCGAGGACACGGCCATCGGAGGCCAGGCGGGCACATCAAGCCGGATCGAGAACTACATGGGCTTTCCGACTGGTATCAGCGGCACCGACCTGACCTATCGTGGACAGGTGCAAGCGCTCAAGTTCGGCACCAAATTCGCCATGCCGCGCCGGGTCGAACAGCTCGAAAAGCGCGATGATGGCACCTATTGCGCCACACTGGACGGCGGAGACGAGATTTGTGCACGCGCCATTCTCGTCAGCACGGGAGTCCAGTACCGCCGATTGCCCATCGACCGGCTGCGCGAACTGGAAGGCAAAGGCATCTACTACGCCGCAACCGAGATGGAAGCGCGCTTTTGCCAGAACTCGGAAGTGATCGTGATCGGTGGCGGCAATTCGGCCGGACAGGCCGCGATGTATCTGTCGCGGGCCGCCAAGCATGTCCATCTGCTTGTTCGGTCGGGCAGCCTCGCCGCGTCGATGTCGAGCTATCTGTCCAGCCGACTGGAAGCGGACCCGCGCATCACCATTCACTACCACACGACGATGGAAGCGTTGCACGGCGACGAGTGGCTTGATGCGGTGACGCTGAAAGGCCCCGATGGCGAGCGCCGCCAGGAAGCGCGGGCAGCCTTCATCATGATCGGTGCCGCGCCCAACACCGATTGGCTTTCCGGGCTGGTCGAAACCGACGAAAAAGGGTTCGTCATCACGGGCAAGGAAGCGGGCCGAGAAAGCCCGTTCGAAACCGGCACAGACGGAATTTTCGCAGTCGGGGATGTGCGGGCCGGATCGGTCAAACGCGTCGCCAGTGCGGTCGGCGAAGGGTCTGTCGTGGTATCGCAAATTTGGTCGTACATCGACGAACAGAAACGGGCCGAAGCGCGCGAGGAATCTGTTCCTGCCTAAGTGGCCAATCCCCTAGCCAAGCGGTTCATTTTGCATATAGTCTTTATGCGCGATGCAGTCGCAGGCGTCGCACAGGGGATACGCACAACATGATTACTCGGATTCTGTCCGCATTCTTTCTCGTCGCAGCACTCGTGCTCGTCGGCTCGCCGGCTCATGCGGGTTGGCATAAGGCCGAAAGCGATCGCTTCGTGATCTATTCCGACAGCAGCGCCCGCGACATTCAGGAGTTCGCTGAACGGCTGGAACGATATCACGTCGCGATGACGACAATCACCGGGTTCAATCCTCCCACGCCCAGTCCTTCGAACCGTGTCACCGTATATGCCGAGGGCAGCTCTCGCACACTGAAGAAGCTCTACGGTGACAAGAATGCGAATGTCGCAGGCTTTTACATACCGCGTGCAGGCGGTTCGGTTGCTTTCGTTCCCAATGTGCGATTGCGGGGAAGCGAGACCGATTTCACGCTAATCGTGCTGCTGCATGAATATGCGCACCATTTCACGATCGCTTCGACATCCTATGCCTTGCCGCGCTGGGTGACGGAAGGGTTGGCGTAATATTCGGCAAAAAAGAGCCCTAAAGCGGATTGGGAACGCTTATGATTTCACATACCGGTGGCTCACAATTCACTACAATTGGATCATCGTCTGGCGGAGCAGGCGAAGTCACAATTATGATGATTGGGTCAGGATCCGGGTCTGGATCCGGGGTCGGATCGGGCGAAGGAGGTTGTTGCTGAGCAGCCAGTGGACTGCAAAGCAATGCGCCAGAAATCAAAATGACGGATAGCTTCTGGACCATGCTTGATCCTCTCTTTTTACATTCTGGACCATAACCTGGTCGAATTCTTGCGCAAGGCTTTAAAGCGCAAACATTCAGGGCACAGTGAAAAATTGAAGCATCTAAGCTGTGCCGATTAAAGTTGACCTTCGAGATGACGGCTATTCGACCTGTGTGATGAAATACTCGCGCAAATTTTCGTGGCGATTTTTGAAGCGTGAGCAATGATTTATTCCATGCCCACTTTTCAGGCGAATGCGATTGCTGTGCGGCATTTGCCTAGAACAATACAAAGACGCGGGCGTCGAAGCGCGCGAGATCGCAGCGAAATACCCGGGCGATGCGGATGTGCTTTCCGCGCTTGCCGAAGCCGAATACGACGCGGGCAACAATCCAGAAGCGATTGCCGCAGCGGATCGCGCCATCGCGATCGATGCCTCGCAAAAGAACGCCTATGTGCAGAAAGGCTATGCCCTTTTCCGGGAAGCGCGAGACGCCGAGGACAGCGATCTCGACGCGGCCTATGCGAAAGCGATGGAGCCGTTCCAAGCGCTCAACGCGCTTGAGAACGATCATCCGCTTCCCTTGATCTATTATTACCGCAGTTTTGTTCAGCGCGGGCAACGACCGGAGGAGAATGCGCGCGCCGCGCTCGAACGTGCATCGCAACTCGCTCCGTTCGACCAGTCTTTGCGCCTTAATGTCGCGGTGATGCTGATCAGCGAAGGTAAGAACAGCATCGCACGACAAGTCCTCGGACCTTTGGCGGCGGATCCGCATGGAAGCCGACGATCAGCGCGCGCGAAGCACCTGATCGCCTTGCTTGAACAGGCACCGGACGGCGCACCGGTCGACATTGCGCAAGCGCGCGACGACAGCGGAGATGCCGACCAACGGAGCGATGGCGGGAACGAAGGCGAAGAATAGAGGACGCAGACCGATGTTTTCCTACTCGCCGGACATCGGTTAGGGTCGGTTCGGCTCTTTCAAACCGTCTATCCCAAAGCGTTTTCGTGTTGGCAAAGTGTCAACTTTGCCCAAGCGGGTTTATTGATTTGTAATCAGCGCTTTAATGGAAAATCCGCGCTTGATCAGGTGTCAGGTGTGTCAACTTCACGTCAAAGCGATCAGCGCGTCATCATCCCAGACACGATCGAGCCGAGAATACCGCCCAGCGCACCTCCGCCCGATCCTCCGCTCGAAGCCCCGCCGCCGGTTGCCTGCTTGGCCATGTAGCCGGCCACCGCCATCGCGAGGATCGGCAGCATCTTCTTGAGCAAGCCTTCATCCAGACCGGTGAGAGCCGAAACTTCGCCTGCTACGGAACGGCTCACATCTTTGCTGCCAAAGATATTGCCGAGAATGTCGTTACCGTGTTGTGTCGGGGTTGGGCTGCTTCCCAGCACGGCGTCGAGCAGTCCACCGCCGAGGCCTCCTGCTCCGCCGCCGCCACCAAGAATTGCCCCGGCAAGACCACCCAGCCCCCCCATCGGCTCAGGCGTTGCGCTTCCTCCCGTCGCGCTGCGACCGAACCCGGCGACTATGGCCGGAAGCAGGGCTCCGGCGGCGGTGCCCGCAGTGCGCTCGTCAATCCCAAGTTCGTTTGCCATTGCGCTGATAGCGCCGGTTTGTTGCAGCATCTGTGCGAGGCTCATTGGCTAGCCCTCTCCGAATTGTGTGATTGTGTCGGCTACTTCTTGCCAAACAGGCCTGATGCCATGTCCGCAATATCATCCAGCGGATTGCCGTCGCCGTCGCGATCGAGCATCGACATGATCCCGCCGAGGTTGGAGTCGCCCTGCATCCGGCCGGCCAGATCTCCCAGCGCGCCCTCTCCGCCAAGACCTTCCACGATCGAGCCAAGTGCCCCGGCGTCGAGGCCGGTCTTTTGCGCTGCAAGCTCCATCGTATCGCCTTCTGCGGGATGCGACGCACCGAGTGCAGCCAGGGCTTTCTCCGCCATTCCGGGATCGACACCGACCTTTTCGGCGAGGCTAGCAACAGTATCCGGCGAACCGGCAACCTGTTTCAGAATTCCGTCGAGCATGCTCATTGTTGCGATCCCTTCCTGTGCAGTGAATTGTCACGAATCTCTGCTGGCGATTGTGTGAGCAAAGCCCGGAAAAGGAAAGGCCCCGCTCCGGCGGTTCGCCGGGCGGAGCCCCCTCTCCAAACTGTAAAGATGTGTATCAGGCCGCGACGGCGTTGGCCGGAGCGGCCTGTCGGACTCCTTCATCGACATGCGCTTCGAACTCGGCGAAATTGTCGATGAAGAGTTGCACCAGTTTTTGAGCGGTTGCGTCATATTCGGCCTTATCCGCCCAGGTGCTGCGCGGATCGAGGATCGACTGGTCGATGCCCTGTTCGACCAGAACCGGAACATGCACAGGCACGTCGAAACCGAAATTGTCGTCCTTTCGATACTCGACCGCATCGAGATCCCCATCGAGCGCTGCGTTGAGCAGTGCACGGGTCGCCTTGATCGGCATACGGTGTCCGACACCGTACTTGCCACCGGTCCAGCCGGTGTTGAGCAGCCAGCACTGCACCGAACCCCTGGCGATGCGTTCCTTCAGCAGGTTGCCGTAGACGCTCGGATGGCGCGGCATGAAGGGCGCGCCGAAGCAGGTGCTAAACGTCGCTTCCGGCTCGGTAACGCCGATCTCGGTGCCGGCTACCTTGGCCGTATAGCCCGATAGGAAGTGGTACATTGCCTGTTCGGGCGTCAACCGCGCGATCGGAGGCAGCACGCCGAACGCATCCGCGGTCAACATCACGACATTGGCCGGAACCGGACCGAGATTGTCGGCGCTGGTGTTGGGGATGTAATCGATTGGATAGGCACCGCGGGTGTTCTCTGCGAGCGAATTGTCGTCGAAATCCAGCTCGCGGGTTTCCGGGTCCATCACCACGTTTTCCAGAACCGTGCCAAAGCGGCGGGTGGTCGCGTAGATCTCTGGCTCAGCTTCTTCCGAGAGTCGGATCATCTTTGCATAGCAGCCGCCTTCAAAATTGAAGACAGCCGTGTCCGACCAGCCGTGCTCGTCGTCACCGATCAGCGTGCGCGACGCATCGGCGCTGAGAGTGGTCTTGCCGGTGCCCGACAGTCCGAAGAACACCGCCGTCTTATTGTCAGGGCCGATATTGGCCGAGCAGTGCATCGGCATCACGCCCTTCGTCGGCAGCAGGTAGTTGAGGATGCCGAACACACTCTTCTTCATTTCGCCCGCATACTTCGTCCCGCCGATCAGGATGAGTTTCTCCGTGAAGTTTACCGCGATCACGGTTTCGCTGCGCGTGCCATGCCGTTCCGGGTCTGCCCGGAAACTAGGCAGATCGATGATGGTGTACTCCGGCGCGAAACTTGCCAATTCATCGGCGCTGGGTCGAACCAGCAGTGTACGGATGAACAGGTTGTGCCACGCCAGCTCATTGATGACTCGAACGTTCACCCTGTGCTCGGGCTGCGAACCACCGAACAGGTCAGCCACATAGAGCGTCTCTTTTTCCGCGAGAGCCGCCATGAAGTCGGCCTTGAGCGCGGCGAATTGATCGGGTCTCATCGGCACATTGACCTTGCCCCACCAGACCGTGTCTTCGGTCGTCGCATCTCTGACGATGAACTTGTCCTTTGCGCTTCGCCCTGTGTGAGCGCCCGTCTCGACCACGAGGGCCCCGTGCCTCGACAACGCACCCTCCTGCGCAGCAAGCGACCTTTCAACCAGAGCGGGCGTTCCAAGATTGGCGTGAATATCGGCCCGGGATTCGATCCCCTGGGCGGACAACGGATGAGCGAGGGGGGGCAAAACTGATCTCCTGAGCCTGTCGGCGAATCACAATGATCGGAATTTCGCGACGGTGTTACCGCATTGCGCATACGTATGCACGCACCAGCGCAAGCGGGTGTGAATATCGCTTGATCCCGGACGGCGCCCGAATATCCACGCGCCGCGATTCCGTCAAACTGCAGGACATCGAAACATCGGGAAAGCCTTTCGTTTGGCGCCCTACAACCTTCGCGATGCGTTGTTTCCGCTGGCGCAAACGGCTAACCTTGGCGAACTATGAGGCCTGGGGGAAAATGCCGAAATGGCAGACAATAAGTCAGAGACACCGCACCGCAATGATGCGGTCGAGATTGCTTTGGTGGATGACGACCGCAACATACTGACGACTGTCTCGATTGCGCTCCAGGCCGAAGGGTTCGTCACCCGCCTCTATTCGGACGGTGAAACGGCTCTCAAAGCACTGCTGGAAAACCCTCCGGACCTAGCCGTCTTCGATATCAAGATGCCCAAGATGGACGGGATGGAATTGCTCCGCCGTGTGCGCGAACAGTCTGCGCTGCCCGTGATTTTCCTCACCAGCAAGGACGACGAAGCGGATGAAGAAGCGGGACTTGAGCTGGGTGCCGACGACTATATCGCCAAACCCTTCAGCCTCCGATTGCTGCTTGCGCGGATCCGGGCAATCCTGCGCCGCGCCGATCCGGGACGCGCATTCGGCGCCGATCCGGGCGAGATCGAACCGGTTCATCCCAGCATCGATCGCGGGCGCCTCTACATGGACCCTGCGCGCCACCACGTTACCTGGAACGACAGGCCGGTCAGCCTGACGGTCACAGAATTCCTGATCCTCGAAGCCCTCGCGGCGCGCCCCGGTGTGATCAAGAGCCGCAACCAATTGTTGGATGCTGCCTATCCCGACGATGTGTTTGTCGACGATCGGACTGTCGATAGCCACATCAAACGGATGCGGCGCAAATTCCGAGTAGTCGACCCCGAATTCAGCGCCATCGATACACTCTACGGTGCGGGCTACAGCTTCAACGATGTCTGAGACTTCGCGCCTTGCGCACCTGCCCGATGATGCGCCCGCACTTGGGCGGGGCGACGAAAAGCTAAGCCCGGTTGGGCGATTCTCGCTCACCGCGCGCATCCTGATCGTGAACATCCTGCCTTTGGCCCTGCTGGGAGGCGGGCTGTTCTACCTCGATGGCTACCGCACGCAATTGATCAACGAACGCTTCAAGCTTGCCCGGATCGAGGCGCAAATCACTGCCGAAGCGCTCGCCGGTGCCACCCGCGAACGGCAAGAGGCGCTATTGGTGCAGATCGGCAAGGAACAGCGTATGCGCCTACGAATGTTCGATGCCGAGGGCTTGCTTTGGGCCGATAGCTTTGCGCTGGACGAACCGGCCTTCGAGTTCGACGATATCAGCGACGATACCTGGGACCAGCAGTTTGCCCGTTGGCTCGACCGCACGGTCGATACGATCGTCAGCGCCGAGGCAGTTCCCGACTATGTCGAGCCCGAAGCGACTCAGGCCGATGCCTGGCCTGAACTGGTGCGAGCGCGGGAAGATCGCGTCAGCCAGATTAACCTCTACGATTGGCGCGACGGAACGCCCGTGATCACCGCCGCGGCCCCCGTCGGGTTGAATGGTGCGACATTGCTCACCGTTCGCAACGCCGTGGACATCACCGAAAGCGTACGTTCGGCACGTTCCACGCTAGGCCTCGGAGTGATGCTGGTCCTGTTTGCGTCGGCCATGCTCTCGCTGTTTCTGGCGCGAACGATCGTGACCCCGTTGCGCCAGTTGGCGCGCGCAGCGGTCAAAGTCCGGCAGGGTCGCGAACGTGCGGTTGAGGTTCCGCGCCTACCGGATCGCGGTGACGAGATCGGTCTCTTGGCGCGGGCGGTGTCCGACATGACGACGGCCTTGCGCCAACGGATCGACGCGGTTGACAGCTTTGCCGCCGACGTAGCCCACGAAATCAAGAACCCGCTCGCCAGCTTGCGCAGTGCGGTGGAATCGCTTCCCAAGGTCAAGGATTCCGAAACCCGCCGCGAACTCGAACAGATTGCCACGCATGACGTTCGCCGGATCGACAGGCTGGTGAGCGAGATCTCCGACGCCAGCCGGATCGATGCCGAGATGTCGCGTGCGACGCTCGAACGGATCGACCTTACCGATCTTGTGCGAGCGATAGTCGGCAGCCGAGAGAACAGGGCCGAGAATCAGGATCACAGGATCGAACTCAAGACCCGCGGCTTTGCGGCCAATGTCATGGGCGTCGGCGCGCGGCTCGAACGCGTGGTCGAGAACCTGCTCGACAATGCAGTGTCGTTCTCGCCTTCAGAAGCCCCGATCGAAGTGATCATCGATAATGATGGGGAATGCGTGACCTTGCTCGTGTGTGACTCAGGCCCTGGGATACCCGAGGACTCACGTGAAAAGGTGTTCCATCGTTTTCACTCGGTCCGTCCCGATGCGGAAGACTTCGGCAACCATTCGGGCCTTGGCCTGGCCATCGCGCGCGCCATTGCCGAAGCGCATGATGGTTCATTGAGCGCCGAGGGGCGGTCAGACGGGAAAGCCGGTGCCTGTTTACGGTTCCGACTACCGGCCGCGTGAGCGAAACGACGAAACTACTGACAGGTGTCAGCGCCGTTGCGATCAAAGGTCGGGCACTCATTCTAGATGGGCCCCCTGCCTCAGGGAAATCCAGCCTCGCGCTTGCCCTCATCGATCGCGGAGCCGCGCTGATAGGAGACGACGGCGTATTCCTGGAACGACGTGACGATCGGCTTCTCGCGCACCCCCCGCCCAACATATCGGGATTGCTTGAGGTCAGAAATGTCGGCCTTGTCCGGATGGAGTTGGCAGGTCCGACGCCGGTCGCACTCATCCTGTGCCTCAAAGAGGAAGCGGAAAGACTGCCGGAATCGGTCCGGCGCAGATACCTGCTGGACACTCCGATTCCCGAGCTGGATTTCACACCTGGCACGATTGCTCCCGCTGTCCGCGTCGAAGCGGCGCTTTCGCATCACGGACTGACTTTCGACTAACGCGAGTTTCGTCGGGGCAAACTGCGCAGAATGCTCTTTCCTTCCGTGCCGAGTGGCGCGAAAAGCAGGCATGGAGCCTTCACCCCCGGCCTCCCCGACGCAGCGCGTCTTGCTCGTAACCGGGCTTTCCGGTGCGGGAAAATCGACCGCGCTCGACGTGCTCGAAGATCTCGGCTGGGAAACGATCGACAATTTCCCCGTGCGATTGCTGAAACGGTTGCTGGTCAAGAGCGATACGCAACACGGCAGGCTCGCCATTGGCTTTGACTCCCGCACACGCGGCTTCGTCCCGGGCAAGATGATCGATCTGGTCAAAGAACTGGCGACGCGCGAAGACATCGCGGTCTCCTTCATGTTTCTCGATTGCGCGGGGGGCGAAGTCGAACGGCGGTACAATGAGACCCGGCGCCGGCATCCCATGGCGCTCGACCGTCCGCTGCGCGAAGGTATTGCGGCCGAACGCGAATTGCTAGAGCCCCTGCGCCGATGGGCCGATATCGTGGTCGACACCAGCGACTTGTCCGCCAACGATCTGCAAGGCCATGTCCGCGATCTGTTCGACGAGGAAAATTCGCACGATCTGTCGCTCACCGTCTCGAGCTTCGGCTTTGCCAGAGGCATGCCGCCGCTGGCCGATCTGGTTTTCGACATGCGCTTCCTCGACAACCCGCATTGGGTGGAAGGTTTGCGGGACCTGACCGGCAAGGACGCTGCTGTCGGCGAACACATCTGTCGCGATCCCGGGTTTCGGCCCGCCTACGAGAGGATACGCGACTTGCTGCTCACCCTTCTTCCGCTCTACCAAACGCAGGGCAAATCCTATGTTCACGTCGCGTTCGGTTGTACCGGAGGGAGACACCGTTCGGTCTTCACCGCCGAGCGCATGGCCAAGGACTTGCGCGAGGCGGGATTTTCGCCCACTGTCCGCCATCGCAATCTTGGCTCGCGCGCGGCCGATGAACTCGAACGCGAACGGCGCTAACACCGCCAACGGACCGGATCGCCTCGCAATTCGTCGCGCTAACTGAGCTAACGGACCCGATTTCACACATGATTGGATTGATCCTGGTGACTCATGGCCGCTTGGCCGACCAGTTCGTGCAGGCCATGGAGCATGTGGTCGGCAAGCAGCAGGGCGTGTCGACCGTCTGTATCGGTCCGAACGACGACATGGAGCAGCGCCGCGCCGAAATCGCTGCGGCGATCGACGATGTCGAGACCGGTAGCGGGGTCATCATTCTGACCGACCTGTTCGGTGGCACTCCGTCCAATCTCGCCATCTCCCTGCTCGAAGCGGGGCGGGTCGAGGTTATCGCCGGGATAAACCTGCCGATGCTGATCCGGCTTGCCGGTGCGCGCAAGTCCATGACCGTCGTCGAAGCCGTGGAAGCGGCGCAAAAGGCGGGCCGCAACTACATCACCGTCGCCAGCGAATTGCTCGGCCACGATGAGGGCTCGGGAGCGAAAGCGGCCGGGGCAAAGGGCTGAGCGCAGCGCAATGAGCGAATTCCGCCGCCACATCACGATCGTCAACCAGCGCGGTTTGCACGCACGTGCGAGTGCCAAGTTCGTCGGGGCGGTTGCCAATCTCTCCGAAGCGACCAACGTGCGCATCGGCAAGGACGGCAATGAGGCGGCGGGTGGGTCGATCCTGGGGCTCATGATGCTGGGTGCCGCCAAAGGCGATACAATCGAGTTGATCGTCGGCGGCGAGAACGCCGAAGCCGCGTTCGAAGAACTCGGCGCAATGATCGAAGACGGATTTGGCGAAGACTGACGCCCGAATTATGGGGCAAGGCATGCGCAAGCAGATCACCGGCTTTTCCAACCCGACCGTCAAGTACCTGCGGTCCTTGCGGGACAAAAAGCACCGCAAGCGCGCGGAACAGTTCCTTGTCGAGGGACTGCGATTGCTCGAAGACGCCCGCTCCGGTGGAAGGCTGCCCCGGCAGCTGGTGATGGCTTCGGAGCGAGAGCCACACGGACTGCTCGACAGGCTTGAACGCGATGTCGAGGAAGCAGGAGGCGAGGTGATCGAAACCACGCCCGACATTCTCAGCAAGATCACAGGCAAGTCCAACGCCCAAAGCGTGGTCGGCGTGTTCGACGAATGGAGCACGGCGCTCCAAACCCTCGACCGAAGCATCGCACCGATCTGGCTGGTGGCGCAGTCGCTGCGCGATCCCGGCAATCTCGGGACGATGCTGCGAACCGGCGATGCCGTCGGCGCGGGAGGCCTCATACTCATCGACGATTGCGCCGACCCCTTCAGCGCCGAAGCTGTCCGCGCAAGCATGGGCGCGGTGTTCACGCAGCGCGTGGCGCAAGCGCGTTGGGAAGAGTTCGTGCCGTGGCTGCGCAGCGGACCGGGTCAGCTGGCGGCGGCAAGCCTGCGCGAAGCGGTGCCGTATCGCAGCGCGGCCTATGAAGCGCCGTGCTTCATCCTGATCGGCAATGAGTCGCAGGGACTGCCGGAAGCCTATGAGGCCGAGTGCGACATGAGGGTGACCATGCCGATGAAGGGACGCGCAGATAGCCTCAATGCGGCGATGGCAGGCGCAGTGCTGGCTTACGAAGTGCTCGCAACCCTGGACGGGCAAAGTTGACACACAGGACAGTGTGTCAGGCGGGAACTCTCACGATTTCCTCCTGTTTGCGAGTGACTTGAGCCAAAAGGACGAAATTGACACTTCTCCAAATCGATTTCCGACGCGTTCGACGATGTTAAAGAGCCGAAGGCACCATGACAGCGACAAATCGAGTAGGAAAGCGATGCACCGATCGCACCTGCCTGTCGCTCAATCGCCGGCAATGAAGACGGTGATCCGCCATTGTCCTTCGCGCCGCTCGGCGATCATGCGAAAGTCGATTTGCGAGCGCAGCCTGTCCAATTCGGCAAAGCCGGCTTCGCCGGCACGCGTGCGGATTGCAACAAAGCGCTGCCCGTCCTCATAGGGTTGGGTTCGCGGCACTTCGACGCTTTCCCAGTTGAGCAGGCGCAGTTGCCGCGCATCTTCGCGCGGTTCGGCCAGCAACGGAATGTCGTCGCCGGTCGCGACATAAGTGGAATAGGGATCGTCGAAACCGAGATCTTTCGGCCAGTAATACGGCATCGCCATGCTGCCCCGATAGGCATCCGCACAACCCAGCCGGATCACCTTGTCGAGCTCGGCCCATAAGTCGTATTCGCCCGCCTCGAGCCGAGCCTTGAACAGGTCCCATCCCTCGCCGCCGCCGAAATCGAGCTTGATCTGCGGGTCGACGATCGGCCGAAGCATATCCGCATTGCGATTGGCGACGGCGGTAACGAGCCGCATCTGGAACCGATCCGCCCCGGGAAGCGCGGCGCATTCGTTGCGCGGAAAGAGATGTTCGGCGCTCGCAGGAGCGCTCAGCATCAACGCCGCCAATACACCCAGTGGGACTGCAGTTCTCATACTCCCCCCAATCCCGATGTTCTACTCGGCTGCCTCGCGTCCGTCTTCCAATCCGGGAAAGGCGCTTTCGACCGCCTCGGCGTCGTCGGCATTGTAGCGCGGGGCCGCTTCGACCAGCGGGACTTCGTCTATCTCGCGCTTGCCGATCTCGATGCCTTTGTCCGCGAGCCGCTTGCCCGATGAAAGCACGTTGCGTTCG
>JAAUYH010002216.1_pt1 | contig 18889 bp, 18 predicted proteins | sample 7278061 | NCBI WGS metagenome assembly JAAUYH01 (sample SAMN14350203, study PRJNA611818) | marine sediment metagenome | isolation source: surface marine sediment (0.6m) | place: French Polynesia: Moorea | collected 2018-08 | reverse complement strand
GTTTCACGCCTTCAACTACGAAGCCGTGCCGCTGTACACGGACTCCTTCCGGCTGACGACCGTGACGCTGCTGCTAATCAGCCTGGGTTTTATTCCGCTGGCTTACGCGAGGCTCGCAGGCTCCGACATCCGCCTGGGCTGGGCGGCCTGCGCGGCAACGCTGTGGCTCGCGACGATCGCGTATCTCGGGATGCTCTACGTCGGTTACGTCTATATCAGCGAGAGCGACAACGGTCTGATCCTCTCCTCCTACATTCGTTACAGTCATTCGCTGATCCTGCCACTGATTGTTGTGCTGGTAGCGATCGCGTTGCCGGTGCTGGCCGGCGAGTCTCGCGCGGATTCGCAGCCGGACAGACAGTCGCTCACCAACCTGGGCTTCGTTGCGGCCCTGGCACTGTTGCTGATCGTTTTCGAGACGCCGTACCTGAAGTTTCTTTACACGACGCATCGTTCTCCGGACCTGCGCTTCGCGGTAGAGCCCACGACGGCGAGCGTCCGGAACACCATCGGCGACGGTTCGCTGCAGGTATTCGTGGACTTTAACGACCCGAACGGGTTCATAAGGCACATGATGCGCTACCAGCTGACGCCGGGACGCGCGTCGGTCGATCTCGTGGACGAGTCGTTCGTCAGCGATACGGCACAGTACCTCGCGGTCAATTCATCGACCGACTACGTGTGGATTGCCTCGAGCGATGCAGCTCTGCTCTCGGCCGTAGCGTCGGCAAGCGGCAACGACGCCGCGCGTGTCTTCCGCGTCAATCGAGAGACGAACGACCCGCTGCTGATTCCCGTCTCTTTCGCGGGGCCGGGCGAGTAGCGCTCTCGGAACGATGAAGCTGCTGGCCTGGGGAACGTTCGATCTCGGTAAGCCGCGACTGAGGTTGCTGCTTGAGGGGCTGCGCGAGAACGGTATCGAGGTCGACACCTGCAATGTCGCCGTCTGGAGCGGCATCGAGGACAAGTCGCAGGTAACGGGCGCGTCGCGAGTGCTGCGCATCTTCTGGCAGGTCATCACCGCATATCCGCGCCTGCTGTTCCGGTTCCTGCGCAAGGACGACTTCGACGCCGTGTTACTCGGGTATCCGGGCTTGTTGGACATACTGGTGCTTTGGTCTTTCGCGAGGATACGCAGGAAGCCGCTCATCCTCGACGCGTTTATCAGCGTGTACAACACCGTCGTCGAGGACCGGGAGATGCTGTCTCGAATCAATCCGCTGCGAGGCATCCTGTTCGCGATCGAGTGGCTTGCGCTGAGGGCGGCCGACATCGTTGTCACGGACACCCGTGCGCACGCAGAGTATTTCTCGGACCGATACTCGGTGGCCCCGGAGAAGTTCATCGTCGCCGAGGTGGGCGCCGAAGCCGGTTTCTCGACCCGGGCACCACGGGAGCCACGAAAAGGCGCCGCACCTGTCGTGCTTTTCTACGGCCAGTTTATTCCGCTGCACGGCATTGACACGATTGTCCGCGCGGCGGCACGCGCCGAGGGCCTTGTCTTTCGAATCATTGGCGTCGGCCAGGAGCACGCCCGCATGCGTAAGCTCGCCGTCGACCTCGGCTGCGAGACGATCCAGTGGGTCGACTGGGTGGACTACGAGCAGCTGCCCGACGAGATTCACGCCGCCGACGTCTGTCTCGGAATTTTCGGGTTGACCGAAAAGGCGGCGCGAGTGATCCCTAACAAGGTCTTCCAGATCGTCGCCTGCGGCCGGCCGCTGGTCACGGCCGATACGCCGCCGGTGCGGGAATTTCTTGCAGAGGCGCCGCATGTGCGACTGGTACCGGCGGGCGATGAGGCGGCGCTTGTCAACGCGGTCACGGAGCTGCTCGGGTCAGAAGCCAGCGATCCCGCCGCTGAGATCGTGAATGCTCTGGCCGCCAGGACGCGGCCTGAATACACGGCGCGCGAACTCGCAGAACGGCTCGAGCTTATCGCCCGGTAGTGCCTTTTTCGTCGGCAACGTTGAGCCGATGGTCGGAAAAGAAGATTGCGGCGCCACCCAGGACGATCGCCACGATGAACTCGAGGACCCGCAGCACGCCGCTGATCAGAATCCCGGCGACGAGACTGCCACCGAGAAACTCGTAGGCGGCGCCCGTCAGCAACTCGGTTAAGCCGAGGTTTGCCGGGACGACGTTCACGAAGCGATTCAGCGTGAAAATAATCGACAGGAACACCGCAGCCTCGATATCGGCTGCACGGTTGAGCTCTGCAAGCAACAGGTAGACCGACGCGACGGTCAGCAGGAACGTGACGATGACGATCAGGGCCAGTTTCAACGATGCCGCCCAGTGCCGCCCGAGGCGAGCCAGCGTCTCCGACAACGCCCGGAGGCGTGAGACGACCCACGACACGACCGGGTGCTCAGCGTTGACTGGAAACCTGATCGCAAGCAGCGGCGCGACCAGTGTCGCACCGACCGCCAGCAGCACGCAGGCGATGAGAATCTTCTGTTCTGCTCCGATGATCGCGGACAGCAGAACGGCGGCCCAGAAAGTCAGCGTCGCGAAAATCCATGAATGGAACAGGACCACGCCGACGTAGGTCGCGACAGGCAAGTCGTAGCGCGTCTTCAAAAACCCGCCCCGGTAGATATTCGCGCCCTGCGGCAGCGTGTAGTTCAACAGTCGTGATGCGAAAACGAGGGACTGCCATTGCAGACCACTCATTTTCGACGGCAGCAGCTCCTCGAGATAGACGTACATCGAATGCGCGTAGAGCACGGTCGCCACGAGGATGATCAGCGCGACCAGCAACAGCGTCGATAGCTGAAGCTCGGCGAGAACCGACAATTCAGACGCGTTGGCGCCGAGAAAATACACGACGGCTGCGAGCAGGAAGCCGACGGCGATCAGTCTGAAGACCTTCAGTGTCATGCCAGGACTACACCGTGTCCCGCTTCACGGCTTTGACGATCAGGCCGGTGCCGAGATTCGTCGAGAAGAACAGCCGCTGCAACTGCAGGAAAGGGAAAAGGACAATGTCGTTGGACAGGTGCCGAATCGGGTACTCCAGCGCCCGATTGATGCCGCTTCGCTTGGTTGCCTGCTCCGTCTCGATGACGGGCTTGTTCGCGTAAAGGCGGTTACGTACAAGCTCCGTCAGGTTCGCGAGCGGCACGCCATAGGACCACGTTTGCTGCACGTCGAGCCCGGCGTTGGCGAATACAGATTCGAGGTCGACACGATCGTAGCGGCGAATGTGCCCGACGTATCGATCGTAGGCGCCGTACCAGTGGCTGTTCGCGGGCACCGACAGCAACACCGTTCCGCCGGGCAACAGCAGATTGTGCACGGCCTTCATGGCCGACAGGTCGTCCTCGATGTGCTCGAGGACTTCCATCATGACGATAACGTCGAACTTCTCTTCGATGCGGAACAGGTCGTCTTTTCGAAAGCTCAGCCGATCGGTGGCGACGCTCTCGGCAAAACGCAGCTTGCATGCCTCTATCGCCGCCTCTGAGAAGTCTATCCCGGTGACGTTGAAGCCTTTCTGGCTGAGCGTATAGCTGAGGTCACCCGCCCCGCAACCGATGTCGAGCACAGATCCGCTGCTGCGGGCACCCAGCAGTTTGCGCACGCAGTAGCGGCGCAAGAGGTACCTCGGCGCGTTGAAATACTTCAGGTCAGCTTTAGTCGAAGGCGTGTCGTCGCTCAAGACTGCGTCCGATTCTTTTGGGTGCGCTCAAGTTTGCGCTGTTAGGAGAACATAGTCGACCGTTGTTTTTGGCCCGCTTTCGGAGGGCCGCAGACAATGGTCGTTGCCGACGCCGGTCAGAATCCGCGCGGTGAAAAACCTGCTATCGCTCCGTGTCGCGCTTACCAGCAGGCCTCCCATTCGACACCTGCTGCGGCGCTCGCTATGTTCTTTACGCCGGTATTCGTCAGCGTGAATATCCCGCATCGGTCACCGGTCTGTGCACCGGTCGGGGTAGCACGCAGCGTGAACTGCGACGCGTTTGCCTGCGCAATGGTCAGGTTGTATACCGGTGTGCCTCCGTCGACTGGACACGTGGCTGAAAACAGCGTTGCGGCCGGCGCACCGGTGTCGGCGCCACCGTCCGCGGCACCCCGGTAGGTGCTGTTTACGGTATAGAATCGCTCCATCGCGTTCGCCAGGCCAACCAGTGCGCCGGTGCAGTCACCGCGTCGGGACTTGTTGACCTGCTCCTGGTAGGACGGGTAAGCGACCGCCGCAATAATGCCGATGATCGCGACGACGATCATCAGTTCAATCAGCGTAAAACCTTTGCTCTTGCTCATCTTCAGTGCTCCAACCGGGTTCAGCGCCGCGGCCGATAGTTTTTCGGGTAAATCCAGAACTCGACGATCTCGCCGTTGTTATCGACACGGAAGGCAACGCGCACGCCCTTCTTGATTTTGGTCATCGAGTCATAGGACGAGGACCGGGTGCGCACGATAGGACGCGGGTTCATACGATAGGTGATGTCGCCGATCGTGATCCTGTTCTCGTCGAGGAAAACCGCATCGATGATCGCAGTCTGAACAAGCGGGCCCTTCGGGTAGTAGTTCGGCAGCGACTGCGCGGACGCGGTCCCACCGAGCAACAGCAGCAAAACGACGAGCCTGCTCACGATGGCTCCTTTGAAGATCGTGGTCATGGTGTCAGCTCCTCCCAGCTCAGGCGGCCGGTCCGGTTGCCGCCGAGGTCGATGATGTCGGTCACGACGATGGAGTCACCACCGGTCGTCTCAGTCGTAGCCGTATAGCGCTTGTTCGCGAGGTTCACGGGGAACGTCGGCAGGCCGGTGATCTCGGTGCCTGCCGCAGCTTCATCCGAAATCTCGTCCTCGGCGTCCAGGTCGCCGTCTTCGTTGAAGTCGAAGGAGACCTCATCCGGGCGCCCACCGTTGACCCACTTGGCAACCATCTGCCAGCCGGTACCGCCGTAATTACAAGGGTTCGCATCCGGCGTCATTGTGTTGAAGAACACCAGGTCGCCTCGAATCACGGGGCTCGTGATCTGGCGCTCGCCGGAATCGGGCAGGTCCATGAACCAGCCCATTTTCGTCGTGTAGTCGACGTAGTTGTTTGTCAGCGTGCGGCCGAAGTCACCGTCCGCGTTCGAACCGAATCCGATGGTCTGCTCGACGAGAGACGTCTGGTCGATCTCCTTGGTACCGCTGTCCCAGATGCCGTAAACAGCCTGCATGTTCGTTGTCGTGATGTCGGCCGTCGTCAGGTATTGGCCCGTACCGAAGATGACGAGCGTGTTGGGTGCGTTTGTACCCGTTGTATTAACCGCCTTGTTGCGAACGACAACCGGCACGCTCGTGATCTGCTGGTTGGCCGGGGCAGTGAACAGCGGTTTCGGCGTGGCCCCCTGCTTGTATGCAACCTTCCAGTTGCTGGTGTTCGAACCGGACAAATCGAAGGCCCACATCTCGCCGAACAGATCACCGGCGTAGACACGATCGGCAAGGCCATCGCCGTCGGAGTCGATGACCGCCGGTGTCGACAGGCCGTTGCGGGTCGTGGTGTCGCCAGAGCCCGTCGTGATCTCGAGGTAGTCGCCGGCCGACCAGGTACCGTCCAGCCCCTCTTCGAGGAACAGGATAAACAGCTTGGCCTCGCCGCTGCCGAGGTCGTTATAACCGTTGCCGAAGACAGCCGCCCAGCGGATGGTATTGCCCGCGCCCTCCAACGGGACGATGGACGGTTTGCTGAACGTGTAGCCAAGGTCTGCGTCGTCGGTGCTCGTGAATTCCCACAGCACCGTGCTGGCAGGGCTGGTTCCGGATTCGGAGAATGCGGTCGGATCGGTAACGTCCAGCGCGAACAGGCCTCGCCCACCAACGCGAAGGCCGCCGACGAGCACGGTCCGCCAGGCGGTCGAGCCGGTTGGCGAGGTCTTGATGTAGGCATCGGCGACCGACGGCGTCAGGTCGACATAGTATTTGTGCACGTAGGCCGGGTCGGTCAGGTAGTGCAGCCCTTCGGAGGCCGCCGTGGAATACATCGATCCGGGCACGTAGGCGATCGCCTCATCGCCGTTGGCCTGACTGAAGCCGTGCAGCATGCCGTCGTTCGCGCCCACGTAGACGATGCCGGGACGGCTGGCCTGCGCCTGGCGGAACTCGTTGTAGGTTTCGCCCGAGGCGCTCGGGAACGGGGAAATGTTGCGCCAGTTCGACTCGGGGGCACCGACGAAGACCGGTCCGGAGTGGACGATATCGCCCAGCCGGCCGGAACGTTCGCGGAACTGTTTCGCCGTGAACGTGTCGACGCCATCCGTGTGGCTGCAGGCGTCGCCAGAGGAAATCTCACAGCCCCGGTCTCCGCGCAGGTAGGCATGGCGAGCGATGCCTATGACTTCGTCATCCTGCGTGCCGCTCGGATTCGTTCGAAAGTCATTTTTCTGCGCCGTTGTCAGAGAGGCCCACTGGAACGCGATTCCGTCTGTACCGTCGTAGGTCAGGATTTTGCGTGGAGTGGTCGACAGGTCGCGGGTATTCAGGCGGTTGGCCGCGCGCCACTTCGGCGTCGAGCTAACGTCACCGGTCAGCGAGTCCAGCTGGTAAGCCAGCAGGTTGCCGCTCCATCGCTCGCTGTTGAACAGCGCAAGGTAGACCTCGGAGTTCGTACTCAATGATCCGGAGTTGAACGCAACCGCCGCCGCGGAGCCCATACGACTCTGGATCGAACTCAGGGCGCCGCGAAGGCTCGAGATCAGCTGGCTTGGGTTCTGCGCACTGAAGAACTCACCGCGTCCGTTCCACGCGGCGTGGCGCAGGTCATCGATGCGCTGTGCGTTCGTGAAGTTCTCGGGAGCGAGCGGATCTCCGGTCGGCACCGGCCAGGCGAACGGACTCGTGTTATCGGCCGGCATGTCGTCGATATCGCCGTCGACACCGAAGGCCACCGAGTAGGTCACCATGTGCTGTTCTTCATTGCTGTCGACGCCACCGGGTGCGGGACGCAGGTTGTCGTCGGTGGCCGGGCGAAGGTCGTTCTCGTAGTACTCCATCGCGATGTCGGCCATCGTATTGGGCGTCGCGTCACCATAGGGTCCGGCCGTACCGCTGTCCCACTCGGTGTCGTCGTCGCCGTCGGCATTGCCGACACCCGTGAACGTTCCGTTGTAGAAACCGTCGGTCATCAGGATGTTGAAGTTCTGCTGGCATTCGCCGCCGGAGTTGTCGGCCAGCGCCGGGCAGGACGCAAAGAACGAGTTCGTCGTACATCCGAGATACTTGCCTGCGTTGTCCAGGGTCGTACGCAATGGCGTGCCGTTGGCCGACTGAAAGTCATACAGGTTCTCGAGGAGATCGTCCTTGTTGCCGGAGTTCGGGTCCGCGTTCATCGACGCGATCGCGATGTTGTTGCTGTTGTTGTTGTGCAGCGTCACGAGGCCCATACGCGAGTTGGTGGCCAGCGCGATGACCTGCCCGTAGGCCGCCTTCGCGACGTGCTCACGCTTGCGATAATAGGTATACCAGTTCGCGAAGTTCTGGATCTCCTCCGCGTAGGTACAGGTCGGCGCGGCTGCGCAGTCGCGACGGTCGATGCTGCCGGTATAGCTTACTGTCGTCGGCACGATCTCGACCAACGTACGCCCGTCTTCCGGATCGACGACATCGTCACCGTCCGTATCGGTCCAGACGAAGTAGCGTGCCGGATGGAAGATATTGTCCTCCAGCCAGTACGCGATATTGTCATCGGCGACGTAGGCCGTGTCGTAGTCGACGTCGCTGGTCAGGTCGATCGTGCCCGCATCCGGGTCCCACGGATTGATCAGCGCCGCGGTCGGCACCGAGTTCGTGTACTGCACATCGTTCTTGTTCTCGCCCGGCCACGGTGTGTAGGTCACTTCCGGGTTGTAATACAGCGCGTTGTAGTCCTTGTTCCACGGACGCCACCAGCCCGGATAATTGGCGAGAGCGCCGGCCGCGGTCAGTGCGCTCTCATCCGGCACGATCCAGAAGTAGTCGTTGTCGGCCGCCGGCAGGGTGTAGTAGTAGGTCCAGCCTCGCTCAACGGTGACGCCACTGTCTTCCTGCGTCATCAGGCCCCAGTCCATCGAACCGGAGTCGTCCAGCGTGAACAGGATGTTCGGCTCGACCGCGTTGCTCAGGAACAACGGCGACTCAGAAAGCGAGCCCGGCGCAGCGACAACCGCCGGCGACAGTAGCGCGCTGCTGACGAGTGCGCTCGTCGCGATCAGTCCCGCCTTTTTCCTCAGATTCGTCATGCTTGGCTCCCGGCGTTCCTAGAACGCACGTCCGTAGTAGGTTCTCAGGATCACTTCCGCTGTGTCCTGGCCGCCGCCGGTTCCCCGCGCGGTGATGTTGAAGATCGTGATATCGCCGCTGCCCTTGTTGTCTCCGTAGCCGGACAGGTTCAGCGCCGCTTCGGCGCCCGAGACGATCGTGTGATGCTTAATGAAGTAGCGTGGCGAAGCGTAGGCCCCGAAATCGTTGCTTGACTGGACGTGGTTGCCGGCTGTGTTCCAGGTCGCGGCGGCGCCGTAATCAGGCTCCGCGTCTGTCAGTCCATAGAGCCCGCCCGAGCCGGTGAAGTTGCCGAGGCTGACGACTCCTTCGATGAACAGCTCCGCTTCCCGAACGGCAGACTCTGCGTTCTGGAACGCGAGGTTACGGTCCTTGACGTTGCCCGCCATCTTCTCTTCGAGCAGCGTGTTCTGCATAGCGCTGACGCCGACCAGCGTCAGGATCACCAGGAACACCAGGCTGACCGCGAGTACCGCGCCGGCCTGGGACTTTCTGAAAGAGGTCGAGGATGGGGTCTGCACAATCGTCTCCGTGCCCTAGAGTCGGTTACGTACGGTGACCGTGCTGGTGTAAACCTGCCGCAGGCGCGTATCGCCCGCCGTCACGTTTGTACCGAGCACGGCATAAGTCTGGTTGGCGCCGTCCGTCAGGCGGTCGGCTGCTGAGCGCACGACGACGGCAAAGCGAATGCTGATGACCTGCAGCATGTCGACGACCTGGTTGGCCGGAACGTAATAGTTCGCGACAAAATCGCCGTCGGTATCTTCGCCGTAGAGGATCTGCAGGTTTTCGACGCCGTCGAGGAACTCCAGGCCGTTTCGAAACAGGGCCGGCTCGCCCTCCGAACCTGTCGCGATGGCGTAGCTGACCTCCTGCGTGCCGAACACATTGGCGTCCGCAGCATAGACCTTCGACAGGCAATGCGCGTTCGCACCGGCGCAACCGGGATCCGTTATGTTGACGTTGCCGGGTTCAACCGCGTTGCTCGTGTCGTGTCCGATAAGGCCCGTGGAGTCCGGATCGGCATTCGTGATCTGGAAAATATCGGCATTCTCGCAGTCGCTGATCAGCACGATATCGCCCTGCGACAGCCCGTTGGAGGTTGGAAGTGTGACGTCTGCGGACGTCGCCGGTCCGAACGGCGGCTGAATCAGGATGCCGCGATTGATTCCGCTTCTCAAGACCAGCGTGTCTGGCACGAGCCCTCCACCGTCGGTGCCGAGAATGCCGCCCGTGCCGAAATCAATAAAACCGGTACCCGCGGTGTTGAGGTTGTTGGTTACGTTGGCGATGTCCGCGGCACAGCCCCAGAAATCCGCCATGCGAACATCGCGAGCAACGACTTCGAGCGCCATGCGCCCGGTTTCCTGCATCCGGGCGATCGCATCGTGCACACGGTTCGACTGCCGTGTCGAAGAAAATACCTGGATCATGCCGGCGGTGATAATCAAACCTAGCAGCAACGCGATCATGATCTCGATCAACGTCAGCCCGCGTTGTTTCTTGTGCATCCCGATATTCATCATTACAACTGAAAGCTGATGACCAGCCGCTCCATTTCAGTGGCCGATACGGTGATCGCGCCGTCCTTGTTGTCGTCCCACCAGATCTTGACCGCGAACTGCGTGCCCGTGCCGTCGCACTCGGCGGTTCCGACCGCCGTACCGTCCTCCGGCGTGCTGTCGATGCAGACGGTGCCGGTGCCCAGCGGCAGGTAAGACGCAAGCAGCGCATTCCATTCGGCGATGTCATTCTCGGCCAGCTCCTGTGCCGTGCAGCCGGTCGTTGTCGTGCAATTGGCGGTCACGGCAGCGTTTGCCGGGTTGTAGTTGCCCGCCGCGACGCCGGGCACATTGGCGCGCATGCGGTCGGCGAGGTCGTAGGCAAATGCCGTCGCTTGTGAGCGCGTGAACGCGCTCTGGTTAGTCTGGAGAGCAGCCGCTTGCAGACCGGCAAGGCCGAGCAAGCCGACCGACAGAATGAGCACTGCGATCATGACTTCGATCAGCGTGAATCCGGCCTGCGCCTTTTGCGAGGCGACCTTTCGTGCTGAGCGGATCATTAGCCACAAGCCTGCCGTACGACACTGACGCGGCCTGCGCCGTTGACCCGAACCTGGCGGCCCATCTCGCCGGTACGATCGTCGCACAGCGTCAACGTGTCACCGTTGTCGACAAAACCGCGGGCATCGTAGGTGAACCGGCTCACGGTGCCGCTCGCGAAGGTCACGTCATCCGAGAACGGTTCGAAGACAGACTGCACTTCGTCGGCATCGATCGCGCCATCGCGATCCTTGTCGACGTAGACGACCCATCCGGCCGACCAGTCGGTGTTGGTATCGCAGGTCGGTGTCGCCGCGTTGTAATTGGCACTGGCACAGATGACCGCGTCGCGCTGGAAACGAATCGCCGAGCTCCGGGCAAGGTTTATCGATGCGACAAAGCGGTTGGCATTCGATGCCATGGCATTGTCAGCAACGACGTTGCCGAAAGTCGGTACGCCGACACCCAGCACGATTGCCGCAATGGCCATCGTGACAATAAGTTCAATTAGGCTTAAGCCGTGTTGTGTTTTCATGCGTCTTTAATAACAAAGCAGCTGGAAACAGCAGAACACTTGGGCTTTACGTGTGATTCAGGTCACATTTGGCCTGTCAAAATGCCGACCTAAATCACAGTAATGGCGAGGTTAAATTCAGGTTTTTGTCTCTGATCGGAGACAGCGAAAACGCCGACTTACGTAAAATCGGATACCATGAATACGTATTCATCGCTGGGCTTGGGCAACGCCAGTGTAGATACTAGGCGACTAACAATATCGACAGGCACGCTGTGGGGGGCGGAATGCTTGCATATCAGAAGAATAAGACGCGGCTCTTTTTCGGCGTACTAAGCCTGCCTTCAACCGCGATGGGGCTCGCCCTGACGGTACAACTGTCGGCGCTGAGCTGGATCCTGACCACGCAGTACCAGCTGGACGTGCACGACATCGGCCTCGTCTGGGCGGCCGGTCCGCTGGCCGGTATTTTCGGCCAGGTCATCATCGGCGGCTTGTCGGACCGCGCCTGGTTCTGGAATGGACGGCGACGGCCGTTCATCCTGATCGGCGGCGTATTCGCCGCACTGTCGCTGCTCGCGTTGCCACAGATCGGCGTGATCTCGGATGCCATGGGTCTCGAGTCCGTTGTCGGTATCGCGTTGATCATCGCGCTGACGCTGGACTTCGCCGTCAATGTCGGCTTCAACCCGACCCGCTCGATCATCGCGGACGTTACCGAATCCGGTGATGAGCGCACCCGCGGTTACACGTGGATGCAGACGATCTCAGGATCTATCGGCGTCGGCGGCTATGCCATCGGCGCGATCTGGGATAACTACGTCCTGATTTACAGCGGCGCCATCGGCGTGCTGCTGATGGCTGTGCTGCCGCCGCTGTTCATCGAAGAGCCGCGGGAGATCGAAACGGAGAGTGAGGAACCCGCCCGGTTTTCGTTCATCGAGATGCTGATGAACATCAAGCCGCTGTGGGGCTTCCTGATTTATGACACGTATGCGATGACCCTGCGTCTCGCCGGCATCAAAGTCGAAAACTTCTACGCAGAAATCGTCTGCGGCATTCTCACACTGATCCTTGTCGCACAGGCACTGTTTAATAAACCGGCCGACGACAGCGTCTCGGCCCGGCATGCCCAGCAGTTTCAGCGCGTTCTCGCCGCTCACTCGTTCAGCTGGATCGGCATTCACACGACCTTCGTCTATATGGTCGTGTTCATACAGCAGCAGTTCCCCGATTTGAGCGACATCGACGGTGGACGGGCAACGTCTCTAAGCTTCCTGATCCTGAATGCCGTTGGCGCCCTCCTTCCGCTTTTCGTACTCGGCCCGCTGAGTAATCGCATCGGCAAGGTACACGTCCATGCCTATGCCTTGTTCGTCATGGCCGCCGCTTATGTTGCCGGGTACCTGTTCGGCAACACGCTGATGATGGTCTACGTGCTCATCGGATTTGTCGGCGTCGGTTGGGCATCGATCGTGAGCCTGCCATTCGCGATCATGTCGCAGAAGGTCGACGAGGATCAGATGGGTCTCTACATGGGTCTGTTCAACTTGTCCGTCGTGCTGCCGCAGCTGACCGTCAGCCTCGGCATAGCGGCATTGATCAGCCAGATTCCCGACAAGAGTTCGATCTGGGTCATCTCGGCGGTTTCTATCGCGATTTCGGCCCTCGCGTGGCTGCGAGTCGAAGATGACGTGCACGACGATACGCCCGTGACCGGCGGGTCGGCGCACTGACAGGACCGAGCACCACGGTCGAGGACAGTACGCGAGGCGCGCTGCGACTTCCGCACAGTGATTCAGTCGCGTTGCACGACAACCGCGCTCATCCGCGGCAGGGACACGGTCATCTGGCCGTTGACGACGTTGACGGCCGCGCAGTCGTCCGCGTTGCCGATGCCTGACAGCAGGTCGCAATAGCTGCCGGCTGGCAGGTCCGTATCGACCGTGAACTCGGCCGGTTCTGAGGACACATTGAAAACGGCGTGACCCTTACTGCCGCGGCCAAATGACAGACCGCCCTCGTGCTCCTGCCAGTGCACCATCGGCTCGCCGTGCATCGCATTGCGGAATTTCACCATCGCGACGATTCCCGGGTTCCGGTGTTCGCAGACCCAGCCGTCCGCGCACTCGGTCATGCCGCTCGCAATCGGTGCTGTCTCGGGTGCGCCCTGGTCACGCTGGTCAAACGCAAAGCTCGACATGACCTTGGGGTAACCGTAGGGATGCGCCAGCATGAAGACGTTCGCGACGTAGTAGTCCAGGCCGTCCTTATAGGTGAGCACATGGTCACCTCGTTGCGAGTCGTGGTTGTCGACGAAGACCACCGCATCCTCCGACGGCAGCATGCCGACTGTCTCACCGAGGTCGCGCAGCCTGGACACATCGGCATGTTTGAACGCGTCGGCAACGCGACTCTCATATTGGAACTCGGTCAGCGGGCCGATCTCGGCGTAGGCCGCCCGATCGACGACGCTGGAATCCCCGGTCAGCACCTCCTGGAACACGTAGTACTCCGGTCCCACTCGCGACATGATCGCCTCGACGTCCTCGACGGGCATGTGTTTAGCCGCATCGATCCTGAAGCCCGCCACGCCGACCTCCAGCAGATCGTTGAGATAGGTCGCAAGCGTATCGCGAACTTTTTCAGAGCTGGTTTTGAGGTCGGCCAGGTTGACCAGCTCGCAGTTCTGCATCTCCCACTTATCGTTGTAGTCCTGTATGTCATTGCCTTCGTGCCGACCGCAGTGATTGAAGTCGTCAAAGGAATACAACGGTGGATAGTCATACTCGCCGTACGGGGTGCCGGCCACGCCGACCGCGTCCGGCCTGACGCCGGTCATATGATTGATCACCGCATCGACGTAGATATCGACGCCAGCCGCCTTGCAGCGCGCGACCATGTCGACGAATTGCTCGCGGGTTCCGCCGCGACTCTCGAGCTTGTAGGACACCGGCTGATACCGCGTGTACCACTGGGGACCGGTCGCATGTTCCTGCGGCGGCGATACCTGCACCGCCGCGTAGCCGTTGGGTCCGAGGAAGCTCTCGCATTCCTCTGCGATAGCCGGCCAGGGCCACTCGAACAGGTGCACAAACGCCATGCGCGGCTCGGCAGGTTTGCCATCGGTCGACAGTGCAGCGTCCTCGTCACCTTGTGGCGCATCCGGTCCCGAACACGCTGCGACAAGTACGCCCAATGCCGCCAGCAAGCTGATTCTCTGTGTCTTCATGATGGCCCCTTCGCCGATGTTTCTTCGCCCGGTTGACCCGACAGTAAAAGACGAAATGGAAAGCGGTGCAAGCTGACGCGCGTGATCTCTGAATGAATACGGTTGCAGTCCGCCGTATCGGCTGCGCGGCGCCGCCGCTCAATCCCTTGATTTTCGATCCGCTTCCGACTTCTTCTTCTGAGCTTCCCTCGCCTGCTTCTTCTCGAGCATCAGGGCCTGCGCGTCCTGCCAGTCTTCGACTTTGTCAATGACACGAATGCGGCAGGCAGGCATCGTGATCTGCAGGTCTTCATATTCGAGCGCAGCCCGGCTGTTCGAACAAACGCGCCGCTTCTTCGTCTTGAACCGGATGTTGTAGCCGCGCTCGAGCCCCGGGCAGCTGCGAGCCATCGTCATCAGGAATCGGTCGCTCGCGCTTTCGACATAGACAAAGTCGTTGCCAATCGACTGGAAGTACATGCGCGGTCGAACCGGGATACAGGCGTTCGCCTTTTTCGCTTCGCTCTCGAGTTTCTTTTCGTCGTCAGCAAATGCCGGGGCGGTCATCGTTAGCAGTGCCAGCGAAGGCAGCAGAAACCTGGCTCGGGATATCGTCTTCATGATCATGTCGTCTCAAACCGGTAGCTGGTCGAACTGCGGAATGTTTCGCCGGGTCGCAACAGCGTGCTGGGAAACGTGGGCTCGTTCGGTGAATTCGGCAAGTGCTGAGCCTCGAGGCAGATGGCGCCATACGGCGCGTAGTCGGCCTGCTGTTTGGCCGGGCCGTCAAACGCCATGACGTCAGGCGTGAACACCTGCACACTGGGTTCGGTCGTCTCGACGACCATAACACGGCCGCTGTCAGGCTCGAGAAGCCTCGCAACCTCTGCGCGCTCTTCGAGCATATCATCCGCGGTGATAAACGAGTGATCCAGTTGATACAGCGTGTCCGGGATTCGTGAGCCCAGCCGCGCTGGCTCGCGGAAATCCAGCGGGCCACCGGCTACGTCGTCGATCTTCCCTGTCGGGATGTTGTCCGGATGACAGGCCAGCACCCTGTCCGACGCAACGCTCAGTACATGACCCAGAACGTCGCCATTGCCGTGTCCGCGAAGATTGAAGTAGCAGTGGTTGGTCGGGTTCAGCACCGTGGGTCGTGTCGTCGTCGCCTCGTAGTCGATGATCAGTTCGTTCGACCCGGTCAAGGTGTAGGTCACTGACAGGCTCAGCGCACCGGGATATCCCTCGTCACCGTCCGGGCTCTCGGCTGTCAGTGTCAGTTTCCCGTCGTGCTGCCTGGCTGAGTACGTCATCTCGGCGAAACCCGCGTCGCCACCGTGCAAGTGGTGCCCGTCGGAGCGCGTGGCCAGTTCATAGATGACACCGTCGATCTCAAAACGGCCGTTCGCGATGCGCCCGCCGTAGCGGCCGACGACGCAACCGAATGACGGCGTGTTGTTGCGATACTGGTCGAGGGAGTCGAAGCCGAGCGCGACATCGGCCATCCGGCCGTCGCGGTCCGGTACGTGCAACTCGGTGATGGTTGCACCGATGTCGGCGATGCGTACCGCCATACCCGCGTCGTTGTCGAGCGTGTATTCCTTCATGCCCTGAGCATAACGTCGCCAGCGGCAAAACCATAAAAAAAGCCCCTCAGATGAGGGGCCTTTTCGGTCCTTACGTCGCTCAGGCCATCCGCCGCAGCGCGTCGATGCGCTCCGGGATGGGCGGGTGACTCATGAACAGTCGACTCAAGCCCTTCTTCGCGCCCGGCGTAATACCGAATGACTGCATGGCTTCAGGCAGCTCACCCGGCACGCTCTGCTCGAGGCGAGCCAGGGCCCGGATCATCGGCTCGCGGCCGTTGAGCCGTGCCGCGCCGGCATCGGCGCGGAACTCGCGCTGGCGGGACACCCACATGACGATGATGCTCGCCAGGATGCCCAACACGATCTGCGCAACAATGGACGCAACGAAATAGCCGACGCCGAAGCCCTGCTCGTTGCGCAGGATCACGCGGTCGACGAAGTGTCCGACGATGCGCGACAGGAAGACGACGAAGGTGTTGAGCACGCCCTGGACCAGCGCCAGCGTCACCATATCGCCGTTGGCGACGTGCGAGACTTCGTGCGCCAGCACCGCCTCGACCTCGTCCTTCTGCATGCTTCTCAACAAACCCGTGCTGACCGCAACCAGCGCGGCATTCCTGCGTGCGCCCGTGGCGAACGCGTTCATGTCGGGGGAGTCGTAGATCGCGACCTCGGGTGTTTCGATGCCGGCCTGCTGCGCCTGCCGCTGTACCGTCGACAGCAACCAGGATTCGGTCGCGTTCGACGGCTGCTCGATGACCCTTGCGCCCGTGGAACGTTTGGCGATCCATTTCGACATGGCCAGTGAGATGAAGGAACCACCGAAGCCGATGACGGCGGAGAAGATCAACAGGGCTTCGTAATTGATTCCGACGTTATTTTCGTCGAGATAGTTGTCGACGCCGAGCAGACGCAGCACGACGCTGAGCACGACGAGAATCGCAATGTTTGTGGCAAGAAAAAGCGCGACGCGCTTGAACATAGCTAGACCTCCAGTCAGTCCGTTTTTGGCCGAATATCCGATCTGGGTAATTTTTCTGGCTTTTCAAGCGTCACCAATTGTAACGAACTGTATTATCTCCATTGGAAATAAGTTGGAAATTCATTGGGTTACGCAATTCCGGCGCCGGCAGGCCCCAGTGCTCTTCAATCCCGTGGCGTTGGCGCAGTGGTTGCAATACCATCCCCTAGTCCTGAACACGGAGGTACCCGATGGCTATTGAATTACAGGCGTTGCCCTATGAGCAGGCAGCCCTCGAACCGCACATTTCCGCCAACACGTTGTCGTTTCACTACGGCAAGCATCATGCGGGATACGTCAACAAGCTGAACAACGCGATCGAAGGCACGGACTACGCCGGCAAAACGCTGGAGGCGATCGTCATCGACTCCAACAGTTCTGGCGACCAGGGCATCTTCAATAACGCGGCACAGATCTTCAATCACGACCAGTACTGGCTGAGCATGACGCCCGACGGCGTCGAGGCGCCCGGCGGCGCATTGGGCGAAGCCATCGAACGCGAGTTTGGTTCCCTCGAGGCCCTGGTAGACCAGATGAAGTCGGCGGCGGCCTCGCTATTCGGCAGCGGCTGGGTCTGGCTTGCCTCGAAAGACGGCGCGCTCGAGATCGTGTCGACCCGGAACGCCGAGACCCCGCTGGTCGATGGCAAGCTCTGCCTGCTGACGATCGACGTCTGGGAACACGCTTACTACCTGGACTTCCAGAACAATAGGGTCGCCTATGTCGACGTCTTCTTCGACAAGCTGGCAAACTGGAAACGCGCGGCCGAACTGTATAAGTAGTCAACAACCGATCGACGGGTCTTGGGGGAGAGCATGGACACAGACGCCATTATCGCGGTGGCTAACGAGCACCTGGCGAACGCCGTAGCCTACCTGTCGCAGACGGCGATCTGGGTGCAGCTGGTCATGATGGTGCTGCTGTTCGGTCTCGCCTGGATCGTCTCCAATCGCGTCGAACCGAGAGTCGAACACCTGGCCCGCGGTATCACCGGGATGCCGGGATTACTGCGCATCTTTGCTGCGTTCCTGCGGCGCCTGGAATGGCTGTTCTTCATCCTCTTCCTTGTCATCGCCTACTCGGTGACCAGCACACTGGAGTGGCCAGGTAGTAACAACCTGATCTATGCGGTCATGCTGTTGTCCGGGGCCTGGTTCATAATCTCGGTGTCGTCGCGCGCGATTCGCAGTCGCACCGCGAGGCGGTTCTTTGCGTTTGCCGCCTGGTTCTACGTCGCCGCTATGATCTTAGGCGTCGTCGACGACGTCTCCCAGTTCCTGGACAGCGCGGCATTTAGCGTCGGCGAGATTCGTATCAGCGTGCTCAGTGTTCTACAGGGCGTGCTGCTCCTGGCAGTTGCGCTGTGGGCATCCCTGAAACTCGGCAACTTCTTCGACAACAGGATCCAGACGGTCGAAGAACTGACGCCGTCGCTGCGCGTACTGCTCGGAAAAATCACGCGGATCGCCCTCATCGTCTTCGCCGGGTTCTTCGTCGTGTCCGGCATGGGCATCGACCTGACGGCGCTGACGGTACTGTCCGGCGCCGTCGGCGTCGGCATCGGCTTCGGCCTGCAGAAGGTGGTGTCCAACTTCATCTCGGGCATCATCATCCTGCTGGACCAGTCGATCAAACCCGGCGATACGATCGCTCTCGGCGACACCTTCGGCTGGATACGGGAACTTCGCGCGCGATTCGTTTCCGTCGTGACGCGAGACGGCCGTGAGTACCTGATACCGAACGAAGACTTCATTACACACGAGGTCATCAACTGGTCGTTCTCCGACAAGTACGTCAGGCTCGATGTGACCTTCGGCGTCTCCTACGACTCTGACCCGGACACGGTCAGCCGCATCGCGATAGAGGCCACGAGCAAGGTGGATCGTGTCGATACGGCCAAGAAGGCCCCGGTCTGCTGGCTGACCGAGTTCGGCGACTCGTCGCTGAACTTCAAGCTGCGCTTCTGGATCGCGGACCCGCAGCAGGGACTGACGAATATCCGCGGCAAGGTGCTGCGCGAATTGTGGTACGCGTTCAAGGAAAACGACATCGAGATTCCGTACCCGCATCGCGAGGTCATCCTCCACAACTCGATGAAGACCGAGTCGAGCTAAACCGAAGAGCGGATAGTTCCGGAAGGGCAACGACTCCGGCTTAGAAAAACACGCCCCGCCTGATACTCTCGCAGGCATCACTCATGTGGTTCACCTGCCGTAGCGACGGGTGAACATCGGGGCGGCACATGCACGCACAC
>JAAUYH010064896.1_pt1 | contig 18892 bp, 16 predicted proteins | sample 7278061 | NCBI WGS metagenome assembly JAAUYH01 (sample SAMN14350203, study PRJNA611818) | marine sediment metagenome | isolation source: surface marine sediment (0.6m) | place: French Polynesia: Moorea | collected 2018-08 | reverse complement strand
TTGAAGAGCGGCAATTTCTCGATATTCATTAGCAGAAAAAAAGCGTTTTGCTAAATTGTCGGCATCGGGCATATCTCTGAGATATTCTAAGTCGATGCCAATTTTTCTATTTTTAGTAAAACCATATATTGCCAAATCTTGAGAATGGGAGATATTAAAATCTATCTTATTATCAATTAAGCTCGGTTTACCGCGATCGCTGTATTGAAATTGAACTTTTGTCGGCTCTAAATTGAGGTAACAACCTAAAATTTTTCTCAGAGTCGCCCTAGCAACAATAAAACGCTGTCTGTGAATTGGAAAACGAAAGCGATCGGCTCTTTCTCGTTCGTCTGGGGCTAAAATCTTTGCCAATTGTTCTACTTCATCTGTGGCTATATTTAATGATTGCCGCCAAAGATGAACTTCATTTTTAAGCAAACTCAAGTTTTCCGGTGGAAGCTGCCAAGTAGAATCTGAAGATGGGCTTGTTTTAAATTTAATTAAAACTATATTTTTAAAATTTTGATTCAAAACAAATTCCGTGCAAAGTTTTTAATTCTACTTAATAAAGTTAAAATTATCTGTTTTTAAAACAGATAATCAAATGGCATTTTTAAATCGACAAACGCTGATAAACTAGATCCAAATTTCGTAAATGATGCTCTGGATCGAAACAACTTTCAATTTCTTGAGGAGAAAGTATTTTGGCAACTTCATCGTTTTGAGCGATTAGCTTATGAAAATCACCTTCTGGTTGATTCCAAGCTTGATGAGCTAATTTTTGCACGATCGCATAAGCAACTTCGCGGTTTGCCCCTTTTTCAACCATTGCTAGCATAACTCGCTGAGAAAAAATTACCCCACCGTATAAATTCATATTCCGTTTCATATTTTCGGGATATACCAGCAAGTTTTTGACTAACTTAGTAATATCTTTCAACATAAAATGGATTAAAATGCAACTATCCGGTAGAATTATCCTTTCGACAGAACTGTGAGAAATGTCCCTTTCGTGCCAAAGAGCGACATTTTCCAAGGCTGCTACGGCATTTCCCCGCAGAATTCGCGCCATTCCGGTTAAACGTTCGGAACGAATTGGATTTCGCTTGTGAGGCATCGCTGAAGAGCCTTTTTGACCTTTAGAAAAGAACTCTTCTACTTCTAAGACATCGGTACGTTGTAAGTTGCGGATTTCAACGGCAAAACGTTCGATCGAAGCGGCTAATAATGCTAATTGTTGAACGAATTCTGCGTGGCGATCGCGGGAAATTACTTGGGTGGAAGCGGTATCTGGTTTGAGTCCTAATTTTTGACAGGATATTTCTTCTATTTGAGGGTCGATATTGGCATAAGTCCCTACTGCACCGGATATTTTCCCAACTGCGATATCTTCGCGCAACCTTACCAGGCGATCGCGGTTGCGTAACATTTCAGCCAACCATCCTGCCAATTTAAAGCCAAAAGTCATCGGTTCGGCATGAATCCCATGCGATCGGCCTACCATTACTGTATAACGATGTTGCTGGGCTTGATAGCGAATTGCTTGAATTAATTCTTCGCAGCATTCTAAAATCAAATTCAAACTGGCCAGCATTTGCAAAGCCAAACCCGTGTCTAGCACGTCCGAACTAGTCAAACCTAAGTGAATGTATCTTCCAGCATCGCCTACATATTCATTAACATTTGTCAAAAAAGCAATGACATCGTGACGGACTTCTGCTTCTATTTCCAATACCCTTTCCGGGTCAAAATTAGCCTTAGCTTTAATTTCTGCTACTGCGTCGCTGGGTATATGGCCCAACTCTGCTTGTGCTTCGCAAACTGCAATTTCAACATCTAGCCAAGTTTTTAACTTATAGCTATTTGTCCACAGTTCGCCCATTTCTGCCAATGTATAGCGTTCAATCACAGCAACGATCCTCTGCGCGGATCTCGCTTTTAGCGAGGTCGCAACGAACAACTGTCATATTTTACTACTAGGAATCTCTTTTGTAACCAAAATTTAGGGATAAAATCGGGTTACTGCCTAAAAGCTGGTGACAAGAATCGAACTTGCAACCGGCTGATTACAAATCAGCTGCTCTACCGTTGAGCTACACCAGCGAAATCGCCTTTAAATAGGATAGCAGATTTTTACTGAATTGGAAAAAATTAGCAAAAAATAATCGAGATAGGTGCGGATCAAAAAAATTTTCCCCCACTGAAAAGATTATGCCATATTACTTTCGATCGCCCAGCGTGCTAATTCCGTCCGATTGCCAAGACTGGTTTTATTGAGCATATTAGAAACGTGAGATTCGATCGTACGCTGACTGACGTTAAGTTTTTGAGCAATTTCGCGGTTGGGCATTCCTTTAGCCACTAATTGAACTACTTTTAACTCTGTAGGGGTCAATTCGACGTTTTGCGGCACTTTAATTTTTGTTTTTGCCCCTGCTCCTTTGCTATTTTGTTGAATGAGACGGTTGGCTTGTTTGAGAGAAGATTCTACTTGTGCGACCAATTCCTCTGGCTCGAAAGGTTTCACCATATAGACATCAGCACCGATATTTAAACCTTTAACTCTGTCTTGGCTTTGACCTTTAGCTGAAAGAAACAATACTGGTATCCAGTTAGTGCGAGAGTTTTTTCTAATTTGTTGAACTAAAGTGTGACCGTCCATTTCCGGCATCATTACGTCACAAATAATCATATCGGGGAGACTATCTTGTAAAAGCTCTAAAGCTTCCCGTCCGTTTTCTGCGGTCAAAACTTCATATCCTCTAAATTCAAGATAGTCTTTGACTAACAAAATTAGATTCGGATCGTCGTCAATTAATAATAGTTGTTTGCTATCTTTTTGATAATTTTCTTTCATAATTGAAGCTCTTCAAATCTCGAGTCTAGTAGCTTTTTATAAATTTTGCTTATCTATTTTGGCGATCGAGAAGATAAATATTATTAGCGATCGCTTTGATTGTAATTTTTATCATACTCTCTTATTGCTCCGAGTCGCTTTCAAGATTTTCCAATTCTGCTACTTTTCCAGTTTCTGGTAAAGGACGTTGATAAAATACATATTCTGCTACTACTCGATTGCCAATTAAATGTTCTTGAATGATCTTTTCGATCGCTTCTGGAGTAACGTTTTTATACCACGTGCCATCGGGATAAACTAATAAAATCGGCCCTTCGCTACAAACTCGCAAGCAATTGGCTTTAGTTCGGAAAATACAGTTAGGTCGATCTGCTGTCGGGCGATCTAATTTTAATTCTTTCAAGCGATTTTTGAGATAATTCCACGATGCCAAACTTGCTTCTTTTGTACAACATTTTGGTTTTGTTTGGTCGCTACAAAGAAGTAGGTGTCTTTCTATTTGCGGAATACCTAATTTTTCTGTTATTTCGAGGATTGTTTCTTTTGCTTCAATTTCAGATTGAGAAGGTTTATTTGCTTGATTCATTAGAATTTTAAATATTTTCTTGAAAATCGATTGTTTGCAAGAATTGCTCTTCTTCGATAATTTTAATGCCCAGTTTTTCTGCTTTTGCTAATTTAGATCCTGGATTTTCGCCAACTAAAAGATAATCAGTTTTGCTACTAACTGAGTTACTTACCGTTCCCCCTGCATTTTCGATTAGTTCTTTAGCGCGATCGCGTTTGAGATTTGGCAAAGTTCCGGTAATAACTAATTTTTTACCCAATAAGGTAAGATTACCACTATTTGGAGTCGATTTAGCTTCGGAAATATTCTCGCCAAATTGTAATTGATGCTGGCGTAAGTTTTCGACTAAACTCAGGTTGGCCGGAATTTGAAACCAATCAAATACGGATTGAGCGATTTCATTACCGATACCGTAAACTGCAGTTAAACATGATACTGAAGCTCGGGATAATTGTTCTATTGTAGTAAAGTTTTTTGCCAACAATTTAGCATTAACGCTGCCAACATAACGAATACCCAAACCGTACAATACTCTCGACCAAGGTTGAGTTTTCGATTTGGCGATCGCATTAACTAAATTAGCAGCAGATTTTTGACCCATTCTTTCGAGGGAAGCTATTTCTACTTCAGTTAATCGATAAAGATCGGCGATCGATTTGACTAAATGGTTTTCAATTAACAAGATAACAATCCTTTCGCCTAAACCCCTAATATCTAAAGCATCCCGCGAAGCCCAATGAATCAAACTGCCCCTTAAAATAGCAGGACAAGAACTATTAACGCAACGAATAACTGCTTCTTTAAGAGGGCGTAAAAGTTGAGAATTACATTCGGGACAAGTTTCTGGCATTTGATAAACTTCGGCGTTATCGGGCCGCATTTCTAGCATGACTCGCAGGACTTCGGGTATGATTTCTCCAGCTTTACGCACGATCACCGTATCGCCGATTCTAATGTCCAATTCAGCAATGCGATCGCTATTGTGTAGGGTAGCTCTTTGTACTGTCGTACCTGCTAACTGGACTGGTTCCATAATAGCCATTGGCGTAACTGCACCGGTACGTCCGACATTGACAATAATATCTTTAACTATTGTGGGGGCTTCTTCTGCGGGATATTTGAGGGCGATCGCCCATCTCGGAAATTTTTGGGTAAAACCTAATTCTTGTTGCAGCTTATAGCTGTTTATTTTAACTACTACTCCATCTGTCATGTAGGGCAATTCTCTTCTTTTGAGATCCCAGTCTTCAAAATATTCTCTTACTGCTGCGGCATTTTGACAAAGTTTGCGATTGGGGTTTACTAAGAATCCCATCTCTGCTAGTTTCTCCAAAGATTCCCATTGTGAAGAGATCTCAATTTCAGGAATATGTAAAGTGTAAGCAAAGAAATTTAACCTTCTGCGATCGACAATTTTCGGATCTAATTGGCGCAAAGTTCCAGCCGCAGCGTTGCGAGGATTAGCAAACAGTGCTTCTTGGTTTTTTTCTCTTTCAGCATTGATATTATTAAATACTGCGAGGGGTAAAAAGGCTTCTCCTCTAACTTCTACCAGTTTGGGCGGATCTTTGAGGTTTAATTTTAAAGGTACGGTGCGAATAGTACGGACATTTTGGGTGATATCTTCTCCGGTAATACCATCTCCCCTCGTTGCACCCCTGACTAGAATGCCATTTTCGTAAGTTAAAGCTAGTGCAGATCCGTCTATTTTTAATTCGCAAACCAATTCAAAAGGATCTGTTTCTCCAGCAATTCTTGCCACTCGTTCTTGCCATTTGGTAAACTCTCGATCGTCAAAAGCGTTTTCTAAACTGTAAAGAGGAATATTGTGCTTAACTTGGGTAAATTTTGCTGCTGGTTTGTCTCCGACTCGCTGAGTTGGACTGTCTGGTGTAACTAACTCGGGATGTCGATCTTCAATTTCTTGAAGTTGTCGATACAAGCGATCGTAAACGGCATCTTCCATGATCGGATTGTCAAGCACGTAATAAGCATAGTTAGCTTTTTGTAATTGTTGTCGCAGTCGCAGTAGTTGTTCTTGAATTTCTGTTGTCACTTTTTGGTTCTCTTGGCTTATTTTCGTCCATTTTATAGTATTTTTGTACTTAAGTATTTGCGGAAGTAGGATAAGATATGTGAAAAAAATCCTAGTAGCTGCTGCTAAATTGTTTACTTTTTGTTGCGAGAGCGAACCTATTTAAAGGTTACATAGATCCTAAAGAGTTAAACTCAAAAAAAATCAATAATCCTTGTTAACTTGAGCCGTTGTTAAGGTCATGAGCGAGATAGAATTATTTACCCCTGATTTTGAACAAAGCATTATCTTGGAAAGAGAAGATTTACCGTTTTATTTAGCAAAGAATAATTTGACTTATAGAATCTCAAAAAATTCAGATATTTATATAGTTTTTAAAAAGTCTCTAGAGCCAATTTTAGAAGCGATCGAACTCGGACAAATCAAACTAATTAATAACTTCGATTTAGCTAAAAAAGTAGCAGACAATTTAATTGAAAATCAGATGCTTGCTTTTGCTGCTAGTAATACTTTATTGCGGGGATGTAAAACCGAGCGAGGAGTTATTTTAGCCTTACAAAATATGGCAGCTAAATTAATCGCCGAGAAAAAAGAAATTTGTTTGCCCCCTGGATGTTATGGCGATCGCTTTTTGTTTGTTATTTGCGGTATTTAAATTCGGCAATCTCGAATTTCAAAAACTTTCAAAAATCTAAATATTGCAACTTTAGCCGCGGAAAATAGCTATACTAATTAGTCAAACAAAGATCGACTCTATAGATAGCAAATCATCAAAGCGATCGATTGCTCAGGGAAAAAATATTTTTGCAGTGTGCCGCGAAAATATCGATCTAATTGTGGTAAGTTAATATAAATGATTAAACTACGTAATAAAACGCAAAGAAACTAAAGATTGTTGTTACGCGTTGGCTAAAAGCCCAGAACATACATTTAGATAAGTCGCCGATCGCCAGCAAAAAAAGAGTTTTGCAAATCAGCAGACTTAAATTTGAGTATTTGAATTTTACTGACTAATTTTAAAGATCGCTTAATTTAGGAGCAAACATGTCGTTATACGCTGATTTACACCGTCATTTAGGCGGTTCTGTCGTCCCTCGCATTCTTTGGCGATATTTTAAACGTCACGATAGTGACATGGCAAAACGTTTTCCACAATACCCACAATTCGAGGAATTTTACACTAAACCTCGCAATACTTTAGATGAATATCTCGAGTTGCATACTTTAGTAGAAAGCGTTCAAACAGCGAAAACCCTACCTTACTTTATTTATCGACTGATTCGCGGAGCGTATATTTTTGAAAATTTAGCCTATTTAGAATTGCGCTACACTCCTTACTATCGCACCAACGAAGATTTAAGCACGTTTGAAAGAATCGAAGAAATGGCAAAAATTGTCGAAATTGTCGGCAGATCGGCCACAGTACCGGAATATCCGATCGTTTGCAGCCAAATTCTTTGTATGCATTCTCGATTACCCTACGAAGTAAATAAAGCAATTGTAGATTTAGCAATCGCTAATCCTGAATATGTATGTGCGATCGATATTGCGGGGGGCGATTCTCATTATCGCGAACGTTTAGATGAATTTATTAGTCTGTATAAACACGCGCGATCCCATGGTTTAAAAACAACCGGCCATGTATTTGAAACAGAAAACGGTTGTTATCCCGAACTGCTACCCTATTTAATGCGGATCGGCCACGGAATTCAAATTCCTCTCAAACAACCAGAATTGTTAAAAGAAATAGCTGCAAACAATCAATGTCTTGAAGTTTGTCCGACAACTTATCTCAAAACAGGAACTCTCGAAGATTTATCCCAGTTAAAAGTAGTTTTCGATCGCTGTTTTGATGCTGGAGTAGATATCGCAATTTGTACCGATAATGCGGGTTTGCATAACGTTCGTTTACCATTTGAATACGAAAATCTTCTCACTCAAGATGTCATCGACTTCAAACAGTTACAAGCCTGTCAAGATGCTGCTTTTCGCCATGCTTTTGCTTGGCCTTATGCTAAACAACCTGCTTCTTTATTGACTGGGTTGTTAAATCCACCACAGCAGCTAAAAACTTTAGAAATTGTCGGTTAAATTGAATGGGAAGTATAGAGAATAAATACGATATTTATTCTCGCAATCCTAGTTTAAAACTAGCGCAATTCAACTTTAGCAATTAAAGGATTATAAATCTTTAAAAGAAGATTAAATTGATTAGCAGCCGATAAATTTTCGCAAACTAAGCCTTGAATAAAGTTCTTAATTATGCTGGCTATTAACTTCCGATATTCTATTTGAGGTCGTGGCGTAGGAAAATCAGTATAGATATTTTCTTGGGTTAAATCGATCGAATCTGCGATCGAATAATGGTTAGCACCTTCAAATAAGACTAAATACTTATCGTTATTATTTGAAGAAAATCCTTCTTTAAATGTATTCACGAGCGGTGCGATCGGATCTTTACCTAGAAGTCCGTAACTGTTACTGCTTTTAGCAATTACTCCGTCTTGAGTTCCGCCCATCAATAAAATTGGTAACTTAGAAGGAAGTTCTCTGACAGTACCGGGAAAGTAGTCAAATGCAACTGGAGCTAAACAATGACTTCCATAGGCAAAAGCTGCTTTAACTGACGGAAACCAGTAAGGATCGGCATTTTCTAATGCTATTCTTCCGCCGATCGAATGACCTCCTAAAATAACCCGATTTAGATCTATTTTTCCCTGTAATTTTTCTGTAGATCGTAACAGTTCTAATTCATTTAATATTGAGGGCAAAGCAGAAGCAGTCGGTAGTTTGCCGTAGCTTTTTCTCCAACTATTAACATCTACACCCGGAGTTAAATTAATGATTCCTGGTGGGTTTTCTGCAACCCAATTAAATGTTACTACAATCGCTCCGCTTTCAACTAATGCGATCGCCAACCAATGATAAATACTTGATTCGCAATTAACAGCACTAAAAAAAACTACTACAGGTAAAGGGAATTCTATCGAGTCAGATTTACCTTCAGGATAATATATTTTTAGGTGGATCGTATCGTATGGAGATTTGGCACTCTCTACTTTTACCGATCTCCAAAAACTTCTTACTTTCATTTTTTTTAAATTGCAAAAACAACGAAAAAATTGGTGAGATTTAGATTTATTTGCCGATTAATTGGCGATCGCTTTGATTTTCTTCGACCGTATTTTCTAAACTCAATTCTGGCAAAGCGGGCCGCAAACATAAATAAGCTAATATCCCGAAAAAAGGAATTAAAACTATCGATCTGAGGATTGAGTTTTTTGCTATTTCTCGTCTAGAAAAATCGTCATCTAATAGGGCGTAAAATAATAAAGACAACAAGCAAAAATCTAAACTCATCACGTGGATAAATCTACTAGTTTGCCATTCTCGGATAAAATCATTCCAGTCACCATTGACGATGCCAAACATAGCTAATGCGATCGCGCCAAAAGTAACAAGAATCCCTGTGATTCGCGCATCCCAAATTTTAATAAACCAGTTTTTTTCTCCTGTAAAATTAGGATTTGGTTGGCGCAGTGTCAAATAAGGTAACAAAGCAAATGCGCCAAGAAAAAAAGAACCAACTGCAAAAGGCCAAGCCGCTATTTTTTGCCCTTTCCCATCGCTAAATAAGAAACAGCCATACATCATCGGCACAATACCCATAATATTGAAAAGAGCGATAATTAGCGGATTTATTCCCTCCCACTCTCCAGTAGATATTTTTGTAATTAATTCAAAAGTATCGGGTTGCTGAGGTGGAGCAAAGAGAAAAGCATAAGTAACGAAACCAACCCACAACAAACCAAATCCTATTTTTCTAGACATTGGTGACGATATTAAAGCAACTTTAAAAATTGTAACTAGATTTAGCTTATTTTTGAGGTTTTCTTAATTTTTGGCAAACCTAGAGAGATTGAAACTCAAAATGGACAGAAAGTCTGATTCTCAATTAATTAAAGCAGATCGCGAAGAATAGATTCGCCGACAATCTGGGGCGATCGATTGGGCTGAAACTAGCAAAGATGCTTATTTGTGGTTTTCGCTTCGAGTATTGTTATGGTGCGCTCAACTAACTGCGCGGGCCCGACTAAAGCGCGAATGGCTAGGCAGAAAATTGAATTCTGAAACTTAAACAAAATTCGCTTTGAGAATTATTGCGATCGCCCGATTAATTAAATTATTTTTCATCTTCTTAGAACTAGATTTTATGAGTTTATAATTCGATCGCATTTATTCTTTTTCAAAGGGAATATTTACAAAAAAACAGCCAAATTTTTAGTTAATTTATTGCGTGCGATCGCTTAAACCCAATCCCCTCCAAATATAGGAAACTTAGTAAAATTTTTATAAAAGAAAACATTCAGAAACTTTTGCTGATAAATGTTAAATTTGACTACAAAAAAAATAAACTCAATTGACAGTTAAAAGTAACATATTATGCTTGAGGTTACGGCAATATATTCTCCGGTCAAACTAAATTGAATTTAGATTTGTTTAAGGGTTTTCATGCCGATTTAAATACCTTGAAAAAAGTTCCAAAAATTAATACTTAGGAGAACACCAAAATGGCAGCAGTAACTGGGTTAACTCGTGGAGGGAAAACTTGGGAAGCTCAATTTATTGAGGCAATTGATAAAGAAACTTGTCTCGGTTGTGGAAGATGCTATAAAGTATGCGGTCGAGATGTATTAAGTTTACAAGCACTTAATGACGATGGCGAAATTGTCGATGAAGATGATGATGATGATGAAGTAGAACGCAAAGTGATGAGCATTTTAAATGCAGATAATTGCATTGGCTGCGGTGCTTGTTCGAGAATTTGCCCTAAAAAGTGTCAATCTTTTGCAAATTAACAGTATTGAGATTTAATAATAGCTCGAAGTTGGCTCGGAAAAACTTGGGGCTATTTTTTTATTTGCGGCTTTTGAAAGATCGAAAACCCCCTTATTTTTTCTGAAAAACAAGGGAGTCTGACTGTAGTTGCGATCGAATCAATTTAATAATTTATTGGTTGCGATCGCTCAAATTTTAATAATTACTAATTACATTAAGCCTAATTGACTTAAGATACCTTGACCGGTGAAAAGCTCGGTTAAAAGACCGATTACAAAGCCAAGCATAGCTAGACGACCGTTCCAAGTTTCTGCGAAGTTAGTGAATCCAACTTTTGAGTCTTTGTTTTCCATGATTTTTGATTCCTGATAAGTTAGGTTTGAGACAAAGTCAAGCACTTGTTATTAAATGTAACGTAATTTAATCGACTTGGCAACATTTGTTTACATTTTCTCGAAAAATTTTACTTTCAACCTCTAGATCGGCGGCCAATTCGAGAAAATTGCTAAATAATAAAAAGAGTAGTATGCTAAGTTCCCACCTTGATACAATCAGAAACACTACAGTTATTAGAATGGCATCGTTTGTGCCGACACTTATCTACTTTTGCAGCAACTAAACTGGGTGCTGTAGCAGCAGCACAGCTAAAAATACCCGCATCCAAACCAGAAAGTATCGAGCTTTTAGAGCAAACTAAAGAAGTTTACGAAATTGAAGCCAGCTCGGAAACGGGATTGTCTTTCCAAGGGATAGAAGATATTGGCGAAGCCTTAGAAAGAGCAGAGTTAGGGGGAATGCTATCGGAAGCAGAACTATTAGCCATAGCTACAACTCTAGCCGGAATGAGGCGTTTGCGGCGGACAATAGAAAATTTTGAAGCAAAACCAGTTCTCAAAGAATTAGTCGATCGCGTCAGAACTTACCCTGAAATAGAGCAAGAAATTCACCATTGTATCGATGATGATGGAAAAGTAGCCGATCGCGCTTCGCCAAAATTAGGGGATATTCGCCGTAAAGTTAAAGCATTGCGGGAGAAAATCTATTTATATCTCCAGCGCATCATGCAAAAACAGGTCGGTTCGATCCAAGAACAAGTTATTACCCAAAGAGGCGATCGCTTTGTAATTCCGGTTAAAGCACCCCAAAAAGATACCATACCGGGTATAATTCACGATACTTCCAGCACCGGAGCAACTTTATATATAGAACCTAATTCCGTCGTTCAATTAGGAAATCAATTAAGACAATATCAGCGTCAAGAACAACGAGAAATAGACGCAATTTTACAAGCATTAACTGAAAAAATTACAGAAGTTACAATCGATTTAGAAAAACTTTTAATCGCAGCAACTACGATCGATCTAGCGACAGCAAAAGCTCGTTACAGTCTTTGGATCGGGGGAAACTGTCCGAGATTTATCGATCGCGACGGTGCAGAAAATATTACTCTTAGAGAATTGCGCCATCCCCTGCTAGTTTGGCAACAAAAACACGAACAAGGATTAGAAGTAGTTCCGGTTAACGTCCAAGTAAACCCCAAAATTAAAGTAGTCGCAATTACAGGGCCGAACACTGGGGGTAAAACCGTCACTCTTAAAACTATGGGACTGGCTGCGTTAATGGCAAAAGTAGGATTGTTTATTCCCGCCAAAGACCCAGTTGAAATACCTTGGTTCGAGCAAATTTTAGCAGATATTGGCGACGAGCAATCGATCGAACAGAGTTTATCGACTTTTTCCGGTCATATTTGTCGAATCACTCGAATTATTGAAGCCCTAGAAAATCGTGATCGCTCCTTAGTATTATTAGATGAAGTCGGAGCAGGAACAGATCCGGCCGAAGGAAGCGCGCTGGCGATCGCAATTCTCAAATATTTAGCAGATAAAGCACAGCTAACAATTGCCACTACCCACTACGGCGAATTAAAAGCTTTAAAATATCAAGATGAAAGATTTGAAAATGCTTCGGTAGAATTTAACGACGTTACTTTATCGCCTACTTATCGACTTTTATGGGGAATTCCCGGCAGATCCAATGCCTTAAATATTGCCCAAAGATTGGGATTAGATTCAGAAATAATCGAACTTGCTAAAAGTGGAATCGGTGAATTATCCGAAGATATCAATCAAGTTATTTCCCATCTAGAACAGCAACGTCGCGAACAAGAACAAAAAGCAAACGAAGCCGGCAAACTATTACAAAAAGCTGAAAGTTTTTATCGCGAAGTGGCAGCCAAAGCAAGCGATTTAAAAGAAAGAGAAAAAGAATTAAAATTAAATCAAGAAATAGAAATTCAAAAAGCGATCGCCAATGCCAAAGCAGAAATCGCCAGCGTCATCCGCCAGTTACAACAAGGCGGACAAACGGCACAAAACGCCCAAAAAGCAACAGAATCTTTACAAAAAATTGCTGCGAATCGGATTGCTAAACAACAACAAAATAAACAAGAGCGATCGGGATACAAACCAAAAGTAGGAGAAAAAGTAAAAATTCCTAGCCTCGGTCAAACTGGAGAAATTACCAGTATTTCTGAAGATGGCGAACAAATAAACGTGCGCTTTGGTTTGATGAAAATGACCCTAGCAATCACCGATGTCGAATCCTTAGCCGGTCAAAAAGTTCAACCAGCGCAAAAACAACCAAAAAGCAACTACACCCCAGCTACTAAAACCGCACCAAAGACAAATAATCTTACCGTGCGAACTTCTCAAAATACTTTAGATTTGCGGGGTAGTCGGGTCGCAAATGCAGAAATGGATCTCGACAAGGCGATCGCCACCGGATCGGCAAAGGGGATGGCAACTCTGTGGATAATACACGGTAAAGGTACGGGGAAATTGCGCGAAGGAGTGCAAGATTTTTTGAAACGCCACCCCCAAGTCGAACGATTTGAATTAGCATCGCAAAAAGAAGGGGGATCGGGGGTGACAATTGCTTACTTAAAATGATTCTAATCGATAGCCGTAATACTATCGACAGATTCTAAAAGTATTTGCGGATTAGCTTGTTGGGGAGAAACTACATTTAAAGTTCCACGAACGAGTAATTTTAATTCAGGATTGACCAGCATATTTCGTCCGTTTACAATACTATCAGCCCGACGTTGCCAAAGGGTTTCTAGTTTGGTTCTAATTTCGCGAAACTTTTCAGGATCTTGGAAATTAACTAAAGTGTAATAGCGTTTTGTTCCAGCAATCTTTTGCTCGATCGCAAATACATCAAAATTAATTTGAGGACTTCGAGGAAATTTAACTAAATTTCCTTCTAGGGTAATCTCGTTTTGGTGAAGGGAGGCAATACTTTCGATAACTTCTAGAGGATTAGCAAAGCGATCGCCAGCTAAAAGTAAGTGAACTGGCTTCCTCGGATATTTTTGACGCTCGAAATAAACCTTGACAATATCATTGCGATACAGATCTTTTGTCAGCGAAGAATCTTTAGCAAATACCGGAATTACTGCATCTCGATATTCTAAAACTAAAATCTTTCCTTCTCCACTGATGGCGTGGACTTTGCCAATAAAACTGTCTTTACCTTTTAAAGCGGCCGGTAATTCTATTTCTCGATCGTAAGCAGGAATATTCCTTTCTGAGGTTCGAGATTCGAGAACTTGTAATTGTTTGACTAAAATATGATTTTGTGGCGAAGGATTGGCCAGCAGTTCTCCGGTAACGCAAATGCGATCGTGTCGGTGTAGGGAAGACAAAGTTCTGTTAACTCGGCGATTTCTAGAAACTAGAGAATATTGAATTGCATTAAAAAAGTTCTCGGGGTCGCGAACTGTTAAGACAAATAATCCAGATTCTTTGACTGCTCCGTGTATTCTGCCAATTAAACCATTATTATTCTCGAGTTTTTCTGATAAAACAGTCGGTTTTAAGCCGGCATAAGTTTGAGAAACGTATTGACATTTTGGTTCTTGTCCCAATACCACTACCATCGACCAGGTCAAACAAAAAGTCAAAATAAGAATCGAAAATCCGACTTTAAACTTAGATCGACTCAACCATAAAAATTTATTGCTCATAAGAAATCTAGTAACCGATCGTATAAAAATTACTACCTAAATTTCTTCCCCAAATCATTATTTAGACGGTAAATATTAATATTGGGATTAAGAGTCGATCGAAAGTTTATAGTAGGAACATTTCATGAAACGTCCCTACAGAGGTCAAAAATAATTTTTTATCTAGAAGAGCCTCGATAAATTCTTTGAGCTTGTTGTGTGGATAAATGAGGAGCTGCTGGCAAATCTGGGGCCGCATAGGATAAATTTTTAGGACCGGGAACTGGACAACTCGGATGTAAATTAAATTCTGGTTCTAGGGAAGATAAACGGGAATGAGGCGCAACAAAATCGTGAAGTACGGGATCGTATGCTAAAACTTCGCCAGTTTCGATCCGATAAATCCAACCGTGTAAAGTTATTTTGCCCTGATGTTGCCAAGAACGAACTACCGGATAAGTTTGTAAATTATCTAATTGATTGAGAATATTGTTAGCAACTGTAATTTCTAACAACTCTTTTTTATCGAAATGGCCGTAATTATCTAAAACTAATCTGCGAGTTGCTTCGGCGTGTTTGAGCCAATCGTAAACTTGAGGTAACTTATCCGAGAGGCTATCCATCTGTAATAAGCCTTTCATCGCTCCGCATTTAGAATGACCGCAAACGATAATTTGCTGAACGTTTAACTGAGCTACAGCATACTCTAATGCCGCCCCTTCGCCCCCGTTAGCAGCCCCAAAAGGTGGAATAATATTACCTGCATTGCGAATTACAAATAAATCTCCTGGTTGGGTTTGAGTAATTAAGTTCGGATCGATGCGAGAATCGGAACAGGTAATGAATAAAGTTCTCGGATGCTGGCCGTGAGAAAGTTCTTCAAATAGTTCTTTATGGGTGTTGACATATTCATTTTGAAATCTACGCAACCCTTCAAGTAGTTGTTTCATATATTTTTTCTAGTTGCAGTGTGCTTTAAGACGATAAATTTAGCGATCGCAAAAAATATCTTATCAAAGATATTAGTTTAGGATCGGATCTTTTGGGATCTGCGCTCGAGTTAGAGTTAAGATTAATATTAAATATTCTTACATCGGTGAAAATTTATTTTTTGTTCATTTTACTCTTATTATTTACTAATTTACTAAAAACTGCTTCTGAGGTAAAAATTCGCTCGTGCTTGAAATTGTATTCGTGGTACTGATTGTTCTAATAGGTTCGGCTCTTTGTGCTGCTACAGAAACCGCTCTCCTTTCAATTCCTCGCATTCGCGTCAGACAATTGGCACAATCGAAAAAAACAGCAGCACTGGCTCTTCTTGCAATTCGTCAAAAAATCAATCGTCCGATCGCTACGATTGTCATTCTCAATAACATTTTTAATATTGTCGGTAGTATTGTAATTGGTAGTTTAGCTGCGAGTAAATTGAACGATACTTGGTTGGGAATATTCACGGCAGTTCTTACTTTTTTGATTATTGTTTTCGGCGAAATTGTGCCCAAAACTTTAGGTGAAAAATTTTCTGAAAGTATTGCTTTAGTTGTTGCCATACCAGTTCAGTTTATTACGGTTATTTTTATTCCTTTGGTTTGGTTGCTAGAAAGGGTTACTTTACCTTTTACAAAAGGCAAAAAATTGCCGACTACCAATGAAGCAGAAATAAGACTTTTAACTAATATCGGTTTCCAAGAAGGTGTAATTGAAAATGATGAAGCTGAAATGATTCAAAGAGTTTTTCAATTAAACGATTTGACTGCAGCAGATTTAATGACACCTAGGGTGACAATTACTTATTTAAAGGGAGAATTGACTTTAGCCGAAGCAAAAAAAGAAATAATTGCCTCCCAACATAGCCGCATTTTAGTGATCGAAGAAACTATCGATCGCACGATCGGCTTGGTTTTAAAAAGTGAATTGCTAGAAGCTACTCTCGAGGGAAAAAGCGACAGTAAAATTAAAGAGTTAGTTCGTCCGGTGCAGTTCGTTCCTCAAACAGTTAAAGCCGATAAATTACTAAAAACTTTTCAACAAACTCGCGAACATTTAGCGGTTGTTTTAGATGAATATGGTGGGGTTTCTGGAGTAGTTACCCTTGAAGATGTTTTAGAAGTATTGACCGGAGAAATAGTCGATGAAACCGATCGAATTATCGATCTCCAAGCGATCGCCCGTCAAAAACGCAAGCGTTTGTTAGAGTCAAGAGGCATCGATTTAAATTTGTTTAAACAGACAAAAAAAAAAGATTGAATTCAAATAGTAATGATCGAAACAGCTTCAGATTCAAACCTTAAAGCGGCTTGGTGGGGTGCGATCGCCTCTCCTGCTCAAGAGTTTCCTCTCACTCCTTTATCCCTACTCACCGGTAATATTCCTCCTGGTTTGCGGGGGACTCTCTACCGCAACGGCCCGGGCCGACTCTCGAGAGGAGGCCAAACTATGGGACATTGGTTTGATGGGGATGGAGCAATTTTAGCAGTTCATTTCAGGGATAATGGGGCTGAGGGTGTCTATCGCTACGTTCAAACCTCGGCTTATCAAGCTGAAACTGAGGCGGATGCGCTTATTTTTGCCAATTACGGTATGACTGCACCAGGCCCTGTTTGGAATAATTGGATTAAAGATCTCAAAAATGCTGCCAATACATCAGTATTAGCTTTGCCAGATCGCTTGCTGGCTTTGTGGGAAGGGGGTAAACCTCACGCTCTAGATCTGAATACTTTAGAGACGATCGGATTGGATAGTTTGGATCGATTAAAGGGTCAAGATACTTTTACTGCTCATCCCAAAGTAGATCCTCAAACTGGCGAGATTTTTAATTTTGGTGTTGTGGCTGGCATAAACGCTACTCTCAATTTATATCGCAGCGATCGCACTGGCAAAATTACCCAGAGAAATTCTTTTAATTTAGAAGGGTTACCAGTCATGCACGATTTTGTCATGGCCGGCCCTTATTTAATCTTTTTTGTACCTCCAGTTAGGGTAAATTTGGTTCCTGCTGGTTTGGGAATTGCTAGTTTTAGCGATGCGATCGCCTGGAAACCGGAATTAGGTACGCAAATACTCATTTTCGATCGCAATAGTCTATCTCTCGTCAGTCGCTCAGTTACCGATCCTTTCTATCAATGGCATTTTACCAATGCTTATTTAGATGAGAGCGGAGCTGAAATTATTGTTGAATTAGTTCGTTTCCAAGACTTCCAAACTAATCAAAATTTAAAAGAAGTGCCGACTGGTACGATAACAACTCCAGCAAAAGGTACTCTATGGCAAATCAATCTCGATCCCAAAACTGCTAAAGTAATTAAACAAGAACGACTTTTAGACCGCAAATGTGAATTTCCTGTCGTTGTTTCAGAAGCAACAAGCCAACCTTGGCGTTACACTTATCTATCTACTTATCAAGACGATAGCGATCTGACTGCCGAACTTTTTAATGCGATCGCTCGCTTCGATCGCCAAACTGGTAATCTATCAATAGCCGATCTAGGAGATAATTTCTATCCTAGTGAAACTATTCCCGTTCGCGATGCGATCGACTTGCAAAAAATTTGGCTTTTAACTGTTGTTTACGACGCTAGCAGTCATACCAGCCAAATTTGGATTTACAATAGCGAGAATTTAGAAAGCGAACCAGTTTGTAAGTTAAAGTTGCCTGAAGTAGTCACTCACGGATTTCACGGTACTTGGAAATCTTCATAAACTAACGAGCGCGGAGGGATTCGAACCCCCGATCTACGGAACCGGAATCCGTTGCTCTATCCACTGAGCCACGCGCCCCTAACAATTCTTAAGATAACACCTATTGAATTGCTTCTCGGTTGTTTGTTACATTTTTTCTAGTTTTAGATTCGGCGAAAAGTTAGCTTGAGTATAATATTTATTTATTTTAGTTTTTAGCAAGAGCTAAATATTAAGATTTTGAAGCGATCGCGCCGAGGTAGTTTCGATCGCTATATATTTTTTTTATCTTGAAGCTAAACTTTATCACCTTCAACAACTCTAATATAAATGTATCAGGTTTTAACTCGGTTATCTATGGCCTAGATCCGAACAAAACTGGTTTCGCTTTTTGATTTGCTTTTGATTTTAATTTTTAAAAATACCTCCAATGCTTTTAGCAATGTTATTAACTATCTGGTTTATGCTAGTGCCTCGCTCTTCTATTTGGCTCTGACCAGTCGGTTCGTCATCCTTGCGGTGGTGGTTGTTGAGTATTTGATATGCTTCAGTGATCTCTTTAAAACGAGCTTCTGCTCTTCTATTTTTAGGATTTAAATCGGGGTGATATCGACGAGCTAATTTTCGATATGCTGATTTTATTTCATCTAGAGTTGCTCCTTTTTTTATTTTAAGAGCTTTATAACTTTTCTCAAGATCTACTGGTGAAAAAGTCATAGTTGCAATTTTTTACTCTACTACCACATAAGTTTTTATTTCTCGATTATACCAGAAAAACTTCGAGTTGAAGCAAATTTAATATAATATGTCAATATTAAAGGTGATTTTTTAATAAGTAATTTGCAATCAATCCTTAAGAATATAATTATTTTAAAATAGATAAACGAAGTATTTTTCAAAAATCAATCTTATTTAAAGCCGGACGAG
>JAAUYH010061962.1_pt1 | contig 18901 bp, 14 predicted proteins | sample 7278061 | NCBI WGS metagenome assembly JAAUYH01 (sample SAMN14350203, study PRJNA611818) | marine sediment metagenome | isolation source: surface marine sediment (0.6m) | place: French Polynesia: Moorea | collected 2018-08 | reverse complement strand
TAAAAAAACGAAGGTCTGACATTAGGAATTAAATGCTGTGTTCAGTGTTCTACATTGCTATATGCAAACACAGCACAATGATGTACTAGAACACCGTATCCGCAATAATGAACCAATGAACGAGTACGTTGGAGAGTTTACCGCAATTCAGCTCACGATCGAGATAAGGGGTTTAGCAGAGACGTGGCAGCGCTTCTCTTTCGTTGAGCGAATAACCATAAGCATTTGCCTATGAGACTGTGCGGGAGAGGTGTTGCAGAAATTTGGCATGCAGTTGTGGATTTGACGCGGTGTGAAACTTGCGGACAGTATCGAATTTTTCCAAGAAGTGCAGAAGAATTGCATCAACATCGGCAATAGTTGCGCTGTAAGATTATGGAAGCACAGAAAGAACATGACATGCTTTAATATTTGCGGTTGTGGGATCGGACTTCAATTGTCTTTGAGTAATAGAAGAAACGGAGACTTTTGTTTTTGGAACTTTCAACTCTAATAGTGTTCGGAATGGAATCGATGACCGAACCACTTGGAATAGTAAAGCTCAAGAACGGAGGGTGGATGAACCAAAGGCATCTTGCTTTCCCAAAGGGTGCAATTTCAGCTTGGGGGTTGAAAAAGACGAAGCTACTCCCACAATTATAAATACAGAGATGCTAAAGTAATCTAAGTAATAGAAAAAAAATTGCATTGGTCGAGATATATTCGAGACATCTCGTTATTCGCAATTGATTCGCAATTGGTCCCTTTGTAGAAATTAATAGAATGGTCGTTTTTACATTTTCATTCGTGCCCCAATAGGAGTATTTCGCTCTTATCGCAAGATAGTCTTCAATTTATGCACCCCGCACCCTTATTAGGTTCCACACCTACAGGTAGGAACAGCGTCGCTCAATGGTACCTTGCTTGCTCGTTCGAATATATTTGGTCAGGCAGTTCGATCCTGTTTTTCTTATCAATTATTTTCTGTTATCATTACTGTTCCGTTTCTATCAGTTCCATTGATATCTCAGGCAGTCCTATTATTGTCCTCAATTATAGTTATCCTCGCCTGAATAATGCCATGAGTCTTTTAACTAAAGACAAAAGTAATTCAACAGAAATCTCGGAGCTGATTTCAAAAATCAATGTCTTTTCGCAATGAAACGAGTCAACGTTCTATACTGTACTATTCTATTTCTCTAGAGTATCAACCATCATTCGTATTAATTTTTTGAAATTCACAACATAAACAGGCCATCATGAGATTCTTTTTCGAACTCCGAGCATTCCCTTCAAAACAACCTCTTCTGACGCTTCCCTCGAGGACGAAGATTGAGAAATCATCTTCAATTTAAAACTACCGGATATAGAAATAATTCTAATGCAGCTGGGATCTTCTGTATGCATCAAAGGGGATGCTATCAAATCGGACTGTTGGATAAAAAATTTCGACTAATGATTCGAGTACCTTTTTGCAAGAGGCTCGAAGAAGTACGAAATAATAATACCCAAGCTAAATGACGATTTTCCACTCAATAGTGAACCTTCTTTAGCTAATACATTTGAATTTATCAAATAATGAAACCAACTGTTTTGCTACTTTTACTGCAAATGTATGGCGTTTTGTTGATCTTTGTTCATCTTATTCTTATTTTCAAAAATTATATTCACGAGATTCAAACACTTCGAATCCATTTTATTATGTAACTTCCGTGATGAGGAACAAAGATAATTAGACGGAAATGAATTACAAATTCGAGCAGAACTATACATTTGGTAGATCGCTATCTTGTTGCACTACAGATATTTCTATAATGTTACGCTCTTTCAATTTACCGAAGGTGTAAACAATGAAACGCTCTTATACTATATGCTAATCTAAAAAATAACGTTTCTTTTGCGGGTTGCCAAATTTTTACGACTTACTTAACATTGAAATAAACATAGCAGTTGATATTCTCAAAACGTATTGAATTCTGAGAAGGGTGCAAAGCTCTCGTGGACGATTCTGACTCTCTTTGCTTCTTAGTCTAAAATTCTTGTGACTCTGGAAATCTCAACTTGGAATTTCGTTTCGCCATCCATCTATCAGTCTTCACAAGAACCTTACTCCCTGGACGGTACACCATGTTCGATGCTTTCATAGCATTGTAATTCTGCTCATCTTTCATTGTAAAGATGAGAACTGCCTTCTACAAAAATAATACACGGAGTTAGAATGTATCTGTAATTTCCTTCTCCCCATACGAGAACTAGATAATCTTTCATCTGTCGATAGATTATCTCAATGGGTTAAATTCCAGCTACTTCGTTCAAAGACCGTATTTAAAGAATATGTCAATCCAAAGATATAAACTGAAATTGTGATACATGAAAAATTAGTATTTTGCGGGCATCTGTTCCCAACTCTGAAATTATGTAAAACGGAGAATTGAAAGAAATTCATTTATGGATCAGTCCGATTACGCAGCTTCCGCAGAGCGATACATTTTAGGATATCTTAAAAGTAATTACGTAAAGATACCATTTTATGACTTGTTGTCTAGTATACCATTTCTAATATAGATACAAGTTCCGGAAAAATATATCTACAACTGATTGGAAGACCAAATTTTCCCTTGGAATCACTCCTACGAGAATTTACGCATAATTATAGCTAGATTGCTTCAATTCATACCAATTAAAGTTAGATAGCCATCATGCTTTTAGTTCAAATATTCAACTCGTAATAAGCCGCCTTATCTCTTATTTTTACGTCTAAGAAGATTGAGCATTGATTATTAATCAAATCAATAGCGAAACAAGTGCAGATGATACTGAATTTTCTTGAAAAACGGCTTCTAATTTTCGTGAAGCCTTACTTGCACTCAAAACGAGATTATTATGTTCAATTCTAAAACAAGGCGTGATATGCTTTTGATTACAACCTGCAACAAAATTATTAGTCCCGCCGTCCGAATTTAATTGATTGCATCTATATTGAAAACTAGATTTCTTAAAAATTTAGGATTCATCATCAAAGTCGACATGTGGGTTTCATAAATACTATGCCTTTAAAACTTCTAAATTTGTATTCTCATCGCTGAACAAATTACTTCATGTCCCTTCAGGACCCAGCCAGTGCCTTTATTTCTAGAAATGGACATTTGATAATCTAAAACATTTGTTCATCTTGCTTTTTTAGGTTTTAAATTAGCTGAATTCACCAAATCCAACAAATAATATAGCAACTCAATACAGCAAAACTATTTTAAATAATCTCAAGCTGTAAAATTTTAAAATTCTGATTGTTAAATGTGAGAACTGAACATGTTCTTCAGCCTGTCAAAGTGCACTCAAGCACTGTTGGGCCACCTCATCTGTGATGACTGGCGGACTATGACGGATATCCATGTACAGACTTGCATCCCTGTGCCAAGCGAGCTATGACTGGCAAATTCATTTCTTGAGCCGCACAAATAGAGTACCGGTAAAGATAGTAAAGTACAATAATGACTAAACAATTTACTGCACTGCTTACACAATATATCTACTACATTAAAAAAGAAATGTTGAAGCAGCCTGTTCTATACTGTTATATTCTTGGCCCTGAGTATAGAAGTATTCCCACACTTCCGAATGTTCTTCTAGCTAATTTTCGCTTCATCTCGCGTTATACTGTATATTTAGAATTTGCCATATGGCACATCTTTAGACAACTGTGCTACGGTCAAATCTGTCAGAAAATACGTTCGGAACGTATAAAAATTTCCTAGTTGCTTGGGAAAATATTGTAGTAATAAGACTCATGAAAAAAAGATATCTGACGAAATTCATTCGTAGAAGTACAGAAAAGTATTTGCTTCATAGGAGATAGTATTTAAATAACTTGCTTTCAGTTGTGCTTTTTATAAAGAACCAAAAGAATGATACTTAAAAAGATTTTTCTTGAATAAACCATGAATTCAATAAAAGAGTTCTGTGAAATGTTTGCTCGCCTTCCTGATTCTTGTATCTCTTCATCTTCATATTGGCTTCGACCTGGATATACTGGAACGTATTTTTCCGTATTTATAGTTGACTTCCTTCAAGATTGTCACCTAAAACCAATTTCTTCGAAATTTTATCACAAAGATAGCTCGTATCTCTCAGACTGCAGCTAGAAATGATCTTATATTGGTGCATAGTTGATCAACATAACTCGAATTGGAGTTCCAGAAAGTCTAAAACGGACATTCAACTAAACTTTGTTGAACTGGTACCGTCATCGCAGGAAGTCGCGACCGAGACCCAGTTAAAATACTTGAAGAATACGAGTGTTGAGAATCAGGTGGTATCGGATATTTCTTAGCATCTGAATCCACCTTTATTTTATTGCTGCTCCTTCATCCCGAGCAAGGGTGTATTAATATACTCCAATTTCACGGCAGGTTAGTCGAGTGCCTTGTATTGAATGCCGAGATACGACCATCCGCCAGTCAACAAATCAGTTTACGTTGAAAATCAATGACATTGTGTGGTTCACCACGCACGGAAACGGGTACCTTGGCCACACTATACGGCAGGATCCAGGCGCAGAATATGATACGTTTTCCGTTCATTCGATTGTGTGGAGATTATGATACTTGTAAATTTACTGCAGTTTCTTGCAGGGCCTATGGGTTGTTTTTATTTTGGAACCCTTAAGTGAATTCAATTTTTCATCTTCAATCCATTTTATGCGCTTCATTTTCTCATATAGCTCTTAACGCAGCAACAATTGGGAGATACTGCATACAAGATTAAAAGAAACTGTAACCCTTCTGTACGTTTTTGAGATAGCTATGGGAGTGTTGATTTCTGGTATTGGCCACATGAGATTAGAAGTCCTCGAATCCCTCCTGTAGGAATTTTCGAAAATATCCAACTTTTTGAATAGAACAAACGAATAAGGCTAAAAAATGTTTGTATCTTCGGCCTACTGAGTTGCCTTTGGTGTACTTAAGCAATTCTTTTTCGTATGCATGAGATATCAGATTGGATAATGCAAGATGTACTATTCATTCACTGTCTTACGATTCAAAAGAGGAAAGATATGTGAATAACAGTAAAAGCAATAAATTGCTCAAGCCCGTCCTGTTCCATCTTTCTGAACACCGACTATGAAAGATTCAAAATCACTGTCGGTAGTTTAACACAACTCGTGCTGCGTTAAAGAAATTCCATTCCCGATTAGATTGGTTAGAATTTTCAAAACAACGGAACAGTTCATGATTCTGCAATGTACAGCAGACAATGGTCCGCGCCACAGGAAGCCGATCTTCTCATGAGCGAATGAGACATGACGCGTATGGAACAATCAAAGTTCAGTTTCTTCGCACTGGACCATTTTTCAACTTGTTGAATCTAATTCTGCTAGCACTTAGAGTGAATGCCCTTGTTCTCATCATATAGATACAGGAATAAGCGGAGTCATGACAAGCTGATTGTGTACGGTCATGGTCAGAAATATGAGAAAATAACGATTGGTAATGAAGTGAACGGCTCTGATCCAAGTAGATCGGTGACTATGTACTGGGTAAAAGGATGAAAATGTCTCTCGGTATTTACAGTAGTCAGTCAATGTGACTCAACAGTAGAGCTCTGTAGAAACCGATGACTTGGGCAGTGTCACAGTGCTCACATATGCTACTTTCGTACATCCTGGTTCAGGTACAAGTAGCAATTTCTCGCCTATGTTACGTCCGTACACAATTGCTAATTGCGGGCCCACATTTGTGTCGATCCAATCTGTTGATAGGACGAAAGCACTAGCACATTCGGTCTTCACCTTCGGTCACATGCCCTTCTGAGTTTCCTCATACTCCCATCAATATTGAGAGTGAAGGTATTAGTACCGGAATGACTTTTGATTAGCCTTTTTGGGTTTGTAATTGGTACCTTTTCGCGGTTGGTGGTATATATGATGTGGAAGAGATAGCATCGTACACAATTTCCAGAAGGGTAACAGCCTTGCTTCATCCTCGAATTTCTTGTCAGCGTTAGCCAAATGAATCGCACGGAGAGTCTTGCATATGCTAGAGATACAGATTCTTCGTGACTAGATACCCTGAACAGAACGAGATGAGAAAACTGTCAAAATATTACTTGTTTGACTTTCAGGATGTTACTACAATCGTCTGAAGTTGATATTTAGTTGCGATACGCAAGGAATTGATTTAGTTCGTTGCCGAACCGAACCAAACATACAGAAATCATTATCTTATTGTCGGCTTGAGAAAAAGACGCACTCAGATGTCCTTAGCTGGTGTTGTGTGCAGCACCCTGTCAAACATGCTCGTCTCGACAGTCCGAATTTGAACCTGCATGCGTATTGCAAGAAATCTGTCTTGTGGTTTGGGACCAAAATCGACAATACAATACCGGCCGATGCAATTCCTGCCACCGCCCCCGATGATAACAAAACCGGAATCTCGATGTACAGAAGTGAACCAGTTAACATTTTGACCCCGATAAATACGAGTTGAAACCCCATTGTCTAGTTTACAAAGTGCATCCCTTCGTCACCTGCCTCATAACGAAGAATAATGAGCGAAGGTCTCCATGTTGCATCTCTAAATACGTGGTGCACTAAAATAATTCCATATGCGATCAATCAACCCTTGGAATCGCTAAGGGTTTTCCCCGTGCGAGCAAGGTTCTAGATTGCCTGCCTCAGCTTCTTCGGGAATACTTAAATAGCCATTCGTGATAATGGCGTTCACAATGCTTTATGAAGCTAGATACTAAGTTCTAATGTACTTTAAGACCTGTAATACGGCGAATCATGGCTTTTCTTTAATGCTAAGCCAGCTCTGCTGAATAATTTGGTCATTCATATTCAAAGCACAAATACGAATACTCAGAAATATACAAAGAACCTCTGAATGTGCCTTTCGTATGCAAAGGGTTTATTGCTCCCGTACGTTGAATCGCACAGGTTCGAAAGAATGGGGATTAAATTCATGCAACTCCAGTGAAAGCTGTCATTTTGATTTCGGATTGCACTTTCGTGTTCCACTACTTGAGCTTTTACCGAATATCGGAAATGAATGCCGGAGCAAATTATTTCACTTCTGTGACATGGAGCAATCTGAATTTTAAAAATAACAACTCCTTCAAGTTAGCTGTAAACACGAGTGGATAGTTGGCAAGGCAGCTCGCATGAAGAATTGCATTGCACGCTCAATTGAAACGCGAAATACAACTTGCCCAGAGAAAGTAAGTGGAATATGAATTTGGATCGAAAGCAAAACCAGCGTTTCGATTTCTCGACACCAAAAAGTCAGTCTCTTGTACGATGATCTCTGATCCTAAAGAGATCAGCAACCCGATCATCTTCTCGAAACAGATTTTTCATTCTCAACCTCGACTCTCGATCACATTTGCTATTAGCTGAAACATCAAACGACAGCAACAGGCATTACTCTAATCGAACGACATGGCCAATTCTTTCAGGAAAGACACTGCCAACTTTGCTGCGACTGACATACACCTACCGTCTTCAGTCGTCCGAATTCAATCACACAAGCCACTTTTATCAACTCAAGAAGAATCCGCGGGGAGTAAAGAAAATTCTAAGAATGATACTACATTAACAGAATCATCATCAAATGATATTGCTAGCAGTGCCTTTATTCCTGTCTGCTATGAAGCAATACCGTCGTCAGATCTCCCAATTGCTCGTGATGATGACGACCTACGAACAAGTGCTCAGAACCGACACATACTCTGGCTTTTGTTTTGGTTTTCTGTCGCGTGTTTCGGTGCTGGTGCGGTGTGGCTGATCTATGGCAGAGAAGTTGCTGCTGAGTTCATAGCTGCTTACATTCTCGAGTATATGCTCTCGATAGATAACATTTTCGTTTTCATGCTGGCATTTAAGTACTTCGATGTTGTGGAGACAGCCCAAGAATTCGCATTGAAGTGGGGTATTCTTGGTGCGGTTGTCTTACGTGGATTAATGATATCACTTGGTTCCGAACTTGTGGGCTCGTTCCACTTCCTCTTCGTTCCCCTAGCGGTTATATTACTCATCTCTGTGGCCAAACAGTTGCTTGCCAGCGGCGATGACGATGATGATGATAACAGCTTGGAGGATAACAGAATTGTGCAGTGGGCAAAATGTGTTTTCTGTCAAACATATGAGTACCATGGAAATCGGTTGTTCATTGTGAGCAATGATGGTTGTTACCTGGCCACTCCATTATTACTTGTAATAGTAGTGGTTGAACTTCTGGACGTAGTTTTTGCACTTGACTCGGTGCCGGCGGTGTTGGGGCTATCGAAGCGAACACTGGTGATCTATTCGAGTAGTATTCTAGCGGTAATGGGTCTTCGCTCATTATTCTTCGTTGTGAGGCAATCGATGAAGGGGATTCGCTTTCTAAACCAGACAATGGGGTTTGAACTCGCATTTGTGGGAATCAAAATGTTGGCCGACCTTCTCCACATCGAGGTTCCAGTTTTCTTATCATTGGGAATGGTGGCAGGAATTGCATTGGCCGGTATTATGTTGTCGGTTTTGTTTCCAATCCCCGAACGGATTTCTGCAATGCACATGCAGGGTCAAATTCAGACTGAGGAGACGAGCAGGTTTGACAGGATGGTGCGCACAACATCAACGAAGGACACATGAGTGCGCCTCTTTCCTAAGCCCAGAATAAGATAATGATTTCTGTAGGTTTGGTGCTAATACCCACGAACCGAGGCAATTTTCCGCTGGATATCACAACATCAGCTTACGAGGATAGCAGTGGCTAGCAGAATGCCTACCATCAAGAGATATTTCGACGACTTTCTCATCTCACTCTGCTCACGGTGTCTACCCACTAACTATCTGGATCGCTAGTATGAGTGAGACACTCCATGCAATTCATTGGGCTAACGATGACAAGAAATGCGAGGACGAATTTCTTCTTATTTTCTCCTAGGTACTCAATGCCTCCGAGCGGACAACAAAGCGTTATCATTCCGGAAGTTCTATCGATCCCTTCGAATTTTCATCTCGTCCGCGTCAGATTTGCCACCTACCGTGATATGGTACGAGCCGAAAAATGTCAACCGTCAGACATTTCAGTAACGGTGATAGCTCCACTCTCAATATTAACGCGAGTATGAGGAAATGTGACCGAAGACGAAAACCGAATGAGGTGGTGGTTTCGTACTATAAACACAATGGATCGCCACAAACGTGGGGCCTCAATTTGTGGCTGAGTACGAACACAACATAAGCGAGAAATTGCATCGAGTACCCGAAGCTAAGCTGTGTGGAAGTACTCACCCTCTGTGGGAATGGACATACCGGTAGTATTCAACGATTTGAAAATGATCAAGTGTGGAGAAACTGAACTTTAATTGTTTGATAGGTGACATTTCTAATTCGCTGATGAGAAGGACAGCTGCTTCCTGTGGTGGGGCCCGTACGGCGCGATACATTGCACAATCATGAACTTTGCTATTGAGCTGAGCATGGTAACCAGTACAAGCACGGAGGGTATCGAATCTTCCACGAGTAGTGCGGGGGTATATTCTGCGACGGCGGAAATACGAGTTTCCTTGTCACGTCGCTAATTGATGCCGTGCAATAACTTGCTTAGTATGAACACTACACCGCCACGAAGCTGAATATGAAAATGGACACGTGCTTCATTACGTGCGCACACAAAATGATTACTCTAAGGTCTACGGGACAGAGACGTCGACGCCATATTGCGATACAGTTACGTTGAGTGAAACATTATCACCTTTTCCATTGTGATTCCCGAGTACATTTCATGTTTCGTGCTAGTCTGCGTAACAACAACAAAACAGTAGCTCTCGCGAGCATGAGCACGGTGGCGAAGTGATGACCGGTGTGCATGACGCAGATAGTAATGTTGCATTAAAACTATGATCTACCAACCCAATGCAAAAAGGATAACTCAGAATTGCATTTTCTGTTTTGCTTACCTGGGTATGAAGACGGGTCTTATCAATTGGGGTCAAATTTGCTACCGGTATTACAACTCGTACCATCGCAAGTTGTGATGAGTTGTTCAAGATTAACAGTTTGTGATCATTACTGAATTTGAGCAATATTCCCGTTATTTTCTTTAAGCAGATAAAACAAGAATATCAAGTAAAAGGAATCCTGTTTTTGTTAGGTTTGTAAAAGCACCGATGACAATGACAGAAAATCACATTCACACTACATCATATATGTATCATTTTAGTCTTCTTCACTATCTCATGGATACATCTTTCTCACTGTCAGCATATCTACAGTTCAGTACAAGTAACAAAAGTTTCAGTAGTTAGGTGGTACTGCACGTGTTCGGGTGATTGTAGACCCAAGTATCAACATAACAGAATACAGTGGAGTGACATCTTGAAGATACGAAGAATCAAATGGACCCTAACAGAATCTTGCCTAGGGTCGGAGAATGAAGAAGCACCTCACATCATATGCATCAGACTACGGTATGCACAGGCACAATGGAATACCGATCACAAGTTAAGTGACATCCCCATGACGACGAAGCAGCTAAATAAAAGTAACATACTCTCACGAAAACAAAGAAGCATGTAGGCAGTCGGATAGTTCCGACCGGTTCTTCGGTGGATATCAAGACTGGGGAGCCCACTATTCAAAAAGAGCAGATGGGTGTGGGAGAAAGCGAAAGTGTTTCGATGACGGGTGAATTTGATTTCAACAGCGAAATGCAGATAGGAAAAAACGACCCCAATGTGTTGTTCGATGGTAGTGCAACTCTAATCATTAGAGAAGTGTTAATGAGGATACGAAGGGCGGAGGGGTTTTCTGAATAATTTTAGAAACGATCCAACTATTTTCGGCTGAGATTCAATCACAATACGCATACAGCGCAGTGGAAGACGACGATGAATGGAGAGATCAAATTGATTGTAGGAAACAGTGTCGCGGATGCAGTGCAGTTCAAGTGGAAAGCTCCAACTTTCAATGAAGTCAATGCCTGATCTAATGTACAACTTGCCGAATTTCTAGCAACTGTCGAGCCTCCCTGTCATGTTCCGTCGAGAAAAACACAATGCCGCTATCCAACACAAGCTCCGCCCCGCCAGGGCGCTGTGGTTTGGGCAATTTATTTTCGGCTCGTCTGTCTCGTCTCATCTTTCTGTTAGTCGCAACGACAGTGCCCTAGCTCACGTTAGTTTGGCTGGGGATTCTAAATATGGCACAACCTATCGCTCGCTCGCTCGCTCGCTCGCCCACTCCTATTCTCCTCAGTTTTTCTAACCCGCCAGTGCACTGTGCAGTGCCTCACTGCGTAGCAACCTCCTGTATTTTCTCGAGAAACATTGCCACACTTCTCATGTACTGTAACACTGCTAACGCCAAAGTTCACTAACGCAGTACGGTATTCTGTGCCACGCAACGGCGCATCGGTTAAATCGAAGGAAGCACATAAATTGCAGGGCACCATCCCCAAGCCACATATCGCGCCTGTCATTTGTAGCACCATCATTGCCCAATACGCCGTACAAACTGTGGCACTGAAATTTTCTACCATTGCATCACATGCCATCTCACCTACGCGTTGTCGTTGAGAACCAACATGTCAATAGATACAGTGTAAGCTTTACCAAGGACGCGCTACTACGACATTCGGCTCAACAATTTAGCACGTCGGAGCACACTAGCCACAGGGCGTCGTCGAGTTCGCAGCGTCTGTTGATCGAGATCGGTGTCCTCGATGCCATCGCCTTCAGAATCGTACTCATTATTATCGGCGCCCAGCAAACTCGAGACATTACTTAGGATGCGTGCACCCCGGGCGCGGCGTGGCCGTGTTTGGAATTCGATGAAGTCGTCGTGCGCCAATTCACTTTCGCCGACGCCCACCACCTCATGCACATCCGTCCTTGCGCGGCGTCCAGCGCGCTCGTTGACCGTACGTGGTAGCGCGCGGTTGCGTCGCGCCTCGATTTCCCATGCGTCGTCGGCAAGTGCATCCCACGCGCGGGCGCGGCGCGCCACAGACGTGGCACCCACCCACTCACGCGCACGCTTCTGTGCTTCAGTCTCCTCTCGAGTTCTGGCGGGTGCACGATACAGTTTCGCGGACGGTGGTGCATCCTCGGCGTTGTGTCGTTGCACCAATGGGTGCTGCAGGCCACTCGTCTGGATGCTGTTCTTTGCACGCCACTCCCGAGTTACTACACTAGACTCCCCATCACGAATCCATTCCTGCACTCGTTGCTGTACCGACCCCTCGGTTACTACGGGTTCGGGCTCGGTGAGTGGCACGAGAGGCACTTCGTGATCTTCTTCCTCGTCGCGTGCCGAATGCATGCTGTTATCATCACTCTCTCCACTCTCCTCCCTCTCGTGGATAGAACCTCGCCCGTCCCATTCATCACTCCCCTCACTCGATTGCACATGCGCGGCACGTGCCGCGGCCAATTTCTCGTCGGTCGCATCTGCAGATGTGGTCCATGCCTTTTTGCCCACTTCCCACGCACGCCGTCGTTGTGCGGTATGTTGGCTATTCGTGTTCGTAGGGGACGGCGTCCCATCCGATTTGATAGTAGACCCATCGCTACGACTTAGCATCCACTGGTCAATAGAACGAATACCACTAGACATTGTCGCCGAAATTCCAACAGGTTCTGTAGTATCTTCATCTGATTCAATATCAATAATCGCCTTATCCACATCCAAGGTCACATGGAAATCTATTCTCGATTGTGCTGGTGACGTGTACCGTTCAGAACCACCGTAGGAAGACCCGGGTGTCGAAGGAGGCGATTCAAGTGGTGGTGGTGGTGGTGGTGAACCGTAGTGTCGTCCCACGGATGGTGGTGGGGGTGGAGTATTTTCTATGGCATGCCGTAATATTGTTGGTGGTGTTGGCGGTGCTGGTGCCGGGGGCGGCGATGGTGGTGATGGTGGTGACGGAGGAAGAACAATCACATCATTGGTTCGTGCCGGTGATGGGCTGCGGAGCCTTGGCTTCGGCGAGCGCAGTACAACGGCATTTGGTTCGGCAGCGGGAACTCGTCGAGCTGGAGAAGTGGGTATTGGACGGTTGGAGCGCTGTGGGCGATTAGGTGGGGTATCTGGTACCTTCCGGGCAACCTCTTTCGCACTTTCTTCGCGACGTTGACGATGCCGCACGGGTCGCATGGCACGTGCACGGGGAAGTCGCATCGCGTTGGTAGGCAGTTGGCGCACAGGATTGCTTCTGGGAACGAATATCACTCCAGAGAGACAAGCGTCAGGTGGGCCATGTCCGGTGACTTCCTTCTTGAGGACTCGACAAAGACGGCGAAAGAATCCGTTTCGTGGATTCGCCACGGTCAGCTCCATTGTTGCTGTTGCCGGTCAGCCTGGCGTTGCTGCGCTGGGTCGGCTATGCTTATCCCTTTCTAGATGATGCAGGAGAGGCTTTAGCTGAGTGGCCCGTTGTGTTCTAACATGGGCTTACCTCAAACTCGAATGCACGGATGCATGCGTGTCGTGTCACTGTGTTGTGTCACGCGACTCCACGGTGCGTAGCCGTACAATTTTCATCCTGCTGCATCCATAACATTACAGTAGAGGAGTGGGCGTTGGATTGAAGGTGCCCTCAACACCCACTTAATTGTGCTCTCATTTGAATGACATCCCAATATGGAACGCCCACATCGTGCGGTGTGGCATTCCTTGACTAGCATCTTTTCGATGAGATGTGCCGGTTCACACCGCTTCATCTTTTCGATTTGGAATTTTTGAAATAGGTGCAGAACACTGTCGATGTTAGCTGTGGGGAAGGGGGACTGAAATGGAGAGGACGCTATGCTTACCGTGGGGTGTGGTATAATACTGATAAATATAGCTATAAAACAATGGAAAATTGTGTACAATAGGGGAGATCGGAACGCGAAGGCAAAGAATGATCAAGTCTGAAAAGAACAAGAATCTCACATGTTGATGCCATCATGAAATGTCATGGTAAAGCAGGGTTGATTCGAAGGTAGTCGAGCCGAATGGAATACAATGGAATCGACATTTTCCCTGATCCTGCCGCGATTCATTTTCCTTGTGACCAGCACTGTATGGCGGGACACGAACTACGCCCCACGAAACGGCTTTGAGAACGAAATTAATACCGAACGCTCAGCCGCGTCGCGAGTGCACGGCCGTCACTTTTTGACGTCGTCGAAAGCTGAATCTCAGCGAGCGCACCGATTCAAACTCGCTTACTCCTCGACGTTCGGGTGAATTTCGGCGTTCAATTCAACATTCAGCACTTCTCGTAACACCTTTGACTGCCTGGAGCACAGCCAGACAGCCACTCTCCTTGATTTTTTCCAGTGAAATGGAGGAAAGCCCTTCGGCAGCCGTAAATATCAGCTGGGTTGGCGATTCTTCGATTGTGGTAGTGTCACTCACTTGGCGCTTCGGTAATGATAGACATGTCACTGTCCTGTATCTGTGATCTATTGCTCCTTAACATCGCATCCTAGCATTCGAATTGATGTACTGTACTCAGTTTATCTCCGACCCTATACACTACTAGATACTGTTAGGGTTCCATTTCATATTCGTATCTTAGAGATGTGACTTCGGTGTATGCTGCAGTTGATATGTAGTTGAGGAGTACCTCTATTGTACTATTTGCTAAGCTAGCCGTCAACACATTTGTAAGGTAATGAGTTACCATCACTCAATGGATGGTTAAGGACGCTGAAACACTATCTTGATGAGGTGTCGGAATTGAAATTTAATGTTAATGTGGTTTCTACATCCTCGACTATCCAAAGTGACTCTGTGCTTCATCTCCCAAATGACCAACTTGACATCTTACGTCTATTCCGATGGTGAACTTGTTGAGATATGAGCATAATAGCGGGGCGATGTATCTCGGCGAACGTTTCGCAGCAAATGGACTCATGTCAGCCCTTGTCTGAAATTAGCAATCTCATATTTCAGTCAACCATATTTTCCAACTTGGAGATGACGAAACACGTGCAAGAAAACCAGGTTCTCAACCCTTTTCGAACGACATTGTGCTCTATAGCAACAAACAGAACATTCTAAAGTGGAACACGATAATGTGGCCTCGATGAGGCGAATTGGCTTTTTATCCACGTAAAAATAACAGGGGATTGCGAACCCTTCACGGTTAACAATTTAAATGTTTCCCAGTCTGAGCGCCTTCGGTTGAGATTCGCTGCTGCATCATGCTTGTTCTTCGTCACGTCATTGTCGTGCTCATTCTCCTCTTCCCCACAACGTTACTTGCGCTGCAGCTCCAAGTGCCGCCGGGTGGGGTGAGGTGTATTCGCGAATCATTACCCGCCGGTAGCACCGCCACTTTTAGCACACATGCCATTGTACCGCTACATCTACATGCGCGAGATTGGGGTCGCCGAATCGTTGCTAGCGGCACCGGTGCTAATCCTTCTCTCAACGTAACTGTACCGCGCTATGGCGTTCGACGTCGCCGTCCCGTAAACCTTGAGTATACGTTTTGTATGCGTGCACGTAACGAAGCACGTGTGCATTTTGACATTCGCGTTCGTGGCGAGGCCGTGTTCGTACTAAACAAGCTATTGCACGCCATTGACACGCGACGCGAAATGGAAACTCGTATTTTCACCGCTGCCGAACATACCGCCGCACTACTCGTGGTGGCATCGATACTATCTGGACTGGTTACCATGCTCACTGCTATGGCACAGTTCTCGACTGTGCAATGCATTGCACGCTATGGGCCGCGTCGCCGAAAAATGTTCTTCTCATGAGTAAATGAGATGTGTCTCCTATGAAACAATTAAAATACATTTTCTTCACAATGAGCCATTTTTGAACCTGTTGAACCTTAAGTCCGTTCCCGCAGAAGGGTGGATACTTCCGTACGTCGTGGTTTCAGGTAAATGAAGTAATTTCTCGCTTATGTTATGTTCGTACTCAACCACGAATTGAGACCCCACGTTTGTGGGGATCTAATGTGTTTGTAGTACGAAAGCACGACCTCATTCAGTTTTCGTCTTCTGTCACATGTCCGTCTGATTTTCCTCATACTCGCATCGACATTGAGAGTGAAGGTACAACCATCACGGGAATGTCTACCGATTGGCATTTTTCGGCTTGTAATTGGTACCATTTCACGTTTTGGGGATATATCTGATGTGGACGAGATGAAACTCACCAAGGAAAATTTACGTAATTTCCGGAAGGATAACAGCAGTGCATCGTCCTCGTATTCCTTGGCTGCGTTAGCAAAACGAATTGCACGGAGTGACTCACTCATCCTACCGTAGTGATCCAGATAGTTAATGCATGGATACTGTGAGCAGAGTGAGATGAAAAGATCGTCGAAATATCTCTTGTTGTTTGCCATTCAGGAAGCCACTGCTGTTACAGTGTTATCGTCTAAAGTTGAACCTTAATTGTGACATCGAGTGGGGAATCGCTTCAGTTTGTTGCCGAGCTGGTACTAAACCTAAAGAGCATCCAGTTTGGTATAGTGCGTGCACCACTCTGTCGAACAAGTTCATCTCCAGAGTCCAGATTTGACCCTGCATACGTATTGCACGAATCCGTCTTGCGATTCAGAACTGGAATCTCGTTGTGCAGAAGGCAGTCGGTCAACATTAATGGGAGTTCAGAGGCTACTGCCTGGTTTAGAAAGAGCATCCCCTTTATTACCTGCCTCACAACGAAGAATAATGAGCGAAGATCCATTACTGCTAGAATATTACCCGAATAGATTACCAGTGTTTGCTTCGATAGCCGCAACATCGCGGGCACCGAGTCAAGTGCAAACATCACGTACAAAAGTTCAACTACCACTATTACAAGTAATAATGGAGTAGCCAAGTAACAGCCATCATCGCTCACAATGAACAACTGATTTCCATGATAATCAACTATTCTGCAGAAAACACATTTTGCCTATTGCACAATTCTGTTATTCTCCAAGCTGTTGCCATCATCCTCCTCATCGCCGCTTGCAAGCAACTGTTTTCCCGCGGAGATGAGTAATGTAAACGTCAGAGGAACGAAGAGGAAGTGGAACGATCCCACAAGTTCCGAGCCAAGTGACATCTTCACGGCACGTAAGACTACCGCATCGGCAATACCCCACTTCAAAGCGAATTCTAGAGCCGACTCCACAACATCTAAATACTTAAATACTGGCATGAACACGAAGATGTTGTCCGCCGAAAGCTTGTACTCAAGAAAGTAAGCAGCTGTGAATTCAGCAGCAACTTCTCTACCATAGAGCAGCCATCCGGCACCAGCGTAGAAACACACGCGACAGAGATTCAAAACATAAGTCAGAGTATGCGTGGATTCTTCGCACTTAATTTTGCCTTTGTTGCGGCTTGAACGTCGCCATTCCGAACTATCTGTGAACGTGACGACGGTTATGCTTAATAACTCACAGGACTGTAGCCACTGCTGACAATATCATTTGATAGTGATTGTTTTTGTGTGGTATCATTCTCAGAATTATCTCTATTTGTCGAGGATTCTTCTTGAGTTGATACAGGCGGCCTGTAACAGTGAATTTTGACAATTGGCGATGTAGGTGTATATTGGTGGCACCCGAAGTGGCATCGTGTTTCTTGGAAAGAATGTTCATTTTGTTCGATTTGGGTAATGCTTGTTGCTGTCGTTCATTGTTTCAGCTAATACCAAACGTGATCGAGAGTCGAGGTTGAAAATAAAAATCTGGTTAAGGAATAAGATCGGGTTGTCGTGCTCTTTTTGGATCGGAGATGACCGTACGAGAAAATGTCTTTTTAGTGTCGATAAATCGTATTGCTTGTTTTACTCCACTCCAGATTCGTATAGCTTTCTATGATGCTGTCTTTCTCAGTGAGGAAGTGCTGTTTTGTGTTTCAGGTAGTCGTGTCGAATAGCAATGACCAATCCAGTTCGCCATACAAGAAGCGTTGCCAACTACTCACTGCTGTTCACAACTAACTTAAATATGTAATTATTGTTAACGCTCGAATCGTAACATGTTCCAGGGAAGAAAATAAAATGTTTCGACAATCATATCCCACAATTTGTACTGTCCAATAAAAGTTCAAGTAATGAAACAGGAAAGTGCATTCTGAAATCAAATCCCGACGAAAAAAACAGATGCAACTTGCCAGCTTTCATTGGAATTGCGCATATTTGATCCTCGAATTATCTCACATAGGCGTCAGAACGGACAAGAGCAAAAAACCACTTGTATGAGAAAGGCACCATTCAGCAGTTCCTCTCATACCTTTGAGTATTCGTATCTGTACTCTAAAAATGGATACAACACAAGATTGAGCAGAGCTGGCATCGTACGAAAGTAAAGTCACATTTTGTCTCACCTAAGACAGGAAGTATTTTCAAAGCAAAAAACTAGTCCCACAATTAATTGTGAGTGCCACTTACACGACTTGATGGTTAGGAATTGCTTTAGAAGCTCACCTAAACAATCTAGAACCATGCACGTACGAGGAAAAGAACCATTCTACTTTGAAACGGGATCGATCCCGAATACAAACACCTCAGTGCACCCATAATCTGCGCAAGCTTACCGATAGCGGTCGTCAAATTTTTCATACTTGGTGAGATAAGAAATGTAATATAGAAGAACAAGACGGACATGACCAAGCAATTGATTTCACTGCTGTTCTCGCATCTTTGCAGATGTAGTACGCGGAAATACAACTCGTTGCCTGTTTCAAATCCTGCATCGCAACTCCATAATCCATCGCTATCAAACTGCAGGTCAAGCATCTGAGCATTCAGTTCAATAAGCGGCGTCCTCGTTAGCAGGCGCGTTGTTCTTGAATCTAGTCTTATGAGTTTTGGGCTTCAAATTACGCGCTTCTAAAATAAGTTTGCATCTCTTCGATGTTTCTTTGAATCTTTGCATATCGTCTCGAGTTCGAGAAACTGCAGCAGCTATACGGTACATGTACT